>Ga0302325_10005273_pt1 | contig 29479 bp, 38 predicted proteins | sample Palsa_T0_2_FD_201948 | JGI IMG/M metagenome (GOLD analysis project Ga0302325, IMG submission 201948) | Peat permafrost microbial communities from Stordalen Mire near Abisko, Sweden - Palsa_T0_2 | ecosystem: Environmental > Terrestrial > Soil > Palsa > Peat permafrost | place: Sweden: Abisko...
GCCGATGGAAATCGCAATCATCGCCGGAACTTTCTGTTCGGCAATCAAAGTGTCCAGCGTCGAGAACAGCAACTGGTCAGGACCATCCGCTCCCACAATGAAAGGCGCCACGCTCCCCGCCACGTACTGCTTGGGAACATACACGGCCACCTTCCGCTTGTAAGCCGCCGGATGGCTTGTCGTCACCACCAGCTTTGCCGGGTCGGCAGGATCCGGAATTCCGTGGGTGTTGGCGTCACGCGCAATCCCAGGATAAACCTTGCTGTCCGCCGAGTTCATCGTGAACTCGATCACCGTACCCTTCGGAATTCCATCCTGCGCAGCCGCATCCGCGGGAACCTCATGCGTAGGCCCGAGGAGAAAATTGCCGTCCGCGTCAACAGGCGGATTTGCGCCGTCCGGCAATTCCTTCGCCACTACGTACCCGGCAGTGTTAGGGTCTCGCGTCGGCGGCGCCAGACGTTCCGTGTGCTGCGCCGGGGGTTGCGCCGTCTGTTGCGCCGGCGCTGCAGTCTGCCCGAAGACTGGATTGACCATCGTAATCAGCGCAGCCACAAGGCAAATGCTTAAGCATCGCGGTATTGTCACTGAATCACGCCTCTTTCCGACGTCTCGCGATCGTCGAGTCAGTCTAGCACTTAGCATCAAGAAACCAGCTTAGCTACAATGCTTCATAATGAGCGTTTGATGCTGATGTCTGATATTTCTGATCCCCATGCTTCCAATCCAGCTTCTCTTTTATTTCGGAACCCGTTTAGGTTGTGAAGGAGCCATACCCATCACTTCGATCTCGCCACGATCCTCAAGCAGCGCAAAAAGTACAATGGACGACGCCTCATCGAGTGAGGCACTCTTTGGATAGGCGCCAAAGGCCTTGCAAGTTGGAAGGATCCAGCGGCCGGCGGGCCCTCCTATTCGGTGCCCGCAGAATACTCCGTGATCGAAATGGGGGTCTTTGGATCGGAACCAGAGGCCGGGGAGTTGTGAAGCTGTGCGAAATTCACACTGGCCACGTCAAGTGTTATGGAGATGATGGTGGTCTTGGCATCGGAGTGTTCGCCTTATATGAGGAACTACCGATTTATTGACGGCAAAGCGGAGCAGTCAACCTGATCAACGGTCGACGATCCATGGCTCAGTCAGCGGAACGTCATAACGAAGTTTCAGACAGAATCGCGCAACCGGTCGCCCTGGATGTTGCGATTTGTTAGACAATTGCCCTTCGCGGTAGCTTGCTATGTATTCGATACAGGAACTGGCGAACGACTTTCGCGAGCTCGGCATCAGGGCCGGCGATACCGTTATGCTGCACGCTTCGGTGCGCGCGGTTGGAGAAGTTGCCGGTGGTCCCGATGCCATCCATCTTGCCCTCAAATCGGCGCTGACCGCGGAGGGTACTCTCATGATGTACGCCAGTTGCCCGCGCTATTACGACGAGGTGGGCCGCGGGAACCTGGCAACAGAGCAAGAGCGGGAGATTCGTGAAAAGTTGCCGGTGTTCGATCCTCTAACGGCGAGATCGGCTCGTGACAACGGGGCACTCGTTGAATTCCTCAGGACGTATCCCGACTCGCGAGTGAATCGCCACGTTGCCCGTTTCGTGTTCTGGGGTAAGCAGACTGAGCACCTCATGTCCAGCCAACCGTGGGATTATGCTCTCGGCGCGGATTCTCCGCTGGAACGGTTATTGATGCTCGACGGCAAAATCGTATTACTGGGCTCCGATCACGACGCCGTGACCTTTCTCCACTATGTTGAACATATTGCCGACATTCCAGAAAAGCGAATCGCGCGTTATCAGGTGCCCGTAGTGGAGAATGGCTGCCGGGTATGGCGCTTTATGGAGGAATTTGATACCTCCGGCGATGGTGTACACGCGAACTGGCCTGATCGCTTTTTCGCGAAGATAGTCGACAGGCTGCTCACTGAGACGAGAAACGTTGGCGCACGAGTAGGAGAAGCGACGACCTACATATTTAGGTCCCATGAATTGCTCGATTTCGCTCTACCCCTAATGAAAGCTGTCGCCGCGGATCCGCTCGCAGCGGAGTCTTGGAGGAATGGTGGGAACATTGATAGCTAGCCGGCCAATCGCAAACAACAGTGATTTCCTTTGGAGAGCGTCAGGCCCTAGAATTCCGTGATGCGCATCGCAATCGTATCCGACATCCATGGGAATCGAACGGCGTTTGAAGCAGTCCTGGCGGATCTGCGGCAAACCTCTCCCGACTTGATTCTCCACGGCGGTGATCTCGCAGATGCCGGCGCGAGTCCCGTGGAGATTGTCGATCGCATTCGCGATCTCGGCTGGCAAGGTGTTGTGGGCAATACGGATGAAATGCTTTTCCGGCCCAAGTCGCTGGAGGAGTTTGCGGGCCTGTCGTCGGCGCCTATCTCCCTTTGGACCGCGATCCGTGCGATGGCGGAGGCAACTCGCACCATGCTGGGGGAAGAGAGGATCGCGTGGCTTAGCGGGCTAGAGCGTGTTCAGATTCGAGGTGCGATGGCGTTGGTGCATGCCAGTCCCGAGACTCTTTGGCAAGCTCCGACACCAGAAGCGCGCGATGCGGAACTGGAATCGGTTTACGGACCGCTGGGCCAGCCGATTGCCATCTACGCGCATATTCATCGTCCCTACATTCGGAGTGTCCCAAGCCCAGAGGTGCAAGGAAGGCTTGTCGCTAATACCGGGAGCGTTAGCCTTTCGTATGACGGCGACCGCCGAGCCTCGTACCTGTTGTTGGATGGGACCAGTCCGACGATCCGACGGGTGGAGTATGACGTGGAGAAAGAGCTGACGGCTCTTTCCGCTTGTGCTTTGCCTCATGCGGATTGGATTGCTAAGAGCCTCTATACCGGCTCTCCCCAAATGCCGTAGCAATTCGCTCAGTGTATGCGAAAGTCGCTCGTGGAATCGGCTCAGATTCTGCTGGCTGGACTTGTTCAGGCACTCGCCGAGTCGGTTGAAGTTGCCCGGCCGAAAGGCGGAAAAGGACGAGGAGTCATTACATCACTTTTGCGGTTATTTTTCGGTAGACCGGGCAATCCGGAAGTTATCAGCTCGCCCGTTGGTTTAGTACCGATAAACGCTAGTGTTGTATCGGATGCGCCCCATTGGAAGAACGCAGGTAGGTCCGGGATGTCGTGGGGGGCGGGTGCGTCCGATACAACAGTTTGAAGGAAGCCGCCCGTGGAGAGGGAGTTATGCAAATTGAATGGTTTTGGGGTGATGGGAAAGGCTTCGGGAAGAGGGAGAAAAATTAACCAGAGGGCAGACAGGATTGGTTTGGCGGTGGGCTGCGTGGGGTTGGGTTGAGAGTTTGAGGTGCGGTTGGAAGTGGGGAGCTGGTTTGGGGGCGAGAAGGGCGCACCACGGCGGCAGGTGGTCGGAGACACCGAGAAAGGGAGATGGGAATTTTCGTATCATGCGGCGACTCCGGTGAGAGAGGGTGGAGAGCGGAGTTGGATCTGGGCAGCCGTAAGTGTCTGGATGACCACCATGCGGCCGCCGCACTGAGGACAGAGCCAAAGCGGACTGGATTCCTGGGCAGAAGAAGTTTCTGGTTCGGTCGGTGGAGGAGGTAGCGCACCGAGGAATTGAAAGCAAAGCGGCAGGAAGGTGGCGCGGCGCCGGTTAGCGAGGAAGCCAAAGTGGCGAATGCCGACGAAGCCTTTGGGAAGTAATCGGGTCAAGAACTCATCCAGGGAAAGGTCATCAACTTCTGTTCATTGTTGTGAGCGGAGTCGCGCCAACGAAAGGTAACTTGGTCGTCGACCAAGGAGACGAGTCGATGGTTGGAGATGGCGACGCGATGGGTGTAGTGGCCTTCTATGAGAAGGTCATAGAAGACGGTGCAGGGCATCTTGGGTCATTCGCGTATTCAGACCACGCTCGATCTGTACACGGACGAAGACCTCGAAGAGATGATCGCCGCTCAAGACAAGTTCCTTGACGCGGTGGGATTCGAAAGGGAGACCGTCCGATGAGGGTGTGGGTGAAGTGGGTAGGCTTGAGTGAAGCACCTTTCTTAACCGCTTTAGAATGAATGGCGGGGACGACGGGACTCGAACCCGCGGCCTCTGCCGTGACAGGGCAGCGTTCTAACCAACTGAACTACGTCCCCACGCCTTACTACTGTATCACTTGCGACGTTTTTCGTGCAGCTTCCTGATCCACAATCAATCCACAAAATTTTTCCTGTGCACTGATTTTGTTGTCATTGTCACCTTGAGTATACAGGTCAAGCGTCGTTTGCGACTTCGAGTGTCGAAGCATCGTCTGCACCGTTTTCACATCCGTACCGGAATTCACCAACCAATTGCTGAGGCTGTGACGTAGGTTGTGAAGCCCGAAGCGGTATCCGTCAGGGATGCTTACGCCAGCCGCGATTGCGGCCTTTCGCAAGTAGTTCCTGTCGAATACCGAGGCACAGACAGGAACCACACCTTTCTTCACCATTGACGGAAAAACGAAGTCGGTGTCAGCCGTGTACGGACTCAATCCCTTCCATGTGCGAAGGTAGTGAGCCAGTATGGGGCCGAGGGCAACTGTGGAATCAGACGCCTCTGTCTTCGGCTTGCCATCTTTGCCTTTTCTCCAACGCTTATTGATGCGGATGCGGCTCTCATCCCACATGATGTCCGCCCATCGCAGTGCGATCACTTCGCTTGCACGGAGTGCCGTGGCTGCCACGGTAAACACCAACGCGAAGTACAACGGATCGGTGAAGGATCGCAGGATCATGAGCGTCTGTTGCGGCGTGATCGTGATTGCCGTATACGTGGACTTCACGCCCTTGAGTCGCCAACCGTCACACGGATTTGAAGCAACCTGCTCTTCAAACAATCCGTACTCGTAAACGGCGTGCATAATCCCCTTGATCTTCCCAGTGGTCGGCCCGCTGTACGTTCCATCGTCCTTGAGGGCCTTCAACCAATCGCGCACGTCCCTACGCTTGATGTCGTCGGCCATGGTATTCCCCCACACCGGGATCATGACCTTCTTCACGTAGTAGACGACGGCATCGTCGTGGGGTTCCCTATCGAGGTAACGGAGGGCCATAACACCGAACGTCATAGCCTCGGTGCAGTCCTTGTTAATCTCGGCCCGCAGCCCCATCTCATCGACCTTCTTCCACGCAGCGGATTCGGTCTTCAGTTCGCTTACAAGCCCGATGCGTTTGGTGTTCTCGACCCGCTCCCCGTGTTTCTCAGTGCGGTATCGAAAATACCAAACCCGCCCTTCCTTTCGTTGTACTGGTCTCAAACTTCCTTGCTGGTAACTCATGCTGTGGTCTCCATTTCTGAAGACCGCCCAGCAGACGTTAACACATAGGCTTCGAGGTCCGAAAGCCTGAAAAGCCATGTCCGGCGCGACTTTCCGCCGCGTGGGTAGGCGATGATTTGCCCGGTGCGGGCTAGATATAGGACCTGCTTGCGGGAGCAGCACAAGAAGGCGGCTGCACGGGCGGCATCGACGAATGGCTCGGGCGGACATTGGGAGCACGGTTTGTGCCCGTGTATGGGTTCATTGCGGTTTAACTGCGACTTGAAGGAATTCAAACATGTTGCCTCGACTGTTCCAACTGAGCCACCCCGTCGTCCTCGTAGATCGTGACGCTGGGCAACCCAATGCTGGTTCGCATTAAGGGTCTAAGAAAATCGCCACGGAGCCGTGGCTGTCAACATCGACGCCCGATGCTAAGTTCTAATACGCGATTTTTTTTGCGAATCCTCGGCTCTTCTTGGGGGGGGCGTGCTCTGGCAAGGTCTTGCCGGTCATGACCTTGGCCTCCTCCCCCCGGGGGGACAAGCGGGGCGTGACGCTGGTCATGGCCGGGTTCACCCCCAACGCGGTCCACCCCCACCGGGGGGAGAAGCGCCTCCTACTTCGCCTCCAAGGCGGCGTGCACAGCCCCGCCATGTTTGGGGCCTCACAAGCCGGGAGCAGCCAGCCTCCGGCATTACCTGATTGCCCAAGCGCCGGAGGCAAGGACACGATCCCACCCAGCCACCGAGTCGCCGGGCATGGAGAACCGCCCGGTCACATTTCCAGCAGGGCGTCCGGCCCCATGGGGACCGGGCGCGACCCGAAAAATGGGGCCTCCGTTCAGGTCTGTGCCAGTCCCGGAGGGCCCCCGCAATCCAAGCCTGTTTACGTCCAAAATCTTCTCCTGTCTGTATTCCAGTGCCGCCCAGGCCGTTTTCACCTTATCGAGCCGGAATTCGGAAGTCTGCCCTTATTTGTCGGGCAAATCTCCGGAATTTGGGTATTAGACGTTGAGGTCGAAAGGAAACAGCCATTATGGAAAAAACAGGAACAAACGCAGCAACCGCATCGTGTGTTGCAGACGCTACACAAGTTTCACACCGATCTTTAGCCGACCTTGAAAAGGTGATCCATGAGGGGCAACTCGCTTACGTTGAAGTCGGGAAAGCCCTCCAAGAGATTCAGAAGGGGAGGTTGTACAAAGACAAGTACAACACCTTCGAGGAATATTGCGAAAAGCGGTGGGGGTTTTGTCGTCAAACAGCGTATGAGTATATGGATGCCGCCGCTGTTGCCGCAAATGTAAGTTCAAACTTACACAATCGTCCGTCTAAGACGCAGGCCCTCGTTCTGAAGGCACTCGATCCCGATCAGCAAAAGGAAGTGGAAGCGGATACCGACTTTGCCAACACGACCGTGAAAGAGTTAAGGGAAAAGATCGCCAAGGTTAAGGGCGTGGCTGCGGGGAGCGGATCGAGTGGCGGATCGGGGGGTGGGGAAGACTCACCAGAGAAAACTCTGGAGCAATGGCTCGATGAACAGGTCAGGGAGATCGTCCTGCAACGGTATGGGCACAACGCAGCCAAGTTCGAGAAGTATCCGTGGCAGCATCCGACAGATAGGGCTAATGTCGAAGGTTTTATGCTCGAAATCTACGAAGAGATCGCCGCCATCTGTGCGAAGAAACTTCAGGAAGCACAATGAACGATTTGCGACTGGAGTTCTGTAGTTCGAGGGATGTTGCGGAGTTTGAGACCCGACATTACGTGGCGAAGATGCCCGAGAATTATTTCCGGGCGACTCAACACTCCAAACCAGCGGGAAAGCCGCGTGGGCATCACGGCCAGCAAGTTCATTTTCTGATTTGGTACAAGGGCAAGAATGTCGGAGCCATATCTGGTGGGTCGTCGGTCTACGGAACAAAAGTGCGGGATACCTTTTTCGGCATCAGCAAGAACAACCGAGAGCAGACCCTCAATGGCGTCATCGACAACACACTATTCCGACTGGAGTATTCGTTCGACAGGAACGCCTGCGTCTATGGCGAGGAAGATACAAAAAAGCGAAAATGCCTCAACCCAGACCATAACCACAATTTAGCGACACAGGTTCTCGCTCTGTGGCGGCGGAACGTCGTGGAGTATTGGGAATTCCTCTATGGTGTGAAGCCCTTCGGTTTTGAAACATTTGTTGAGCAGGCTGATATTCCTGAACGCCCCGGCAAGCAGCGACTCGGACGCATGTACCTCGCCGATAATTGGACATTTGTGGGTGAAACTCAGGGAAGCACCAAGAACCACATCAATGTGGACCTGACTGGCGGGCGTGACGGCGGCAAAGGGTCGTTCGCCCGAGAACGGGTCAAACCCAAACTCGTATTCTGTAAGTGGATCAAGGGGTTCAACGAACCCCAATATCACGAGTACAAGTCTTCTTGGAAAGCCTCTACCAAAGAGGGCACCCCGGAGGAGAAGGCAATTGCCAAGGCAGTCCGCTCAAGAAGGAAAAAGTGTATGGCGACGAGTTGTCTGGGGGAGGTCGCGGATCGCGATGAGTGTAGGGTGCAGGGCCTGAGTCGCGACCGACGCAAGAATGGCACCATAAATGAACCGTGGACCAAAGGCTTTGCACGACCGGACTCGACCTACACGCAGATGGAGGCGTTATGAACCAAGACCAAACAGCAGCGGTCAATCTGGCGTTGAAGCTGCACATCCGTGTCGGCAATTCAGACTCTCACCTGCTCGCCAACGAGGTTAAGTTACTCCGAAGGCTGCTGGAGCGGTACACCAACGACATTGAATCCGGAGCTGATGGTGCCGTCGTGTTCGATGGTGAGCGGCTCAATCCGATGAACCTCTAAACAAGCTTGACATCGAGGGGTGATGTGCAGAGATGTCCTGCAACCAAGCTTACGAATAACGGTGCGAGGTCTACCGAGGTCGGCCAGCAGAGCGGCCTGCCCGCCGGTAAACGGCGCGGCAATCTTGATTCTCCGTCACGCCACAGCGCCGTTTTTCCATGGTCGCTGCGAAATTCACCTTCCGAAGAAATTCAAATTGTCCGCGAGTGAATTTCTCAACTACGAACTGCTGTTAATGAGGGCAAAACACCTGAAACACTTTCAAACCGCCCCAAGCGAGGTAGCACGATGTCGATTCTCAAGAAATTACGCGATTGCAACGAACCGCTAAACGTGAAAGAAGTCGCAAAGCTATTGTGCGTCTCCGAGGCAACGATCCAAAGATGGGTACGTGGGCGTGAGATTCCCGCCCTTCGCATCGGCGACACAATCAGATTCGACGGGCGATCTTTAGCTGACTTCATAGAAGAGGCTTCGGCTGCAAGCCAGCATAGCCGCGACTTCAGATACCGGCTTGTCCAAGAGCCAGAAGAGCCACTGTCAAAAGATTCACAGGAGGACAAGAACTGATGTCCGCCCTCGAAACCCTCATCTGGAAGCTCACGCACGAAGATCATTTGGCTACCGTGGAGAAAAACCGTGGCCGTCTGGAATGGGCTGCAAACTGTACCAAAGAATCTAGTGACGATGATGAAATGTGGCTCTGCCTGAAGGTCATCCTTCTCTACGTCAAGAAGCACAAGCAATGTCCGCCGAGTCTAGCGGCGGTAAATGACTTCATCCAAGCTGAGGACGGCAACGAAGCGTGGGAACTCACCCGCTCTCGGGAAGTCATTCGAGGAGCCTTGATTGGACTCAAGGACAGGATGGCGGATCGCAAGGTGTCTTCCAAGGATATTGCTGTCCTGATTGATTCGGCTGTTCGTGACGCCCGCAAAGATTTCCACCGATTCATCGGTCAGGGTTATGTCGGCATCGTCAACAACGGCCCCTCGCCAGCGGGAAAGGACCATGTTCCGTCTGGGCCGAATGATGCGATGGCGTTTGCCCGACAGATGTGGGGTTTCGACCTGATCGAGGAAGGTGGGATTGGCGGTTCCTATGACGCGAATCGGCGAGTCGTTGCGAAGTACCTCGCGGACATCTACAACGCGAAGGGCAGCGACCGCATTCTGCTAGGTTTTCCTGAACTCGACAACGTGGTCATGGTTGGCGGCATGTACAACAAACTCATAGGTGTCATGGGCTTCTCTAACGAAGGCAAATCCCTCTTTGTGCGGACTCTTGCTTTCAACATGGCGATGCAGGGCAGGAAGGTGCTGTACGTCACCCTCGAAGAGGATGCCAAGAGTTGCCTCGCCAAGTTCCTGTTCCTGCTCGGCGACCATTTCGAGATGGAAGCTAACGGCGGCTGCCCCGTTCACGAGAATTGCAGGTTCACCATGCCGTCCTTCGCGGATTACAAATTCCAGCGGCTTCAGGAGCAGGATATCGATCACACGGATCATGTGAACGACAGCCCCGAAGCCGCATTATTGCCCACTGTCTACGACCGCAAGACATTGAATGATTGGGAGTCCATCGAAGCCAAGGCGTTGAATGAGAAGTTCGACGTGATCTTCGTGGACTACGTGGGCATCGTGAACATCCCTAATGTAAAGCCCAAAGATTTGGACTTCGCAATCGACGGGTTGTACAAGCACATCCACGAATTCTGCCTGAAGCACGACAAGGTGGTGGTCACGCCGCTGCAAGTCAACCGCGAGGGCAAGAAGCAGGCTGAGAAGAAAGACAAGACGGACGAAATCTACAACCTGACACACATCTCGAAGCACAGCAGTGCGTATCAGGAGGCGGACATCATCCTTGCTGTGTATTCGGACCCTGAGATGAAACAGCGTGGCGAGATGAAGATAGAAACCAAGAAGCTCCGTGACGACGACTACCCCATGCCCTTCTTCGCCTCAGTGGCTCCGAACACCAAGCACGTGACCCAGCTACCGGGCCCAGAAGCGAAGTGCGGCAAGGCGTACTTGGAGTCCATCCCAGACCCCAAAATGGCCGCCCTTCCGAAGTTCGGCGATGAGAACTTGGCAGAACGCAACGATTGGATTGATGAGGCGTTGATCTAATGGCCCGACCACCAGCGGTAATGCGGATGCGGGTTCTCAAACCCGATTTCTTCAAAAACGATAAGCTCGCCGATCTTGAACATGAGACTGGCATCCATCAGTTTCGCCTCAACGTGCTTGGATTGTTCGGAGTCGCCGACGACCACGGGAGGTTGGAATGGAAACCACGCCGGATCGCAGCGGAGATTCATCCGTACTACGAGCCAGACCGTGCGTCGGTTGAACCGACGATGGATAAGCTCGTCGAGGTAGGGCGACTCTGGAAGTACGAAGTGAAGGGCGAATGGTATGGTCAATTTCCTCATTGGGACAGGCACAATTCTCCTTCCAGACAGCAAGGGAACTCCGCTTTCCCTGCTCCTCCTGAGGATTTGGCGCAGTTAAATGCAGTTAATGGGAGGAAAGGAGAGGAAAGGAATGGAAAGGAAAGGAGCGAAGCCGACGTTCCTATCCCTGCAACGAACCCTGAGCTTCCTCTTCCTGCTCCGCATCAGGAGCTTGCTCCTCCTGCCTTGGGAGACTCCAAGATAAGCTCTGACGGTCACCCGAATCGCTCTGCCGGTGATGTGAGCAAGGGTGTTCTGAAACTTGCGCTGCGCCGCCAGGCGCAAGGCGGTGGAGGCCAGTTTGTTTACTTTTCGCAGGATGCCTTTGGTGGCCTGATAGAGAGCTTGGGTGGCGGTGTCATCAAACAGCGGCTGAGTGACGCCGGCGGTTTTCAGTTGGTGAGCCACATAGGCATCGAGCTCTTCGCGGGAGAGTCCTTCCAGGTGGTAGTGCACGGCAATGCGTTGGCGCAAGGCTTCATGTAACTGCAAAGACAGAGTCCGGCGCAGCAAGGGTTGGCCGACGAGCAGCAAAGTCAGGTAGTGGGAAGAATCCATGTCGAAGTTGAGTAGCAAAGGGAGCTGCTCCAGCGCGGGGTGGCACAACAAATGGGCTTCATCGCAAATCAGAATGGGATGCTGTTTTTTGCTTTGGTTCAAACGCACGATGGCGTCGGAGATCTGGCGGACCAGATCCCCGCTGCGGCCCGCCGGCTCCAGGTCCAGTTCGCGCGCCAGTTGTCGCAACAGATCGAGGGAGGACCCTGAGGTCCAGTGCAGGTAGAGGATCTTGTACAAGCTGGGATTCAGCGAGCGGCTGAAGGTGCGGGCGGCGGTGGATTTTCCGGCTCCGACTTCTCCGGTCAGCAGACCGGTAGCGTGGTGCTCGACCAGAAACTGTAATCGCGCTTTGACCTGATTCCAGGCTTGCGAGGCGAACAACTGCTTGGTATCGGGGCAGTCCGGGAAGGGCGCTTTCTTAAAACCGAAGAAGGTTTCCCACATAGATTGTTACTCCTTAGGCTTGGTTTTTTCAGGCTTGGTTTCTTCGTCCTGGTGGGGTTCCTTCTCGGCTTCGGCCGGATGTTGTTTCTGCGCGAGGAACTCCACGAAGTTAATGCCCGTCGGCACTGGGGCTGGGCCGGGCAGAGGCTTGCGGTAAGGCAGTTGTGCGTTGAGCACGGGATCGACCGGTCGCGCCGTGGCTTGCGCTTCCTCCCCAACATAGATCTCCACCTCGGAGGGATCGAGGGGATCGAAACGTACTTCGATGCTTTCCCCGGCAAACTGAGGAGGAGCTTCGTAGAACTGGCCGCGCAACAGGAAGGTCGAGTCACGGCGCACGAGCCGATTCAGGCGATAGAAGAACAGGCGACGTAGATCGGTGGCGGGTGGAAGTTGACGGACGGATTCAATGTCTCGCTGCCAGCGCAGCAAGGGAGTGGTTCCCAGGCCACTGTGCTCGGAGCGGTGATAGACCTGCTCAATCCATATCCACAGGCGCTGGTTCAACTCATCCAGGGTAAGGGTTCGTTGCGGATCCAGATTGGCCAGAAACTGTTCTCGCAGAGATCGAAAGAAGCGTTCGATCTTGCCCCGACCTTGGGGCTGGTAGGGTGGAGTATGAGTGATGAGGATGCCAATGGAGGCAGCAATGCGCGCCAACTGGGAACTGCGGAAAACCTTGGCATTGTCCACGTACAAGCGGGTACAAACCCCACGTGCCGCCACGGCTTGCCGCAAGCAATCCAGAAACGCATCGAGCCCCTGGTGAGAGTAAAACTGAGCGTGCGGGATGAGACGGCTGGCATCATCGAGAACGGCATACAAGAAGACCTGCATGCGCCCGCCGCCCGAGCGTTGGACGTAGGGCCCGAACAGCATGTCGGATTGCCAGATCTGATTACTCCGCTCGGCCTCGAACTTCTTGTGCGCGGGTGCCGCCAACAGCTGACGGGTGGTCAAACCGCGCTGTTTGAGGAAGCGATACAGAGTGGCGGCGGAGACCGCAGGCGAGCCGGTGTTTGACACCAGCGCCAGTTCGCGCAGCAGGGTCATGCCGGTGCGGTGTGGGTTCTCGCGTTTCAGACGTTCGATCAGCTCAGCCAGTTGTGGGGCAACGACACGCGATTGCCCGCGATCGCAGCGTTGTTTGGGAGCGAGTGCGGGAAAGCCCCCGCGCCGATAGCGCAGCGCCCAATCGAGCAAGGTGTCGACCGAAAGCGAAGTGCGCTCGGAGTAGGGGATCTCATACTTACGGGCGGCGATCTCTTCGGCCCGGCGCGTGAGTTCGCCGCGCGGCAGCACCTCCAAAACCAGAGGAGCGATTAATCCATAGCGAAACAAGGCGATTTTTTCGGCCCGCGAGTCCATGACCTGCTCTCCACTTCGGCCACCCTAGTCGGCTCGCAGCTTGTCGCCAAGACAAACGTTGTGTGTTTGCGGATCAGGAACTGGAGGAGCCGGCAAGAGGTTGATGCGACAACCGTGGGGAACCAGAAAACGTGGCCAGCCCAGTAAGTGGGCCCGGAGTTCGGCGAACAGGAAACGATGCGCTACGATCCAGCCAATGTCCTCGAGCATCTGTAATGCGCGGGTCAGAAAATCTGTCGCCGGCACGACTGCGGTTAAGCTGACCAAAGCGGCGCACAGAGACACGGTTTGCTGCTGGAATCGGCGTACCCAGAACTGGCCGCGTTGATAAGGCATGTTGGGTTGAGAGGCCACAGCAGCCGCTGCTCTTAAAGTGCGCCGGTCCAGCAGGCGCGACACCAAGAACAAACCGATCACCTGGATACTGAAACGTAGGTAGGGCAAGGCAAACTCTGGCAGCAGAGAAACCGTACGTTTACAGAGCAGGCATAGATACCGGCGCACCGGGATGGCTCCGTCGTAGTTCACATCTACCAGGGTGCGGCAATAAAAACCGTGCGCCCGCAGGGGATCTCGTCCCTGGCACAGCGGACAGTGGTCAGGCCGGTAGCGATTGGGGTCGGAGAGTTCTTGCAAATACTCTTGGATGGAGCCGCGGAACGGGTGTAGGCTTTGCATTAAGGGACCTCCCTTCGGGAGCTGCTAACTCCCGTGATTGGTTTAGGCCGGAGGGCTTCACCGCCCTCCGGGTGCTAACCTCGCAAAATCCTACATCCAAGAAATCAACTGCGGCTGGGATCACACGTATCCCACCCTCATTCACACTCCATTCCTAGATCTCGTCGCGATTGTTTCCGTCCAGGAAGAACTTAATCAGACGAATGAAAACTCTGGCGGGGGAAAATAATGTGAGGCGTTACAATCTATCGGATAGAAGGGTAGCAACATCGCGAATAGGTATACGAGAAGGTGGTCTCTGTGATCCTCTGCCGAGCCGATTACTAGCTCTCTTTTTTCGGCTCTGAGCGAGAAACTGTAACACCCCCTTATGGAATGGGGTTTTTGATTTTGGGGGATTCTGGATACACTCGGCAGCATGGCAGAGACGGACTGGAGCAAAGTACTGGGTTGGCCGGGGTATCGGGTCTACCGGCACGAGATCAATGAGCAGGCAAAGACGCTGAAGCTGTGGGTACGGCGCAAGCGAGGGAACCGCAAACTGGAGTGTTCGGGTTGTGGACGAAAGTTCACCGAAGTATATGACAGCTATGAGCGGGAGGTGCGAGATCTCCCGTGTTTCGAGTTTCGGACGACGGTGGTGATCGAACTGTATCGAGTGCGCTGTCCGGACTGCGGGGTGAAGACGGAAAAGGTGCCGCAGTTACCGAGCAAAGCGCCATTCAGCAAGCGCTTCGAAGAGGCGGTGGGGTTGGCCTGTGAGAGCGCGGCGGTGCGGCGAGTGGCACGACAGTTTGGTCTGGCCAGCAGCACGGTGCGAGCCATCGATGTGCGCTATCTGAAGCGCTGGGCGCAGAGTCGGAGGAAGCCGGCGTTGCGGCAGATGGGTGTAGACGAGATCTACCTGGGGAAGAAGCAGGGGTTCCTCACGGTGGTGTGCAATCTGAACACGGGCGAGCCCCTGTGGTTCGGGCGGGAACGGAAGAAAGAAACGTTGGATGAGTTCTTCGAGACGCAGTTGAGCGCTTTCCAGCGGAGTGCAGTAAGTGCTGCTTGTGTGGACATGCATGAGGCCTATGGTTTGAGCCTAAAGCAGTGGGTTCCGCAGTGTCGCATAATCTACGACAAGTTCCACGTCATGAAGCGCGCCAACGAAGCGATGGCCGAGGTTCGGCGCGCGGAATTCTTCCGCAAGGGTGGGGCGGCGCGGGAACTGTTCAAGGGAAAGCACTGGTTGTTGTTGACCCGCTGGGTTCATCTGAACACCAACAGGAAACGGCAGCTCAACCAGCTGTTCGCGCTGAACCGCCGGGTGATGAAGGCGTACCTGATGAAGGAGAGCTTGGATCGCCTGTGGAACTACACCTATGAAGGCGCCATGCTGCGCTATCTGAAAAGCTGGATTGATCAGCTGCGCTGGCAACGGCTCAAGCCCCTGGAGAAGCTGGCGGGGATGTTACTCAAACATCTGCAAGGAATTCTTAACTACTGCAAAACTAAAGTACGGCTGGGGGTAGTGGAAGCCGTCAATGGAAACATCAAAGCGCTGTTGCGCCGTGGTCGGGGTTACCGCGACCTCGATTACCTGCTGCTGAAAGCGCAGCGCTTGGCGGCCACCAAGACCGAATTCGTCGCTTTCCAGAAAGCCGCATAGAATGCACTTTCTTACAGATTGTCGTGCAGAGCCCTTTTTTCCTGCAACTTCTGCGATGTCCTGATGCGGAGCCACAAAAATAGGTTCGGCAGAACAACCATAACGGCACAAAAAGTGAGCAAATAACGGTCGGGTAGTAACTTGCTGCCTCTAATCGCCCACAGAACAAACAAGGGCGAGACGCTGCTCAAAACCATCAGCAGCCGTGCAACCTTGAGTCCTTCACCGTGGACGGTATTCGACATTTTGGACGCGACCCTTCCGAGAGTGTAAATCTCTTCTCCAAATTGGACTAGAATAAGTTCACATTTCCGGCCGCCGCGATCCTTTGAGGAGGGCTCAGCGATGGAAAATGCCACTCTTACTGAGTTCAATGATGAAACTCGGCCCCTTCACGCTTACCTGACTGCCGACGACGATTGCTACTACTTCGTCGAGTTCATAAAGGGAGCGGGTTATGGACCGCCCGGTAACAGTTTCATAAACAATCTGAAGAAAAAACCCAGCAAGCGTAATACTTGGGAATGGCCGCACAAGGTCAGAGCGATTAGGGCCGCGTCCCGAACGCTTCTGCGGGAGCTTCCCGCTGATTGGCTCTCAGACTCCACCTTCGTTCCCGTACCTCCGTCCAAAGCAAAGGGACACGCCGAGTATGATGACCGAATGTTGCAGATATTGATTGGGCTTGGCAATGCGGACGTGCGTGAACTCGTGATCCAGACCGAAAGCATGGAGGCTACTCACGTATCAGATCAACGGCATACCATCAATGAACTCGTGGCGAACTACGAAATTGACGAAGATCAAGCTGAACCCGAACCGACGCATATCGTGATAGTGGATGACATGATGACTGCTGGGGCACATTTTAGAGCAATGGCTAGAGTTCTGGGAGAGCGTTTCCCCGCAGTCCCAATTTCGGGGGTCTTCTTGGCACGCCGCATTTTCCCAGAAAACAATGGGTAAGAAAACCGATTGGGCTGTCGTTTTTGATATTGATGAGACCCTCGTGCTCACAAGCACGCTCGAACCGCTGCGAAAGAAAAGGAAGTGGTCCGAAGTGTACGCGGCTTTTCCGCAGACACAACTGCCAAATGGCACGCTAGACTTTATTGAAAAGGTGTCTGCGAAGGCGAAGCTCGCGGCGGCGACGAAGGCTCCAAGGGTTTATGCGGAGAGGTTGCTTGCCCACCACGGCTTGCAGGTGCCCGTAGCGGCAGCGTATCACGATGTGAAAAGAGTAAAGCCAGACCCAGAGGCACTCCTGTTGGCATCACAAAAGCTCGGCATTGAACCAGCCCGCTGCATCTACGTTGGAGATGATGCGAACGATGTACGAGCGGCACGAGCCGCAGGATTTACGCCAATCGGGGTGTGCTGGGGTGAGAGAATTGACATTGGCCTCGACTCTGTTTTTACTAGCTGGGACGAAGTTTACGTCGAGATTCTGAGAGTGATTTCTGCATGACGACCCCTGCAACAGAGCGAACGATGGCGGACCTTCAGGTTGCATATTCCTATGCCCTTTCGCACCTTGCACACTGGGGCGAACGTTCTGCCATTAAGCTCAAGAAGAAGTTTCCGACGTATGACTCTTGGAGTGAGCTTACGTCCGCCGAAAGAGACAATGCGACAAGGGGTTTACTGGGGGACGATTCCCCAGCGGTATTCACGACAAATTTCGATTCCCTGATCGACCGTGCTTTAACCGATGTCAGGAAGCACGAACGTGAGGGAATTCGAGTTCTCTCAATCGACAGCGACGAGTACCCTCAGTTGCTCAAGCTGATCCCCGACTCTCCTCTGGTGTTGTTCGTCAAAGGATCAATTGAAGCGGTATCTCACAATTCAAACGTCGCCGTCGTGGGAACCCGCGATGCAACTTCGGCAGGAGAAAAGGTCGCTTCAAAAGTCGCCAAGTGGCTCGGAGAGCATGGATGGTGCGTTGTCAGCGGCCTTGCCAAGGGTATAGATTCCGCCGCTCACAGAGGTGCACTCGAAGCACAAGGCAAGACTGCTGCTGTTATGGCTACACCCTTAAACAAAGTCTATCCTGCCGAAAACAGGCAATTAGCGAATGACATCCTTGACGGTGGGGGCTGCTGGATAGGTGAACTTCCTCTCTGGAAAAAGCCTCACAGGAGTTCATTCGTGCAGCGTGATCGCATTCAGAGTGGCATTTCTGTTGCTGTTATTCCCGTTCAAACAGATGTCGAAGGCGGGACGATGCACACTGTGCGATTCGCCGAACAACAGAGCAGACTTCTTTTATGTCCCCGACCAATCGAGGCTGAAAAATTCGTGAAGCAGTACGCTGGCATTCGACACCTTATCGATACGCGACGGGCGGTGCCGTTTTCAGGCGACGACTACAGCAAGATATGGGAGTCGATGCTCAATCATCGCGAAACCCTGCTAAAGAGTTCACCGCCGAAGACTTCGCCGCCAGAGCCAAACGCGATCTCCGTCATCAGCGTTTCCGAAGTGCCTAAGCAGCCGCCCAGCCTTGAAGCCGACGAAAAGCCCAAGACTAAACCGAAACGAGCGAAACGCCCTCGCCTTCAGATCGGATTCGGCTTTATCGCCGATGAACCCCCAATTGAGAAACCTAAGAAGAAAAAGGCGAAGAAAGCCACAAAGTTGACAGAGCCACCAGAGCTTTCACTAGAACCCGGTTTGGGCAAAGAGACAAAAGTGGCGATGACAACTAAGCATTGGATCGAACGTGCATCCCACTACCGTGATGAAGTGCTTCAAGAAATCAGCGAGATTCCCATCGCTGATACCAGCGACCGCTCCCGTGTGGCAACAGCGTTCATCAAAATGGCCGTGGGGGACTTCAACGCAATCCTGACGGAAATTGGCAACGATAATCCCGGTCCCGCGTTCAAACTGTTTCGTCTTCTTTACGAGGATGTTGTGAATGGTCTTTGGGCACAGGCGTTTGCTAAGGACGAACTCATCCACAAACTCCTGCACGGCACAGATGGACAATTGCCCGGTCACATGGCAGATCGGGCGAAGGAACTCGATACGATTTTTGTCGATCCGTCCATCTTAGAACCTGACGATGATGGGACCCTGTTCGTTCATTTTCAGAGCAAATTCTGGAAAACAGCAAACAGCTATACGCACGGTGGCTCGATGGCTATTAATCGGGAACTGGCTGGATACGACGACAAATCCATTTATGAAAGCCTTCGCAGCAGTACGACTCTCTTCATCATGTTCATAGATGCCATGTATAGCCTGCACTACCAAAAGCCGAATGACGCTCTGACTGTCATTGCACAGACCTACTTCGCAGAGAAGTGGTGAATAACGGAGGACATCCGCCATCGAACTGTGCCGCCTTTCAAGCGGCCAGAATCGCCGCCATGATCCCGATGACACATTTGCGAGCCTCGTCCATTCGGCAGACCCTAATTCGGGGGCCGCACTAGGACGGATTCTACTGCTGATTGGCATCTATGGAGGCAACGTCAGTTTGGATGCTACTCACGTCACTCTGGATTCGGCTCGCGTCAGCTTGGATACTACTCACGTCACTCTGCATCGTACTCACGTCACTTTGAATGCTGCCATTCTTTAGCTCCCAAAGTATATCCTTCAATAGTTGGATGATTCTGTCTCCCTGATCTTCGGTCATTGGTGAATCAGACATGTAGACTCCTTGTTGTTGTCGTGCAGATCGGGAAGATTATTTGCTAATAAGAGAACCGCGACGACGGCCTGTTCAAGAAGGCAGCGTCGTTTGCGTCACGACGCTTTCAACATTGATCGGCTCCGCACAGAAGCTTTGATACCCCAGTTCGTCGATATCCTTCCAATCGTCCCTCGACCTTTTGCTGACGGAGAACTTTAGCCAGTGCTGGTCGCAGCTCTTGCATCTCTTGATCTGCATCTGCGAACGCAACACCAATTCCTTCTGAAATGCATCACTACCACCCATCCTTGCGTGGACGGCAATTGCATCTTGGAAACGGCTCTCCGAAAGACACTGCATTACAGCTTTCACGGCTTCGGTTAATGCTCCCGAATCTGCCGTGTATCTGCTTTGGATGCCCTTCTTCGCAAGATACTTTGAGCAGGGGTCGCAATAGGCAAGTGACTTCAGGTGAAAATAAACGGCGACTCCACCGATAGCGAATCCCAACACTTGGAGAACGGCGTACAGATAACCCCATGAGCCAAGCTCGACAGCTTCTCCGATTGGGTGTGCTCTGATATTGAATTGCACCGCCGTGTGGGACATCTCAATGTCGAGAAATTGAGAGAAGGGGAGAAAGTCTCGAACGGCCTTGCCGTCGATTTCGAGAAAGAAGTAGTCGAGATAGTGGATCAAAAAGAAGGTCGCAACTGAGATGGCGACCATATTCAACAGCAGGATTCTGGTGGGTCGATGGTTGAATAACCGGGCACCAAAATAGTAGCCCGACGCAGCGGCAAAACCACAAAGAATCGCCCCCGCTGGAATCACAAACCAGAACATCCAAGTGTAAAGCGAAAAGTCGAATCGCAATTCTATAGCGGCAAGGATGACGGCGGTGATGACGCTGGTTGTGGCACCAAGACCCGCCACAAGAAAATCCTGAGCCACCCTGCCGAGGTCGCTGCGAATCGCTGTTGCTGTGCCTGACGCCATTTATCGCAGAGTGTCTCCCTTTACGGGTAGGCTGTCAAGCAGCGAGGATGGGTTGGTTCTGGCTGAGGAGACTTTGGTTGCGGGGGTGTGCCCGAGTAGGCGAATAGGCCCGCGAGACGCTGATTTGGCTGTCACGGCGTACCGATCAAGGGCGACAAACCTCGCAGGCACGATAGCCCGAGGAACTTGCTGCCGCTGGAGAAGTAAATGTGATGCGGTTTCGGTGAGACATTTTCATTGCCCATTCGCACGTGGGGCGGTGATAGATAAACCGTATCTTGCTTCCGACCACCTGATATGCTGCTGAGCCGCTCGTCTTTGCAGCAGGACGCGTGCTGCTTCCATACGACCCCCTGCTGGGCTTCGTCCACGGTGCACGCGGCGGTGGCGTCCACGGTGTCGGTTGGCTAAATGTTCCAGTGGGGGCAGACGTAGCCGCTTTGGGCCACTCTTTTCGCAAAGTGAAGATGTACGAAGCCAAGAGACAACCAAGAACATAAGTCCAAAAGACAAATGCGGACGAGTCTGCTTTTGCGATTCCAACGCCTTCTGCAAGGCCTTGAAGGATCGGCAGCCAAAGCCAAAAGAAAAACAGGCCAACAAAACCAATTTGGAGAGCTTTGGGCTAAGCTTGGCTGTGAACCCTCTTCCAGTCCAATGATGGGCGTCTGAGGGTCGGCTGCTGTACCGCTGGTGCAGTTTGCGGCTGTGCTGATTGCGGAACCTGCGGCTGTCCCACGGAGGTTATAGCAGTTGGCTTCCACAAAGGTGGGTAGGTTGACTGCGTGCCAGCCGTTTGAGACGACGTAGAGACGGCCTGAGCACTGGCTTCTCGCGTTTTGACTTCGATACGAACGTCGGCAGGTGCGGTCATCCACGCAGGGAGCTTGGATTTTCTAGTGGCGAGATCGAGAAGGTATGGTGCATCTCCGAGCTTGGCTTTGGCAGCCCGACTTAGCGTTTCGCCCAAGTGTTGCTGCTGTTGCCCCATCTTCTTCAGTCGCGAGAAGAGCCTTGATGAATGTGGATCAACGAAGTCGGACTTCGAGAAGATGATGTTCTCGTCGTGGAATTCACGCCAAAGCTCGGGAGCTTCAGCCAGAGCAATCAAACTCAGGTAAATGACTAATGCAGAGAAGTTGTCCAAACCCAGATTGAAATCCCTGAAACTTCGGTCGGGATGCTGGTAGTGTGGATTTCCAATCTCGCTGCTGTTCCATCCCTGCATGGAGGGAACAAACATGCCGTCGAGATCAATCAATCGAAACTGTGAGTTTTGGATTATCAGGTTCCCATGTTGCAAGTCGCCATGTGCAACCTTCGTTGCACGAAGGCTTTCGATGACTTTCAACCAAGCGTCCGCGAGATTCTGAAGAGCCGCTTTGTTACCCAGAACCTGCTCTAGGTATAGATCGAGGGTCGGGCCTTCTATCCATTCCATCGAGACAATTGGGTATCGACGACCAGCGACCAAGATTCCTTCTGGGTCGAACTCGAAACTGGTTAAATGTGCATTGGGATTTGCGTCAAGGTGATTGTCTATTAGCAAATAACGCTTGTCTCGGTCCGGTATGAAACCTCTGAAACACCTGACTCCAGTCGCACGACTATTCGTCGAGTCCCGTAGCTTGAATGCATAAGCAAAATTTCCTGATGCAACAAGCGGCATCCCAAATCGGTCTATTGCAGGCTCGCACTCCCGCAAGTCAGCATCACGGAAAACGAGGCGTGGATTTTGGACAGCCTCTACGAAATCATGAGAGGACGGCCACGGCGGAGATGGTGAAGTCGTACTCACAGGACTCTCAGCCAACTCGCACGCGAATTGCTGCTATATCATCGTTCCTCATTCGAGAAGCTGCCCTCTGCTCGTCGAACAAAATGTCGAGTTCGCTGGTTGACCCGCGTGCGAGAAGCTGCTCAAACTCAAAGACGAAATCCGCGTTTGTTCTTTTCCCTTGCAGATACCAATTTGCAACCGAATCTGAGAACAAGTAGAACTCATCGCCTTCCTCGACGGCTCCTTCGTGTTCGGCTATGCTCTCGGCGACAGCGGATTGCCCGGCAACGTTTGAGGGCAATAGCACGGGGCGGAATCCGAACTGCTCTGGCTCTGATATGGGAAATGAACCTATGAGACTTCCAGACCTTTCGTGAACTAGGCAGGAATCGCCGATTGCGAGGCTACGCCAACGTAGCTTATCGTCATAACACTCAAGAGTGAGGCCGACAAAAGTAGCAAACGATCCATCCTTTGCCTTCTCTTCTGCGTACCAAGGCAACTTCTTATTTCTCCAACGTTCAGTGGTTCTCTCACCGAGGCGATTGACCATCTCAAGAAAAGGAGCCTTTCGCGAGGCAGAAGGCGTCCGAACCCACGTTCTTACCAACAATCGTGACCAGTATCGTGATGCGAACGCTTCAGTGGCTCCATCGGACACGGCGAATGCACCATTGCGAAGGCTGAACGCGACCGCATCCTCGCACTCATTCCGCTCGGTTCCGAGCTTCTGCGTCAGATACGATTGCACCTGAAGCACGAAGGATGTCATCGGAGATTCGCTGGTCTCGTCCCAATATCAAAGAATTGAACCACTGACGCAGCGTCTCCGTTGAAAACGAAGCCACGTGCTCCTTCTTCAGCTGTTATTCCCATTTGTTGGGCTGCACGGCGAAATGATTCGGGGAGTGTGCTAGATATTCCAAACAGAGTTTTGGCAAAATCATCGGGCAGAACAGTTGCTTGTGACGGATATTCGATCTTAGCCCCGCGAGCCGATGACACATGGCAGGTGTAAAGCAACGCTTCGCCATCCGAAGTTTTCAGGCTCATGATCTTCGATGGCATATTCGGCAGAAATCAGTCGCTCAAATCCCACATGCTTTGTGTTCATCATCGACCCATCGACCAGTCTGGTTCTATGGCGGACCCTTTCGGTGGCGAGGGTGTCGGACGAAGTCGTGAATCGCACCTTGCACGATCTAGTCATCAGAGCTACCCGCACAGAAGAGATACGCAACTACTATCATATTTCTGTCGTTGGCTATGGAGGTGCAGTTCAACCCTCACTCTCCGGTGCCCTTGGTGGTCGCGAACTTGTCCCCATAGCGGAATTGGCTGACAATCCAGCACGAATTGAAAACCGAGCGAAGAGAGTTCCTGACGGTGCAGGCGGCTTGGTAGAGCAGCAAGTCAAATTTCCAATTTGGATCGGGTGAGGCATAATCGCGCCTGTATATACCTGTGCCCGGTATGTTCAGAGATTGGTACTTCCTGCCTTTCGCGTCCGTGCCCAGCCTCACGCCCGGCAGACCGACGGAGTAACCCACTCCGCTTTTGGAGAGGTTAATCTTCAGCGGCCCGAGACGCAGCGACCTTCGAAAATTCCAACCCATACAGATTCCACCAGACTCCAACGGCGTAACTATAACAAAATGTTGACACTGGGGATAGGACGGCGATGACCGAGAATTCAAGAGTGCTTTAGGACCTCGTATGAACAAGAGCCATGCGATGCAGGGCTGCAACAACAACAGACTGGGTTAGCTTGAGTTCTCTGCTGAACACGGGAACTCGCAAAGCGAATAAACTCGTGGTGAGTGTCGCCTCGGGGGGACATGATTTGCATGGTCAAGAGACTTGCAGTTTCGCTTCTGCTCTTCGCCTTCGTCGTACCACAGCAGGCAGCATGGGGATGGGGCAATGAGGGGCACATTTATGTCAACCGGGTTGCTGCGGAGAAGCTGCCGCCAGACACGCCAGCCTTCCTGCGAAACGCCGTCGCGGAGTTAGCTTATCTCGGTCCTGAACCCGACCGATGGCGGGAGGATTACGATCCGGCGCTGAAGAGCGCACAGGAGCCCGATCATTACATCGATCTGGAGAGAATTGGTTGGCTGGATCATTTGCCGGAAGGTCGGTACGAGTTTTACCAGAAGCTCTATGAGAAACGGGCGCAAACCAAGGACAACCCAGACGATTACCTCCCAGAACGAGTCGGTCTCCAACCCTACGTCGTGATGGAAATCTTCGGGCGGTTGAAGAATGCGTTTCGAGAATATCGACAGCTTCGGGATCGGCACCAGCCGACGGACTTTATCGAGCACAAGATCGTTTTCTACGCCGGGTGGTTGGGCCATTACGTCGCGGACGGATCACAGCCGCTCCATACCACGGTTCACTACAATGGTTGGGTCGGCGCAAATCCAAAAGGGTACGCGACTCACGGAGGCATTCATGCTGGGTTCGAGACCGCATACGTTTCCCGCAATATCGCAGCCCCCGACTTCGCCAATTTGGTTCACGCCCCGGAACACATAGCTGACCCGTTCGGCAGCTACATGCAGTATCTAAGGAGTTCAAACGGACTTGTCGAAAAAGTCTACGAATTGGACAAAGCTGGCGGCCTTCGTGAGGGTGGATCGCGTGAGGCGTTCGATTTCACAGCGCAAAGACTGGCGGCTGGCAGCCAGATGTTGGTAAGCCTGTGGTACACGGCTTGGCTGGACAGCGCAAACTGATAAGGAGGATGACATTGATTTGCCACAAGAAACGGGCATTAGCAATTCCGGTTGTCGTTGTTCTATGGGCTGCATTGGGCCTTGCCCAAACCTCGATATCGGCGGCGGAGGCGAAGAATCACATTGGGGAGAGGGCAACTGTGTGCGGGGAGGTAGCCAGCGTACACTACGCAGCAAGGAGTCGCGGAAATCCGACGTTCATCAATCTCGATAAACCATACCCGAACCAGATTTTCACGGTGTTGATCTGGGGAAGTGACCGCCCGAAATTCGGCGATCCCGAGGAGGCGTACCGCAGCAAACACATCTGCGTGACAGGAAAAATAAGCGACTACAAAGGTGTCCCTGAAATCGTCGCTTACGAGCCTAGTCAAATCAAAGTTCAGTGATGCCGGGTTACAACGGAACGCGCATTCAAGATATTTGTGCACGATGGAAGAATTTCCGCCTCAGGAGCGAAAATGAACCGACTTCTTGGATTGGCATTGCTGGGCCTTACCCTTGTGCCTTTCGCATCGGCTGAAACCCGCTCGGCTCAAGACATGGCGAAGGAGTGTCGGGTCGCGCTCGACGTAGCTCAGGGGCACGCCGAGAAAAGTTTCGAAAACACTCTCTTTCTGGGCGAATGCATCGGGTACATGCAGGGCGCAGGCGACGTTTCGCTCGCGATGGCAGACAACGTGAAGTGGTTCAAAGTCTGCGTCCCTGACAGCACGTCAACGATGATCCTCATTCAGAAGTTCATCGCATTCGTGGATAAGAATCCGAAGTACACGCTGGCGTCAACGGCATTTCAGTTAATGCTTGGTCAGGAGTTTCCGTGCTCGAAGTGAGCCAAGGCCAGAGCACTTCTCGAACCGCGCGGGGAGGGTTATTGTGCGCGGGCGTGAAGCAGGACCTCTGACGGGCCGGGTTTGCGTCAGGGGACGGAAGTGTGCCAGACTTTCCCTCGTTCCCCCATGCAAAGGAAAACATGAAGGCACCACTCGTAGTGGGGATGGCCGTGCTTGCTTGGTTGCTGGCTGGTTGCACGGCATCAGCACAGCAGACAAAATCAGCAGGTACACAACGCCCAGCGAACAAGACTTCAGGTCTGCCTGACGAAGACAGACTGCGGATGCGTCTTCAGTTCCATCCCCATGACGCAGACGCCCACAAGGAACTCATCAAGCTACTGGATAAGAAATATGCATTCCGTGCGATTGTTGCGGAAGACACCACTTGGCTGAGCAACAACCGCAGCGACTCGTGGGCGCTCACCGAGATCGTTAGCTACTCGGAGACTGCTCTGCATGATCCTGAATGCGCTATAGCGCAGTTGCGTCTTCAACTCGCCGCAGTCCCACGAAAAGATGACCCCGAAGATTTTGACGACTGGTCGGATCAACTCGCCGCTAAACTGCAAAAACGAGGCAGACCGGAAGAGGCTCTCCCACTGCTCAGTGAGTTGGTCCGTCTGAATCCTAATGAGGCAGGTTTCTGGGCGGACTATGGCGACTTGCTCTCTGCGCTAGGTCAGAACGCGGACGCAATTAAAGCATTTCGACGATCAATTGAACTCGATCCGTCGATGGAATCCTTTCACGAAGGTTTTGCGGAAGCATTAGTCAAATCCGGAGACTTGAACGGCGCGGAATCCGAGTACCGCGCTGCTCTTTCTATCTATGATGCCCAGTACAAGAAAGGGGAACCAACTGACTCGTATCACTCCTTCATCAGCGGCATGGTGAAGATTGAGGCTGCCCACGGTGAGGAACACGCCCTAGCCGAAACGCGAATGAAACTCGCACACATTCTGCTTCTTGATAAGAAGTACGACGAAGCCCTCGTTCAAGCAAAGGCTGCGTTGGATGCAGACCACAATGAATTTGCCGCGTTTTACTTGCAAGCAGAAATCTACGATGCGAAGGGTGAGCACGATCAGGCAAATAAGATTCGTGCGAATGCCGCCACGACCGTCCAGAAGGAAGCGGCGAGTGACGCAGGGTGGAAGAAAAACAACCCAGACATGGATGCACGGGTCTTGTTTCTCAGTGACACACTATGGAATGCACAATCAGGATATCCAGCATTTCCCTCAGAGATTGTTTCGATTCTGGAGCCGCGCACTGCTGCTCTTTCTTCGTTTGAAAGGGTTGAACTCGCGTCGGCGTACTTCGCGTTGGGGAGCGTAGCAAGCGGGAAGCGACAATGGGAGAAAGCAATCGCTTCCGATTCGCAGCTTGACAACGCCGTTAGTCACTCCAACCTCGGTGAAGAGCTTGTTAAGGCAGGTGCTTTTGACGATGCCCTCCCACATCTTCGGAAAGCGTATGAACTCGATCCGCAGAACACAACCTTTCGGATGGAGTACGACGCTGTGCGTCAGCGGCTAGGGCAGTGAGTTCAATCATCACATGAGTGAACCAGCGACAATACCGGATGCGAAAGTAGAGTTCGTGAAGTTCGGACGCGACCGATTCTCTCCGGGTCTGTACAGACTTGATTTGTCAGCCGTCAGCGATCTGCCCATGAAGATGAACGGGGAGCCTTCGACTTTTGGGGCTGTATACGGCAAGCTCGTGGAGTCTAAGGTTCGCGAGATGCCGGATCGATTATCTTTTGGCGTGGAGAAATACGTCACCGAGGCGGGTGACATTAAAGTTGAGGCTGAATGGACGATCCTGTCAGAGATGAAGATGCTGATCGACTTGGTCAGACAGGACATCAGTCCCTATGGCGTCCTGTGGTTTTACTACTCCCACGACTGGTCGAGGGACGCTGACGAGTGCCACGTCTTCTTCGCCGTCAGTGGGGACAAGATCGTGCTTGAATCGTGCCACTTTAGCTCCGAGGAACCGCTGATCCTGAAGCAGGACAAGGAAGACGATCCGATCTGGCACAGTCATCCCTACTTCAACGAAGCGTTGGTGAATTACTGGTACAACAAGTTCTATACCGAGACCATGACTGGGAAACTTATGGTGCTCCGTCCCGACGAACCCATCCTCTACTACCACCAACGACCATCCACGAGAGACGTGGCGAAGGATGTCGCATTCGTAATCTTAGTAAAGACGTACCGATTGTTGTGGGTTGCGGTCGCCCTTCTCATAGCGATTGCGTTTCCGGCGATCAAGGAAATCATGGGGATTGTGGCGGGCGTATTGCTCATTGATGTGCTTTGGCGAGCGTGGGCAACCCGTAAAGTAGGTTCGAGCGATTAGCAAACCGAAGCCTCTCCAGCAACCTGACCAACGCCAACGTATCCTGCCCGCAATAATCCAGTAGCGCCGTCTTGATTCTGTTGCGCTCGACCTGATCCAAGCCGCCTCGTATGAGGGATTCCCAAGCCAGCCCAGCGTCCTGCCCGTTGGCGACCGTCATGCCTTCGTAGGTCAACTCGGGCACGAGCGCAGGCAGCACCGCTTTGAGCGAGTACGACCCCGCGAAGGCTGGGTGATAGACGTGGCCTCGGACGATGGGGAGCAAATCGAAGAGGCGACCTTGAATTGTCTTGATAAGTCCCGCGAACTCGGGCAGCCACGCTGCGAGTTCAGAGAGCCTCTGCGACTCGAATGTGGCGTAAACGACGAGCTGCGGGCTCTCTCTGTACGTGCAACGACCACTGAAAAAGAATCTGATCGTAGGGGGACATTCCCTCGAACCTTGGGATTGCGGGATTCACGCTTTCAAAATCCGCGAAATAGAGGGGGTACTTCAAACTCTCGAACTCCCTGCCGAGTTCCGCACTGAACCACGCCTGACCCGTCTGTACGCTCGTGCAAGCAAGTCGCTGCCGCTCGCTTAAAGGGAAATCGTCGGGGATTTCGAGGATGGATTCGACACCCATTTCCACCAGTTCTTCGGCGGCACTGGTGTGGAGTCGGGGCAGATACCCGATGTGATTGTTTGGGAGCGGAGGATTGCAGCAGTCGAAAAACTCGCACGTGATCGGATTGGTGCAATGCGGCCCAGTTGGAATTTCGGGCGGGTTCGGCATCGCAAGGACGCGAAGTTCCGACCGCAACTGGAACGTGAGCTTGGGCAGCAACCTCTCGACTCGTCGTGTCAGGTTCTTGATCCTGAAGAACCGCCAGACATCGATGTCGCCTCCCGTGTATACGTAGTTGCGATTCACGTGGGCGAGGCACGAGGAAGCCAAATCTACCCCCGACCGAGAGACCACACGGTGTTGGATCGCCACATCGTCAAGATGCTCTTCTTTTAGCGAAGCGGTGGACTTGACCTCGACTAAACGCCATCTGCCGTCTCGACGGCGGTGCAGGATACCCACCCGCACAAACACCCCGCCGTTCTCGAATGCCGCCTCGAAAATGGCGGGAACCTCGGGGTTTGCGATCAACTCACGGGTGATGCGGATCGCTTGTTCAGGGTCGCAAAACGGAACTTCGACACCACCTGCGAAAAGCTGACGAGCAAGCTTGCCGACTTCGCGGCCTTGCTCCATGATGGCGACCGCTGCCGCATCAGGTACACCGCCCAGTTCTGGCTCACGCACCTGCCAATACAGGCGCTTGAGGCACTGCACACCTGCCATGTACTTCGATTTGGAGATTGTGATCGCCAATGCGCTACTCCTCATCGTCCGCGTTGCCGTGGAGACAACGGAAGCAACGATAGTGAGGGTCTGTCCCCAGCGAGGTTTGCTTGGGCAGATGCAATTCGTTCTTGATCGCAGCGATCAATTCTTTCTTTTTCAGGATGCATCTGTCGGCAAGAAGAGTGAATCGCTTGGTTTTCGAATCGCGCATCACCCTGCCGCGACCGTGCTCTTCGTACTCCGACTCAGCGGGAGCTTTGCCGAACTTCTGCCAGTGTTCCCACACGTCATTGTGCCCTCTGGGATAAGTCAGGTGATCGCCGTATTCCTCGCACTCGCTTAGTGGGGCGCTGTCGATCAGCAGTTTGCTATCGACCAACCAGAAGATACCCAATCGCGCTTCTGTTTTCGCATCGTGCTTTTTACCCGCAGCGGGTTTTGGCATCTGGCTGATCCTCCGTGCTAGTTCCTCTGA
>Ga0302325_10005278_pt1 | contig 29450 bp, 20 predicted proteins | sample Palsa_T0_2_FD_201948 | JGI IMG/M metagenome (GOLD analysis project Ga0302325, IMG submission 201948) | Peat permafrost microbial communities from Stordalen Mire near Abisko, Sweden - Palsa_T0_2 | ecosystem: Environmental > Terrestrial > Soil > Palsa > Peat permafrost | place: Sweden: Abisko...
GCTCGGCCACGGAAACCACGCCGATTTTCTGCATCACCCGGCCGCGGTGAGTCTTGATCGTGCGAAGCGAGACTTCGAGTTCCGCCCCAATCTCTTTGTTGAGCAACCCGGCGATAATCAATCGGAAGACCTCGAACTCTCGTGGAGTGAGCTTCGCAAGCCGAGCGCGGCTTTCCACCACCTCGCCGCGCTGCCGCAAATTCTCGGCAGAGCGCGCCAACGCCAACGCTACCGCGGAGAGTAATTCGTCGTCCCTGAACGGTTTTGGTAAAAAATCAACGGCTCCCCGTTTCATCGCCCGAATCCCCATTGGGATATCACCGTGGCCGGTGATAAAAACGATCTGCTCCACCTTTCCTTCCTCCGTGAGTTGGCGCTGGAGAGCCAGGCCGTCAAGTCCTGGCAGCTGCACGTCGAGCACGAGGCAAGATGGGCCGGGTGGCGGCAGTCGCGCCAGATACTCGTCCGCGCTGGCGAAGATTTCGACAGCGTAGTCCTCGGTCGCGAATAGATTGGCGAGGCTTGTCCGAACCGACTGATCGTCATCCACCACGAAGATGCGCGGTTCGAGTTCTTTCATGGCGCTCGAACTCTCCCGCTGACTGCCGCGATTCTCTTCATCCTCCATTGCCCTCCGCGATGACTGGCAACAAAAAATGCACACACGCGCCACCGTCCGGAGCGTTTGCCGCGGCCAACTCGCCGCTATGAGCGACGATAATGGAACGCGCGATGGCGAGCCCCATGCCCATCCCTTCACGCTTGGTCGAAAAGAAGCGGTCGAAAATCCGCCGCTCTTCCACGGGCAGCCCGGTGCCAAAATCGCGCACGCTCACGCGCACGAGAGCGTGCGACTCGCGCTCGCTGCGGATGATCACGCGCCGCGTCGCCGGTGGCATCTCACGCATCGCTTCGAAAGCATTGACGACCAGATTAAGCAGTACTTGCTGGATCTGTACGAGATCCGCCTCGACTAACGGCAACTCCGGATCGGGCTCAGCGACCAGCGCGCAATGGCGTTCGAGCGCATCCGAGCGGACGAACCCGAGCACACCGCCGATGACGTCGTTAAGGTTCACGGGCCTGCGGACTTCCTCCCCTTTGCGCATCATGCCGCGAATGCCCCGGATGATTTCACCCCCTCGGCGCCCGTCTGAGACGACGGCTTCGAAGAGGCTATCGAGTTTCGGAAGGTCTGCACGCCCTTTGGCGATGAAACGCCGACCTGCACTGGCGTTGTTGACGATGGCGGTGAGCGGCTGGTTGAGCTCATGCGCCAGCGACCCGGCCATTTCTCCCATGATGGCGACGCGGCTCAAATGCGCGATTTCTTCGCGGTGCTGCCGCGTTTGCGCCTCGGCCTGCTTTTGCGCGGTCACATCGATCGAGACGCCCAGGAGCCGGATTCCTTTAGGGTCTCCGACGTGTATGCAGTGGCCGCGCGCGCCGATCCAGCGTAGCCTCCCATCCGGCAGCAGCACGCGATATTCCGTGGAGTATTCACCTTGGGTCTCGATCGCGTGTTTGATCGCCCCAGCTCGAGCCTCACGGTCCTCAGGATGCACCCGCGAGATCAACGCCGATGCATCCAGGCGCGTGTTCTGCGCGAAGCCAAGCAAAGCGCGTCCCTTCTCCGTCATCCAAACCTCATCCCTCACCACATCCCATACCCACATGCCCAGGTTGGCGGCTTCCGCCGCGAGGTTCATGCGCTCCTCGCTGTCGCGCAGATCATCTGACAGCCGGGCAGCCCGGAACACGTCCTGGCTCAGTTCGTAGCCCATTGCCGCCACGATAGCCATAAAGAACACGCTCGCGGTGATTGGGGTATGAATGATTCCCCAAAAGATCAGCATCGTCTGCACTGTCCCCGCCACGACAAAGAAAACGATGCTACCGCCCACTGACAGCGCCTGCCTCCGGTCACCCCGCTGCCAAACAGAGATTGCAGCATCCGCGACAAAGATCACGAGCAACAGAAGGCTCAACTGGCCAATCAACATCCAAGAGTTGGGGATCCCGTCGGCGACAACGACCCTTTCACCGAGGAAAGAAACGTCTCGCAGAGCGGTGATCTCCCGATAGTTGAGATTCGGATTGAAAACAAAATCGAGGATCAGTGAGAGCGTCCTCAAGCCGCAGGCTGTCCAGGCCAGCCACGACCGCCCGGCACGCAGATAGAGCCGCACAAATCCGACAAGCGACACGAACAGCACCCAGATGGGCACATGCCCCCATCGCACCGCCGTTCCGAATGCTATCGGCGTCTCCGCCCTCATCATCCACAACTCGCATCCCGCGAAGACCGCTGTCGCTGTCGCCATCAGGGCGAAAAGCAGATTGGCACGCGCTTCAGGTCGGTGCCACCAGACCAGCACATGCACTAGAGCCAGCGTGAGGCAAGCGGAGGCAATCATCGCCCAAATGATGGTGACCCAGTTCATTGCGTCTTGATGGCTGGGTGTTCTTCGCTGGCTGAACGTGGGGGGGAGATTCTCGGATCCGCAAGTTGTTTACGAATGGTCAGACTTTGTCTGAAGAGCCGGCAATTTCCACTTAGGTACAAGTAACAATATATTAGCAGTGACGGACCGTTGTAGACCAGCGAGAAAAAAGACTGCCGACAGCGGCCTGCAATGCTTACAAAACGCCCGAAGCGGAAAAGATTATTCCCATAATCCCCACATGGATTTTAGGTACAATATCGGGTTTCGTCAGGAGCGATATTTTACCTCGATCCCGGCGACAATCTTAAAGAATCCTGATTATGTTTTCAGGAACTCACGGCAGCCCGAAGGTAGATTTGGGACTTCGGCAATTCCTCGGGGAATTCTTTGGCTCCTACCGAGTCGTCCAAGGGCCTCACGGGTGGTTGGATCTATTGGCCGGATTCCGGTACACCTATATTGGCGAGCAGGTGGGCTTACAAGCCAACAATATGGCAATCAATGCGGCGAGCACCGAGTTGGTGGACCAATTCGCAGCGCAAGTAACCGGACCTGGTTCCGTCCTGCGAGATCTTATCCAGCAAAACATCGTAGAGAAGTTAAACTCACTTAGCGGCCAGAATCCGTCCTTGTAGGTCGCCCCAATTGCCGGCAGATCACGGTCGGGCTGAAATTCTAAGGAACGGTGAGATATGAGACTCCCAAAACCGGGTGCCTCGAGTTTGGGAGGTGATGTTTCCTATTCCGGGTCATAACAGCACAAGGAGCAAAGTGGAGCCGAGGGTGCGGAACTCCGAATCTTGTGCCGGTCAGCGTAGCTTGTCTTGATTTAGCCTTTTTTCGTCCGGCGTTCCCGGAGCGGTACGGGGTTCCTGAGAAGCCACCTTGCCTTCAGCATTCAGCGGGAAATGAATTCGAAAAAGGGCAGCCAACATGGCAACGGAATTGTCACTCCATAATCCCCCGTGCCCCCAAATTATCTCCTTCGGCACGCGCACGATCCAGCAGGGGACCCGGGCGTTGCCGGTAAAAACAAATTGCCAACGCCGCCAAACTTCTTTGCCTGAGGGAGGGCGAACTTCATCTGGATTATAGTTGCCGTTAACGCAGAACCGATCTTCGTGACCGTCATTGTGCTCGCTCGTGTAAAAACTGTAATCTGGATGGTTTACTCGAACGTTTGCATCGACTGCTCTGTTGTCCTTGGCCTTCAAATTCGGCGGCGCTGTGGTATCTCCGAGTGAAACGACTTTGTAATTGACCAGGTATTTATTATTGCCTGGCGTGTGGGTATAGAATTCACGTTCAGAAACTTTCTGGCCGTTGGCACCTGGTACCGGTACTCTATCCCAGTGGGCACGAAGATTGACCACATTAAAGAGTCCAGTACCAATCGGGAAAAATTGTCCCGTTGCTTGATCATTCTCGGATTGGAGGATGATCAGAAATGGACGGTTCTCGTCAACAACGCTTGCTTCTGTGCCAGTAGCCCGGCCGATGTAGGCATGCCGCTTTGGATCATACTGATAGAGGTAATCGAGTTCCGAGACCAATTGCCGGGTACCGATGGAACTATCCGCCGGGTTAAACGCCACTGCCATATCCCATGGGCTGGTATTTCGCGTGCCTGTGCTGCTTGCATCAAGGATTGAATGAGAAATTGTATTTTCAAGGACCAATCCGCCAAAAGAATGGCCCAGCAGTATGCAACGATGAAGCTGCTTATCCGGTGCGCGAGCTGCCAGTGCGAGTTCACTGATAGTCGCCAGACAGCCATTTTGTGCGGCGATAGTCTCCCCGGTCGCCTTGCGGCTCCAGAACGTTAAGAATTTCGCTACTGGCAGGGTTATGTCTATGCCGCGCCAAGCGATGTAGACACCAATCACATTACCCTTTGCCGCGCGGACCTCGGGGAACTGCGAAACCGTGTCGAGGAAGTGCTCGAACCGGCAGACATCGCCTGAATTCGCGTTGTTTTGCCAACCATGAATATAAACCAAAAGCAGCGGGCGTTCCGCTTGGTGAATCACCTGGAGCGCAGCAGTTCGTTGGGATAGGTCCAATGCCGAGCCTTGATCACCGAATTCGATGAAGGCGAGCTTGTAACGCCCATCCTTGGGTCCTCGCACCGAATTGAGCGGCTCACTGGATGTATTCGCGTGGTATGGCCCGTATGCGGCACAGGACGCTAACAGGATTGCGATCGCGATTGTAACAAAGACTCGGTACGTCGGCTTAGAATCACGCAATAGATCGAATCCGTTTAGGGAGTCTTTTGTTTTACAGCGTCCGCGAGGAGGGCGACTTGCGATGTTAGCATTCATGCGCTTTGGATTGAAGGTTTCGAGGTTGTCAGGATGTGTTGCCGCTTATCATTGGACCAAGTCCGATCGACACTTCAATTATTTTAACTTTGGGTCTCGCTTTGTAATTTACCTAGATAGCCGCGATCTTGCGTCTTCCAGCGCTTGAGGTCATTGGTTCATTTGGATCACGACCGCGTCGCCACCCAGGCTCAGCATCAGTCCTTGTCGCTTTGCGACTAGACGCATAATCACTCCGCTTCTGTTCTTGAGCAGGAGGTCGCCCGTGCTCCGAGTGCCCAGCGCCAGGCCATAGCGTCCTTGAATGTACGAGCCGGGGAAGTCGCGCAGGCGCTTCAGTCCGTAGACCTCACCTTTTGCCTCGATCTTCGAGATGCCGATCCCGCCAACACCCAGTCCACCGACGGTGAATCGATAAGTATGCCCACGATACCTGAGGTTACCTCTACCAGCATTGCCGCTGCCGAGATACGCAGCCTGGACCTGTGTCATTTCCACGTATCCAGATGGCGACTCGCCTCGCAGACTCGTGGACTCGGCCTTAGTGGTGCACACGGCGAGATTGGCCACCAAAGCGGCGACGTAAATTGGGAGTAGCACGGGTCGGAGCCACGGCGGTTTTGAACCAATTCCGGACCAGCGGTAGGCTGCTCTGCAGGCGAGGGCTAGATGATCCGGTGCCATGTAATTCGACTTTGGGATCGCCGGTGTCGCAATAATGGTGTCGAAGTTCATAAACGAAGCGTATCAACATGCCTTCGCTAGGGGTATTGTACCTTAGTACCATAGGCTGCGGGCGGCCGAACCGCAGAGAAATTGGAGTTCAACAGGCTGATCCGTCTCAAGTTGATCGAACAGGTATCCCAAGTAACGGCCGGACCGGTCAAATCGGCCATCACGACCACAAAAAATGCCAAAAAACAACCAACACCCTGTCGCCGTAATTTGGTGAAGGCCGACTGTGACATGCCGTGGATCCTTTGTTGAAGCTGGTTACCTTTCGTTACGGTGTACTTTGACCGCAAACTGAAAGACAGATTATGACACTGAAAGTTGACGAGAAAGCTGACGCCTTATATCTCCGTTTGGAATAATGCGTATCAACGTCGTGTTTGGCAGGGGTACGCCCATCTTCGCGCCACAGCGTCTAACAGTAAGTAAAAGGATTGGCCCTCCGCCGCGACACCGGGTTTGTCAAAACGCGGCGACCCGCAAACGCCCTGCACGAGCCCGAACCGGTCCACCTTCCCAGAAACGGCCTGCTTGAGTGATCGCGCTGGTTTTTCATATTCGCCGGGAAGCCATCCCGCAACGAGCCCACGAAAAATCGTGTACGCCAACATTTGCGATAAATTCACTTCCACAAAGCTTCCGGGGTCATCGATAATATTGTGAAACAGCCAATCAGACCGCTTATATTTTAATAAACAGTCAACGAGCGCGAGCGCGATCTGTACTAGCTCTTGTTTTTGCGCGGACATCGTTTCGGGCAGCAGGTCAATTGTTCTTGCAAGCCCGGCGGCAGCCCAACCGTTTCCGACCCCCCAGAAGTCTTTTCGCAAGAACGCCTGCTTCTCGTCGTCCCATATATGACCGAACAGCCCTGTTTGTCGGTCAAACAACGCGGTCCGATAGCCATGGATTTGACGGAGCGCTTCTTTTGGATGGCCCGCCGCTGCGAGATACGGCGGCAGCATATACATGGAGTCAATCCAAAATTCCGGACGATTCGGAACGTGATAGACAATTCCATTACGATTTCGGGGCGCTGATTTGAGCGCCCAGTTCAACAGCGAATCACACGCATCTCCCAGATTCTTATCGTTCGTTTCCCGAAACGAAAAAATCAATGCTTCTCCGACGCTGCACGGATCGGTTATTCCTTCGTCCGGACGGATCATTGCGGGGCGGCCGTCGGGTGTTCTGCGGTAAGCGGCTTCTTTTGCGAGCGCGATTACCACATCGCGGTCGCCCTGCTCGAAAAAAGCATCCATCGCGACGCCTTGTTCCCATGAATTCCGCTGCATGGACAGTAATGCAAGCTTTACCAGATCAAGCGTTTTCAAAAGAGGATCCTTTCAAAATGTCGGTTTATCCACGTATTCAACGAATTTCCAATAAAGCCGACCGCTGTGCCTTCGACTTCGCCCCGCCGATGAAAACGGGCACATTCGAAAATAAAATGGCTGACAGCGGACAATACAGAGTGCCGATCTGCCCGCACTTACCATTCACCTTTGCGTTAGTTAGGCCCATAATATGCGAAACAGATTCAGGGACGACGATTTGGACAAGACCGATGGATGCCGAGTTTCAGCTAGCCCCGACGGTGGCGGGCCTAAGGCGTGGGGCTGGGACTTGTGACCGAAGGTGGCACGTAACAGTTGATGACGGCCGTCGTAATTGCTCCCGGATCAGGCGGTATCGTGGCCACCACAAAATTGCAGAGTGCAAAAAGCGGCTGGGTTGCTTCCGGTGGCGTCGCCGCTGTCCACAGTACTGAATTGTCGAGCGAGAAGGTGATAAGATCCGCCTTGATCAGACACCCAAAAACGTGAACCCCCTGATTTACTCCTCTGAGCGTGGGTTGGAGCAAGCTGAATAATTCCTGCCCCTCTGGACTCAACACTTTAATATGCTGACGGATAGCGGTCATGGGTCCAGCGTCCAAAACGCCCAGCTCCGCCGAATCAGTGGTGCGCTGTTTATCTGTCGAGCCGCTCAACCAGATGTCTGGCCAGTAACCCCAGTTATTCGTCTTGAGTACAACCTCCCAATACCCGAGCGCCTGCGTAAAACCTTGACCAGCGTAATTGAGACCGGAAAAATTTCCGCCCGTCCAGCTCCCGTTTACGTTTGTAGGGCCATTGAAATTGCCAGTATAGACCAGTGTATAACCAGGAGGCGCGCCATCTGCGGACAGCGTTAAGAGGAAAAAGACAAGGATCTCCAATTGTTTCCATCCTGTTTTTAAGACATTAATAACAGTCATCATAGATTGACCATGCTTTATGAACCGCATTTGGCTGAATCCCCAAACTAATTTGGAACGATTCGAGCCTCAGGTGTTCAGAAATTCAACTCTGGCTGTGATTCCAGTTTTCCGAGAGTGGATGCAGGTTGCCGTTTAGCCGTTATGCGGGCTGCACCAGAGCACCCAGCAGGCCAGTGGCCCATGATTGCCCTGAGGTGACATCGTGTGAGGGCGGAATCGTCTGCGAACCGAAGCAACAACAGTGTAACACGCCAGACCCGACAACCGGCCGGCACTCTCCAGTCCGCGTGGTGAGTAGTCTGGCCAGCGACGTGACTGACATTCCTTCTAGGCTAGGCTACATTCCGCTTACGATTGCGACAATGGTTGCTGGCGTTCTGGATTGCTATGATTGCGGACGGGCGCAGTGATTTTTCATGGAGGAGCAGCTCGCAGGCCTGAACGCGGGGATCGGCGTGAAACCAACGATGTATGGCGCCGTCCAATAGCACATTGGCTAGCGCCAGTAAGGTGATTCCCTGATGGTGCGCCATCCACGAGCGGATGATGACTGGCTCAGGCTTTCGCTGGGACCCGTTTTTGGAATCTCGATAGTCGCCACCTTCATAGAATCCATATTCGCCGATCCAACCCGTGTTAGCGAGGTGTCTCAGATTAGCCAGCGCGGCTTCTCGGTCGAAAGGCATTGCTAGAAAGCTGGAATAGGGAGAAATGATTGGGCCGTCGTCAGCGCTCGGGGAGAGAGCCAGGGCCGGAATTCCGAAGGCGTGGTATTGGTAATGTCCATCCTTGCCCCGGGTGCTAGAAGCCGCCTCCGAGATTCCCCAGGGAATATGGAGCGAACTTGCGTGAGCGCGCTGGGCAGCGATAGCACCACGCAAGGAGGCATCAAGCATGGTGCCGCTGTAGGTGCGCATCCATAACGCCGGCATCAGGTATTCGAACATAGTGCCGGTCCACGAGCTGAGCACGGGGCTGCCGGTGGCCAGCGTGTGGGAACGGCCCATTGAAAACCAGGTGCTTGGGGGAATATCGCCCTTGGCGACGGCCAGGAACGCTGCCGTACGCGCCTCGGACGCAAAAAGATCGTAGCAGGCGTCATCCACCTTGTCCCTATTAGCGCGCAGCGCAACGCTAAGCAGATTCCGCCCACGATGCAAGAGGCAGCCGAAATCCGTAGCCTCGGTCAGTTGTTCAGTACGGAGTGCGATCCGCTGGAGGTTTTCTCTCAGGTTGATGAAGTTCTTACGTGTTTCCGGCAGCAGATTACGGAGCTGCCCTGCAAGCAGATGGAGGTCCGGGTCTTCCTCTGCAAGCGGACAAATGCGCTGTAAAGCGATATTCAATTCATCGATAAAGGCAGGTGCGTTGCGCGGGGAAAGATCGCGGGCCGTTGGGGCCGATAGATTAAGGTCCTCTATTCGGCGCAAGGGAGCGAACTCCGGCAGCAACCAGGGGAGGTAGTTGCCCATGAGGTGGGCGACCGCACTAAAGCGTTTTTGAGTGGCGGCAATCCAGTATTCATCCTCAGGAGTGTGCGCTGCGGCCTGCGTGAGAAATGAAGACGGAGAGCTTTTCTCCGTTTCATTAGGCGGTCGCGAATCACCACGCAGACTTTTCGCAAATGCCAGCAGCGTCTGGATCCAGTCTTCCCCCTCGAGGGAGGTCGATTGAAACGTACCGGCGCCCTTGCGAGCGATGATGCGCAGCTGTTGCAGCAACCGCAGGTGATCAGCCGCACTGCGGAACAAGCGGTTTGAGAGCAACGGCTTATCGACCAATTCCAAGCAATGCATGCGCAGTGTCCATAAGGAGGCGACGAGGTTACCACTATCAACACTCGAGATGAGGCCGGGTACGAAGGCCTCCATGGTGATGATGTTGTACCAATTCTTTATGTGTCCGTGGCACTTCTCCATCCGATCGAGAGAATGGAGCGTGCGCAGCGTCAAATCGAGATATTCAACAAGGGTGAGATGGCCAGCTTCGAGCGCCACGTCGCGTGAGTTAAACAGCAACCCAAGATTTGTTGGCGAGACCCGCTGAGCAACCTGCCAGTTGTCTTCTTCGACGTTGTCTGGGATGAGCCAGTGGTTGGTCTCATTGCAGAAATGAGTGAAGTAGCGCCAAGTGCGCAGGAGAATGTCACGCAAAAACAGTTCATCCTTGGCACTGATCGGCACCAGCTCTTCGTGGGGTGGGCGATTGAGCCAAAGCGACAGCCGCGGGCCCAAGGCCCAAAGCAGGAGAATGGGAGAGGCGATAAGGAAAGCATGCGGATACAGCCAGGCAAGTACCAGTCCGATCAAGATGGAGACAGCCGGCACTACACTGAGACAGCGATCTACCGCTGTAAGTTTGTTGCCGGCTTCAGCTTCGGCTGCGGTCTCCCATTCCAGCAGGCGTTGGCGCGTGACAAAGCTGCGGACCAGCGTGCGAACAATTGCGTCGATCGAAAGCAGGGCCTGCTGCGGGAGGAAAGCCAATGTGAACAAGCCTACGGCCTGACTGGAATAGAATCTTTCAAGGCCGTCTACGAGGACGGCACTGGTCGACGCAGCAAATGCGGCTCGAATGATCGAGAACAGTAACTGGACATAGCTCGGCAGGAAGAGAAGGACCGTCGTGGTCAGCGTCCAGAATACCGGACCGCGCGGCAGGCCAAACCAACCGGCTAGAAAGAGGGCAAACGTTGCCGGCTCAACCAGACTGCGGCGCAGATTGTCGAGTATTTTCCATCGAGAGGCAATGGAGATCGGGTTAGACACCAGATGACCCGACTCGTCTGGTACTCGCCCAAACAGCCACCGAACAATTTGCCAGTCGCCGCGCACCCAGCGATGTTTGCGGCGGCTGTAAGCGCTGACGTGCGAAGGATAATCATCAATCACTTCGACATCGGTCACCAGCCCGGCGCGCGCATAGAAGCCTTCGATCAGGTCGTGGCTGAGCAGGAAATTGTGTGGGAAGCGGCGGTCGAGCACCTGTTGCAGTATATTCACTTCGTAGAGACCTTTGCCGGTAAAGATGCCCTCACCGTATAGATCCTGGTAGACATCAGAGACAGCGTTCGAGTAGGCGTCAAGACCGGTCTGCCCGGAATACAAACCGGCCAACCGCGAGCGGGAGGCCGATTGGACGCTTACGCCAACGCGCGGCTGGAGAATGCCGTAGCCAGCGCGGACGATACGACGACCAGGGTCAATGATGGCGCGATTCAGAGGGTGACAAATTGTGCCGACCAACTCCGCAGCCGCGCCGTGCGGCAGTTGAGTATCCGAATCGAGTGTCAGGACATACTTGACTTTTGACAGTATCGATAGGTCGCCTACGCGGACGGGAAATTTTTCATCCTGGCCTCGCAGCAGCTTGTTTAGATCAATTAGCTTGCCTCGTTTGCGCTCCCAGCCCATCCACACTCCTTGTTTCGGATTGAAAATGCGATGTCGGTGCAGCAAAAGAAATGATCCGAAATCCGGGTACTTACGATTCAGATCAAGAATGAGCTGTGTAGCAAGCCCGACCAGGGGATGCGCATCGGACTCGCGCGGCTCTTCAACGGAATCAGGCAGATCGGTCAAAAGCGCAAAGTGGAGATTGTTGTCGCGATTCCCGAGGTAGCGGACCTCGATATCATTGACCAGCTTCCGCGTCTGCTTTTCATTGAGCAGCAATGCCGGAACCGCAACAAGGGTTGTGGCCTCAAGAGGTAAGCCGTCGCTGTAATCGAGCTTCGGCAGCGGCACCGCGTTAAAGAGCGCGGTCACGAGATGGTTAACGAGCTCGACCGCACCTTGCGAAGCCGGGATCAGAGTGAACAGAAACGCCAGCCCAAGCCCGAGCAGCGGATAGTCACCGGACAAGCCCGGAATCAGGATGATCCCGATGAGAACGATCGATGCCGCTGAAATGCTGCCAATGAAGAAGCCATCGGCATGTCTTTTCAGGAGACTCCGAACACGATCGATGCACGAGGGAGAGTATCCAACGCGTGCGAACAATGCTGCGCGACCCTCGTCGATCAAGTAATAGCCGACATGCGCTTTGCGCGCGTGAGTGCGGTCTTGGGTAATTGGTTCCGCTTTTGCCTTTGCAGCGAGATCCACTGCTGCTGCTGAAATATTGGCCTCGGAAAGTTCGGAACGCTGAGCAATTTTGGCGACTGCGCGACGATACCCGTCACGGCTGGCATAGTCCATCCGGCCATAGACAGGGTCCCTGCGCAGGATCTGGTCGATCACCATCAGAGGCTCAAGCAGGTCGCGCCAACCGGTAATCGAGAGCGCCTGCAGACTGCGCATCAGGCAAGGGATGCGCGCAATCTGTTCATCAGTGGCCTTGCCTTGAATCAGCGCGTTAGCCGCGGGCACAAGCTTTTCGAGAATAGCCTGCTTTAAAGCCGGCGGAAATGCGAATAGCTCTCGCAATGCGAGCGGTTGCAGCTTCTGGAATTCTTCGATGTAGGCCCTGAATCCAGGTTCCGACCACTGGTCATGGAGTGCTCCGAGCAAGTTACGCGCGAGAGCTAAGACACGGGGATGCTCCCGAGAGCCAGTGCGCACGCAGGGGACGCGATTCAATTCACGTTCTGAGCCCGATATTTCCAGCACGGCTCCACGTAAAAGGCCCGGATTTTCCTTCAGCCAAAGCCCGGCCATGCTTACTTTATCCGTCTCGCTATTTTCCCTGGCCGGCTGGCCTGCAGCGCCCTGTCCTAGATCGTTCAGCAGCTGAACTATCATCGCTTGCGTTCTGGCCCACTCTGACTTCCAAGGTTCTGAATTTTGTGGTTGGCGAAGCGCCTGATAGGTGTTCGCGGCCTTGGAGGCTTTCTGCCGCACAGCGATTTCATTAATCTGAAACTGCGCTTCAGGTTCCTTTTCGGTTCGCGCGACAGCCGGCCCAACATCGAATGTAGAGTTAGTCATTGCGTTTGATCGTGACGGAGCGTCAGCCTTATCGATAACTCGCCGCCTGCATTTCAAACATGCTGGCGTATCGTCCTCCGCTAGCCAGGAGTTGCGCATGTGTTCCTTCTTCCACTAGTTTTCCAGCTTCGAGTACGACAATTCGATCCGCCATGCGCACTGTTGAAAAGCGATGTGAGATCAGAAGCGCCATCTTACCGGCGGTGAGTTCTGCAAAACGTTCGAAGACTTGAAGTTCGCTTCTAGCATCGAGTGCGGCTGTCGGTTCATCCAGAATCAGAAGCTGCGCGTCCCGGAGATAGGCTCGCGCCAGCGCCATGCGTTGCCATTCGCCAGTAGAGAGATCGACGCCGCCTTCAAAGCGTCGGCCCAACATTTGGTCGTAGCGTTCTGGAAGCTTTCGAATCACCTGCGAGGCCTGGCTTTTCCGGGCAGCTTCCTCGATGCATGCCAACCGGATGGACTCCGGGGATCCGTTGCCGTCCACACGTCCGACGATAATGTTTTCTCGCGCCGTCATCTCGTATCGCATGAAGTCCTGAAATATCACGCCAATTTCGTGATGCAGATCCTCGATGGAATAATCGCGCAAATCGACACCGTCGAGCAGGATTTGACCCTCGGTGACATCGTAAAGGCGGGTGATGAGCTTGACGACCGTGGTCTTTCCCTCCCCATTCTCTCCGATCAGCGCAATCCGCTCACCCGGCACGAAGGTAAAGTTGAAATCCCTTAGTACGTAGCGGTCGGTTCCTGGATAACTGAATGAGACATTGCGAAACTCAAAGCCTGCACGAATGGGACGAGGCGCCGGAAGGGCGTCCGGCTTGGATCGCAAAGTCGGCTTCATTTCGAAAAACGCGATCAAATCGGTGAGAAACAATGCCTGGTCGGCGATGCCTGAAGCGGTGGAGAATGCCTGCTGCAAATTCGAACTGGCTTGCTGAATTGCCGTGGTCAAAAAGGTGAAGACGCCGATGTTATAGGCGCCATGCAAGGCTCGCCAGATGACGAAGGCATATGAGCCGTAGTAACCCAAAGTGCCCACCAGGGCGAACGAGCCTCCCCAAAAAAGCTTGCGCAGGGAAAGCGCGACATTTTCTTCACAAATCCTTTGGGAGATCTGACGGAAGCGGCCTGTCAGGAAGCCGCTCAGACCAAACACCTTGAGTTCTTTCGCCCCTTCGCGGCTGGCAGCAACTTGCCGCAGGTAGTCCATCTGCCGCTTGGCTGGCGTCTGACGAAAATTCTTGGCATAGCCAAGGAAGGCATAATGGGTTTCGCCGAGAAAGGAAGGAAAGACCCCCGCCGCCATCAGCAGTAAGAGCCACGGGGAGGATTGCAGTAGCACGCCAGTAAAGGCTAGAGTAGTGACCGATTGCTGCAACAGGCGGCCCAGCTGCTGGATCATCGCCAGTCTGTCGGTGGCTTGCACGCGGGCGCGCTCCAGGCGGTCATAAAAAACGGGGTCCTCGTAGGTAGTCAAATCAAGCTTCGAAGCCTGATCCATGACCCGGATGCTGACATAGTGCGTGTAGCGATCCGCAAGCACGGAATCGAGATAGTCGATGACCCGCAGTAAGGCTGCCATCGTCACCGCTAGAATCACTTCCAGCGCTACCATCCACCAGAAATGAGGACGGAGGTCCTGACCCATCATGCGACCTTGGACGCCGTTCACGATCCAGGCAGCAACCGCGGCGATTCCTAGCGGCGCAAAAGCCACGATGATGCGAAGAAGAATGCCCCAAGTAACGACTGAGGGACCGGAGTCCCACAAGATTCTCAGGAGAGGAGGAAGGTTGCGCAAGGCGCGCACCCGATCTCCCCATGCACTGCTGACTTTTTGTTTGGCTTCAGGCATTAAAATTTATGATGCTGTACGCTTGGCAAGGGCCGCGCCCGATTGGTTTCAGATCACCTGCGCCTCTTCCCATCCATGCGCACCGCTGTTGGTGCCAGGATATTCGAGATTAGACCGGATCCGACGGCGGCCGGAGCGCGCCTTTTGCAAGCTCGTTGGCATGGCTGCGTCCGACAGCTTCCTGCAGCCTGACCGAAAAATTACAAGACGTAAACGCGCAAAGCGCATTCAACACAATGTTCATCGTATTGGTGTCGCAGGGGAAATCCAGGAAATCGAGTGAAAAGTGCTGTAGCTTGAGAGGAATCCACAATCAACACGGCGACCACGATCAGCACGGCAATGGTGATGGCGACGGCGACGACCAGAGCCGAAACACCGCGCCCCGAGCACTGTGAAAAGGCACTTGAGATCGGAAATAAGCGATATTAACAGGTAGACTTTTCTCGCTAGGTCTGCTCTTTCTGTCACAAAGCAAAGTGTGAATGTCCATGAGCCGCGTGTTAGGCCGTTGAGTTTGTTCGTGGCCGACTCCCGGCTCCAATCGCTGCGCGGCAGCGCAAGGAGGCGTCTTATGAAATCGATTCGAGTGGAAGCACAAGGCGGCCCCGAAGTGCTGAAACTCCTGGATATCGCGGCCATCGAGGCGCCGGGTCCAGGTCAAGCGGTGGTGCGCATGGTAGCTGCGGGTGTGAACTTCGTAGACGTCGGCCAGCGGCGCGGCACTTATCCGCGCCAGGTGCCTTTCACACCGGGCGTTGAAGGCGCGGGCGTCGTTGAATCCGTTGGCGAAGGCGTTCGGAATGTGAAACCAACGGATCGAGTGGCGTTTGCGAGTCTGCCGGGCGCCTATTCAGAAGCCATACTTGCCGATGCCGAGCGCCTGATTCCTCTACCGGAGGAATTTACATTCGAGGAAGGCGCAGCGTTCCCACTGCAAGGCATGACGGCACATTACCTGATACACGAATTCCGGGAGCCTGTTCCCGGCAGTTTCGTGCTGATTCACGCGGCTGCGGGTGGGATGGGAGGGCTGCTGGTGCAGTGGGCAAAGCACCTGGGTGCGACCGTGATCGGAACAGTCTCGACTGAGGCGAAAGCACGGACGGCGCGCACGTCCGGCGCTGACCACGTTATCGTCTACACAGAGCAGGATTTTGCGGCTGAAGCCAAGCGGATCACTGAAGGAAGGGGCGCAGATTTGATTATTGACGGCGTGGGCAGAACGACATTTAAGGGCGATCTGGAAGCGGTGGCGATTCGCGGCCAGATCGTGATCTTTGGTGCGGCCAGCGGTCCGGCCGATCCGGTTTCGCCGAATGCCTTAATGCCGAACGCAGTGACGGTTTCGGGCGGAAGTCTACAGAATTATCTTCGTACCAACGAGGAGCTGATGCGGCGATCGAACGACGTCATCGCAGGAATACGAGCGGGCTGGCTGAAATTGAACATCGGCCGCGTGCTGCCGCTGGCTCAGGCTGCACAAGCCCACGAGCTTCTGGAAACTCGAAAGACAGAGGGCAAGCTCTTATTGTCCGTCGAAAAATCATAAAGTAACCGGAAAGGCGGAAGCAGCCGTTTTTCCGGAAGGCCCTTGATTTCGATCGTGGCCCCAGCTGAAGAGTCGACACTATTTGGCTGATAACCAATAAATCATAAACGAATGAGCTCGACACGTTACACAGGGGTTGAAAACCATATTGGCAAAACCCCTCTTATCCGTCTCCGAAGGTTGTCCGAACTGACTGGCTGCGAGATCCTCGGTAAGGCTGAATTCATGAATCCTGGGGGCTCGGTGAAGGATCGAGCGGCGCATGGCATCATCCTGGATGCGGAATCCAACGGACAATTGCGACCTGGAGACACGATCGTCGAAGGGACCGCAGGGAATACCGGCATCGGCCTCACCGTTGTCGGGCATGCAAAGGGCTATCGCACTGTGATTGTCATTCCGGAAACGCAGGCACCGGAAAAAATAACTCTTCTCAGGACTCTGGGGGCGACGGTCCTAACCGTTCCGGAGAAGCCTTATAGCGACCCTGGAAACTATAATCGGCTCGCTCAAGGCTTGGCCGCCGAAAAGGGCTGGTTTTGGGCAAACCAGTTCGACAATACGGCCAATCGCCACGCGCACTTCACTACCACCGGCCCGGAGATTTGGGATCAGACGACGGGCGAAGTGAGCGCTTTTGTATCCGCTATCGGAACCGGTGGTACGCTGGCGGGCACGGGACTCTATCTCAAAGAGCGCCGGAAAGAAATTGCACTCGTATGTGCCGACCCTTACGGCGCCGCGATGTGGTCCTGGTTTGTGCAAGGACACACCAATATAAAAGATGGAGAGTCTTACGCTGAAGGCATCGGACAAACCAGGGTAACCAAAAATCTCGAAGGCGTTGCCGTGGACCGAGCCTACCGTGTGACTGACCAATCCGCTCTCTCGATTGTTTATCAATTACTGCGCGACGAAGGTTTATTTCTCGGTCTCTCCTCGGGAATCAATTTGGCGGGAGCCGTCAAATATGCGCAGGAAAGCGGCCCCGGGCAAACCATCGTCACGATTCTCTGTGACTCAGGACACAAATACCAGTCGAAGCTCTTTAATAACCAGTGGCTGGCAGAGCACGATCTTTTTCCGGACCGCCCTGTAGAGTCGCTCTTGGAAGAGATTTAGTGTCCTATCCGCTTCCGGCTCGTCTGTCGTATGATGACTACTAATCCATGGAACTGAACGACGAAAATCTCGCGCTCGATCAGTTTCAGCTTCCGGAAACTTTACCTTGCGTCCATTCTCATTGGCGACAGTGCGATCCATTTGTTTGCGGGGCGCCCCGGTCGTGCTTGATCCTTCTGACCGTTGACCCGAAAATTCCAGTCCCTCAATCTATGGACGCTGTCCCAGCCGGAGGGGCGTCGCGGGTCCGGGATTTGCCGATGAGTTCGCCGCACTGCAGCAGGCGTGCCCGCACGATGTTCCGGCTGATGCCGAGCAGGCGTGCCGTTTCGAGCTGATTGCGGTGGCAATATTCGAATGCGGTGCGCATCACGTGGCCTTCGATTGTTTCGTAGACATCGCCACCACCTTGCTCAAAGAAACCAAGGAGGGCACTCTTCAGCGCCACTGCAGGACCGCTCGACGGCGTAGGTGCCGGTGTCGCAGCATTCACACGCGACCGCAGCGAGGATAGATTTAAATCCTCGGACCGGATAAGATCGCCTCTGCGGACGAGGATCGCGTGATGAATCACGTTTTCGAGTTCGCGAATATTTCCCGGCCACGAATGCCCTCGAATGAGCGTCTCCATCGCCTCCGGACTTACGTGAATGTTTCCCAATCCAAGCCGCTCAGAATAAACGCTCAGAAAATGCTCGACGAGAGGTGGAATGTCGCCCGGGCGTTCGCGCAATGGCGCGAGGTGCAAGCTGGCAACGTTCAGGCGGTAATACAAATCCTTGCGAAACCGACCGCCGTTCACTTCATTCTCGAGCTGCACATTGGTCGCTGCGATCACCCGAACGTCGATATCGATCGGCTTGCGCGAGCCGACACGCACGACCTGGCGCTCTTGCAACACGCGGAGCAGCTTGACTTGGAGCATCAATGGCAGGTCAGCAATCTCGTCCAGAAGGAGCGTGCCGCCATCCGCGGCCTCAAACCAACCCGGCCTTGACGAAGTCGCGCCGGTGAAAGCTCCGCGTTCGTGGCCGAACAGCTCGCTCTCGATGAGGTTCTCGGAAAATGCGCCGCAATTCAACGCGACGAATGGTCCTTGGGCTCGCGTGCTTAAGGCATGGATATGGCTGGCAATAATCTCCTTGCCGGTGCCGGTCTCGCCCACGATCAGCGCGTTTGCCCCGCTGGGCGCGATCAAGCGAATGCGCTCAAGCAGCGCCCGTGAGCAGGGGTCCCCGAAGACAAGTACGCTGGCCCCCATCGGCGCGCCGATCCGCCGTTCGCTGTGCAGTGTGAGCACAGGCTTCTTCATTTCCTTGGCCTGCTCGGCGGTATACGACGAGGGAGAGGGCCGCGCTTGAGCTTGATATTGGACAACCATTACGACGCAATATTAACACTACTATTTCAGTAGTATATAGATAATTGTGCAATCTTTTTAGCTTTAGCCTGCATCGATCAGAAATTCTGAGCGATTTGTGATCGATGCAGGCTCTGGCAGCGGAATTCTCCGGCTACGCCGGAAGATTCCGCTGCTGTATTTCGAGATAAGAGTTCAAACAGGTTGTCTGGATTTCCGTCTTTCAAAAACGGCTCTTAAAGTGACGCGCAGCGTCTGTGTTAAGAGCTTTCTAGCCCGCAATGAGCTCCTCGCTCCGGGATTCGGGTGATTTTTGCGCGCTAGGCGGCGAACTTTTTCAATTCGCTGGACGGCAAATTCAGCAAATCGCCGAGCTTTTCCTGCTCGGTCTGGAGATAGAACGCGTTCTTCAAGTTGGGTGCCGTAAGCAGGGGGACGCGCTCGACGATTCTGAGATCGTAGCCGGCGAGCTCGGTAAGTTTCGCCGGATTGTTTGACATGAGCCGGATCGTGGTGAGACCAAGGTCGGTGAGGATCTGTGCGCCCAGGTCATAGCTGCGGGAATCGACGGGCAGGCCGAGTTCCTCGTTCGCCTCCATGGTATCCAGACCGTAATCCTGCAGCGGATACCCCTGGACCTTGCTTGTGAGGCCGATGCCGTGCCCCGCGTGTCCGCGCAGGTAGACAACGACGCCGGCACCCTCCTGCTCGATGCAGGTGAGCGCCAGTTCGAGCTGGTCGCCGCAGTCGCAGCCCGTTGAGGCGAGGATGTCGCCGGTGAAGCACTCGGAGTGCACACGCACGAGCACATTCTCGCGGCCGGCAACATCGCCTTTCACGAGGACGACGTGTTCGGATTCGTCGAGCTTTGAGCGATAAACATAAACGTCGAACGTGCCGTGTGCAGTTGTTAGACGGGATTGGGCGGTGCGCTCGACGATCCGCTCGCGGGAACTGCGGTAAGCGATCAAATCCGCGACGGTGAGGAACGGCAGCCCGTGCCGCTCGGCGAACGCCTTAAGCGCCGCGCCACGTGCCATAGTGCCGTCGTCGTTCATAATCTCGCAGAGCACGCCCGCTGGCTGCAGTCCCGCGAGGCGCGCGAGATCGACCGCGGCTTCGGTGTGGCCGGGCCGTTTCAAGACGCCGCCTTCGCGGGCCCGCAATGGGAAGACATGGCCGGGCCGCAAGAAGTCAACTGCGAGCGTAGAGGGATCCGCCAGTCCCCGAATCGTGGTCGCGCGATCCGCCGCTGAAATTCCAGTCGTCGTGCCGAGTTTCAAATCCACGGAAACGGTAAACGCGGTGCCTTGCGACTCGGTATTCTCGGTGACCATGAGGGGCAGCCCTAGATCTCGCAAACGTTGGCCGGGCAGCGCTACGCACACGATACCGCCAGTATGCCGAACGAGAAATGCCAGGGCCGCGGGCGTGGCTTTCTCGGCGGCCAGGATGAGGTCTCCCTCGTTCTCGCGGTCCGCGCTGTCGGCTACGACGACGAATTTGCCGGCGGCGATGGCGGAGAGCGCTTGCTTGACGCGGCGCGTGATCGGATCGGTGCTCATGAGTAGAAGGTGGGCTTCGGGATTTTGCGGTTGAGAATCCAGTCGCCGAGTTCGCGGATCTTGTAATCAACAGGATCGTGGAGTGTGTGGGTGCGAACATTGCGCCAGAAGCGGTCGAGCCGAGCGGCGCCGGTTGTAGCACGCGAGCCCATTACCTCGAACATGCGGTTGGTAATATCGAGTGATGTGCGTGTCGTGGTAGCCTTCGCGGTGGCGATGTCGAGCGCGGCCCGCCCACGATAGTTCTCGCTGATGCTCTCACCCATTTCCCAAGTGCGCTGGAGCGTATCGGCGGCGCGGTCGGCCAGCGCTCGCGCAGCCTGCAACTCGAGATACATGTTGCCGTAGTTCGTCAGAATGTGGGGATCCTCTGACGGGCTTGCCACGCCGGATGTGATCCACGGCCGCGTCTGCGCGAGGGTGTAATTGCGGGCCTCGACGAGCGCCCCTTCGGCTAGTCCAAGGTAGATGTTCGAAAGAATCAACTGCGCGACGCATGGCCGAAGCGATGCGCGAATGCTGCCAAGGGGGCCGGGCGACCGGAGAATTTCCTCCTCGCGGAGAACAAGGTCGGCAAATTCTACCGTACCGCTGTCCGTTTGCCGCTGTCCAAAGTTGTCCCAATCCTGTTTAATCCGCAGACCCGGGCGATTGGACGGAATGACACCGACGATGAGTTTGGACTGCAGTGGGTCCCACGCCGAGATGACCAAGTGGTCGGAGTCGGTCGCACCGGAGCAAAAGCCTTTCCGCCCATTGATGACATACCGATCGCCGGCCTTGATAATGTGCGTGCTCAAATCGAGGGGGTTTAGCGCGTTGCCCCAGAACCAGCGGTTACGAGCGGTTTCCTGGAAATAAAAATTTCGCTGCTCGCTGCTGCCGAACAGCTCGATGGTCGCCAGCAGGAGATGCTGGAAACCGAAGAGGTGGGCGAGCGAGCCGTCGACGCGCGCGAAGGTCCGCACGATGCCGAGAATCTCCGGCCAATCCGACTCGTTGCCGCCTAGCTCTTTCGGGACGAGGAGACTGAGCAGCCCGCTTTGCCGGAGCAAGTCCCGTTCGCGTTTGGCGGTGCCGCCTTTGCGATCACGTTCGATGGCCGTCTGAGCGAAATCTGCCGCCAGGCGTTCCGCGATTTTTCTTGGATGCAAACCCGTCGCGGTGACCGCATCCGCTTCACTGCTCTCAATTGGAATCACTAAACTCATACCCATTCCCGTTTGGCGGCTACACATACGCGGGCGCCTTCACCTTTGTGGCGAGGCTGTCGAGCTCGCGATCGAACCGTTCCCGGATTTCCATGTCGATGAACTGATAGCCCTCTTTATCGAGCTGGAGTTGACCGTCGATTGCATAGACGCCTTGGAGAATGTCCGACGCACCGAGCGCGCCGAGCACCGGTTTGAGCGCATAGTCAAGGACGAGCAGATGTGCGGGAGAGCCGCCAGTCGCGATCGGAAGCACGGTTTTCCCGCGAAGCGCCTGTGGCGGCAGGATGTCGAGAAGGGCCTTTAGTGCGCCGGTGTAGGCGGCCTTGTAAACCGGCGTCGCCACGATGAGGCCGTGCGCTTCGGCGACCAGTCGCTTCGTTCTATCGAAAGCCGGGCTGTCATATTTGCCAAGGATGAGGTCCTCCGCCGGATAATCGCGCACGCTGACAAGCTCTGTGCTGAGTCCTTCCGCACCGAGACGCTCGACGGCGTATTCGAGGAGCGCGCCGGACCGCGAAGGGGTGGATGGGCTGCCGGAGATCAAAAGAATGTCGGACATATGATTGCGGTGAGTGTGGTTGGTTAAGTTTGAGAGGCTTAAGCCGCTTGCGCCAGGCCGCGGCTTTGCTCGAGATCGCGGACGAGTGGCAGCACGCGGCGTCCGAAATATTCCACCTCTTCCTGAAAATGCAGGAACGCAGTCAGAACAAGGTTCACGCCGATGGATTTGAGATGCACGATCCGCCTGGCAATCTGCTCGGGCGTGCCGATGAGATTCGTCTTAAAACCGTCGTTGTATTGCACGAGGTCCTCAAAGGACGATTTCGCCCAGTTTCCCTCGCCTTCAGGCGAGGCCGCTCCGGCGTTTTTCACCTCGTGACCGAAAGCTTTCACTGCCTCGGGATCGGCTTTATCGATGATCTCTTGTAGCACGGCTCGTGCCTCGTCCTCCGTCTCGCGAGCGATGACGAAGGCGTTCACTCCGATCTTCACGGAGTGTCCGTTCGCCGCGGCCTTGGTCCGGATGTCGTCAATCTGCTTCTTGTGGCCCTCGGGTGTGTTGCCATTGGTGAAGTACCAGTCCGAAACGCGCGCTGCCATATCGCGAGCGGCGCGGGAACTGCCGCCTTGGAAAATCTCCGGGTGCGGCTGCTGCAGCGGTTTCGGTCTGAGCGTGTAGTTGTGGAAGCGGTAGAAGTCGCCCTTAAAAGTGAAGTCATCCTGTGTCCAGATCCCTTTGAGCGCACGGATGAATTCCTCGGAACGACGATAGCGCTCGTCATGATCGAGCCACGGCTCGCCGATGGCCAGGAACTCACCGCGAAACCAGCCGCTGACGACGTTCACTGCGGTCCGTCCGCCGGTGAGCTGGTCCAGCGTGGCAAGTTGCTTCGCGGCGACCGCCGGATTCCACGGTCCCGGCAGGAGAGCGACGATGAGCTTGAGCCGCTCCGTCGCTGCGAGCAAGGCGTGGCTGAAGAGCACGGGCTCGTGCTGGTATTCTGCGCCGTAGCCCGCGGTAAAGCGGATCTGGCTTAGCGCGTAGTCAAAGCCACTGCGCTCAGCGATTTGCGCGAGTTTGCGATTGTAGTCGACGTCCCAACTCGTGCGCTGCTCGATTTTGCTGACGACCAAGCCCCCACTCACGTTGGGGACCCAGTAGGCGAAACGGATATTTTCTTCGTAGTTTGTGCTCATAGGCGGGTTTGCGGTGTCTTGCTTTTTGTTAGTGTCCTGTCCCCGAAATGAGAGGTATTTTGCCGGAGGTCAGTTGGCTGTTTTTCAAGGCGCGAGCGAGGCGCCCATATCTGAGTCATACGGGTCGGGCGAGCATAGCCCAGGGTTTGTATCTGTTTAGCGCGGTATTGGTACCTCCTGAATCGTCGTCGTCCTCGTCGTCGTTCTCGTCCTCGACTTCTGTGGATGCGGGAATCGCGCCGATTGCCAACGACGTTGAAAGATCGAGAACGAGAACGAGGACGAACGACGAGGACGATTGGCGCTACACGGCGCTAAACACCTACCAGGGTTTACCCTGGGTAATTCCCCCGATCCAATTTGCCCTGAAGGGGTCGCGAGGTACGGCGAGAACCGGCTCCGAACCTTTGAACCGGATCGCGCGCGCAGTTCTTGCCCCTTGAGAGCGAAACGCTTATTTCGGCTTACCGAGGGTAAACCCTGGGCTAAGCTTTCTTGCCTCTTCGGGGCGGGCCTTTCGGCCCGTATAACCGGCGCTGAACACATACTCAATGCGGCTCTAAAGCCTGGAAATTTCCCGAGCGCTCTGTCTCGCGAGATTTCTACTCTTAGCTCCATGCGTGCAGCGGCGGGTTGACGCCGTTGAGTCTGTAGTTGCCGAGGATGGCGTATTTCCAGCGCACAGGATCGTGCAGCGTGTGGGTGCGGGCGTTGCGCCAGTGCCGATCGAGATTGTGCTCGGCGAGCGTGGAGCGCGTGCCACCGAGCTCGAAAAGCTTGTTCGTTGCGGTGATCGAGATCTCGGTGCTGAGCACCTTGGCCTCGGCCACGGCGATCTGTGCCTCCGCCACGGTGTTCGCATTCGGCTCCGACACGGCGCGGTCCACAGCGAGACCGGCCTTTTCCAAAAGCGCCTCGGCCGCGTGCAGCCTCAGCGTCAGGTCGCCCACGGCCTGGATCGTGTAGGGATCTTCCCATGCGTGATCGAGCCCGCTATCGATCCAAGGGCGCGACTTCGTCTTCACGAACTCGATCGTCTCATCGATCGCCGCCTTCGCAATCCCGGTGTCGATCGCTGCCTGGACGATTTGGAAAACCGCCCCGTCTGCGGTCGGGCGATCGTAACCCCTGTAGCCCGGAACAAGATGCGTCTTCGGCACGACGACATTCTCGAGCAAGACGGTGCCGCTGAGTGTCGTGCGCTGGCCGAAACTCGACCAATCGTCGATCACCGCGAGGCCAGGCGCGTTGCGGTCAGCGATGGCATACCAGGCGCGACCTTCGTCATCGAGCGCCACGATGGGAACGAGATGTGCAAGTAATGCGCCGGTGGAATAGAACTTCTGGCCGTTGACGACGACGTGATCGCCGGCATCAATGAATTTTGTCTCAAAATCTGCGGCGCGTTTTGAGCCGAACTCCGAGAACGCGTTGCCAAGACGCGCGCCTCGCAACACTTCTCCGAATAGCAGTCTTTGTTGGACTTCGTCGGACACCGTGCGAATGGCGGCGACCACCCCGAGGTGATTCTGCGGAATTTGTCCGAGAGATGGATCGGCCGAGGAGATGATCTCGATGACCTTAGCGAGTGTCGCGTACGAAACCTCTGGGCCACCGAATTTCCTAGGCACGTTGATTGACCAAAGTCCGCTCTGCGAGAAGAGATCAAGCTCCTCGACCGGCCACCGACGAAAGTGATCGCGGTCGGAGGCGCCGGTTGAGAATGCTTTTGCTAACCGCTCAGCGACTTCGATCGCCTCGGCATCGGATTGGATGACGTGGGCGGGTTCAGTGGGGTGGGCAACGCCTGGGACGCTCTGGCGGGAGGTCGTGTCGGTACGGACTTCGGTTTCCAGTAGGAGGCTCATGGTATTCTTTTTTCGATTAGTGGTGGTTCGTTCTAAGCTAAACTCAGGGCGATGGCCCTCTCGAGAGCAGTCTCCGTTGGCCTTGCATCAAAAGAGGTTTCGCCCAGGTAGAAGGCCTTGATGTCTGCGCGGCTGCGCAGCTCGTTTGCAGGGCCTTCCAGCACCGCCGCGCCATGTTCGAGTACGGTGGCACGGTGCGCATAGCGCAATGCGATTGTGGAATTCTGCTCGGCGACAAGAATTGACAGCCCTTCGGATTCGTTGAGGTCCTTCAACGTCTGAAAAATGCTCTGCACGGTCTTCGGAGCGAGGCCCATCGAAGGCTCGTCGAGCACGAGCAGCTTCGGGTGCGACATCAGTGCACGGCCAATGGCGGTCATCTGCTGCTCGCCGCCCGAGGTAAGCCCCGAAATGGCTCGGCGCTTGACGCGCAGGTGCGGGAAGATCGTGTAGATGCGCTCGAGGTCCCGCGCGGTCTCAGCGCGCCTCGAGCCGCGGGCAATGGCGCCAGTGACGAGATTCTCTTCGACCGTGAGCGTGCGGAAACAGTGACGCCCTTCGAGCACCTGGACCAGGCCTAGCCGGACAAGTTTGTCCGGACTTGTGCGCAGGACGTCGTGGCCCTCAAAACGAATCGCTCCGGCCGTGATGCGCCCCCGCTCGGCCTGGAGGAGATTCGAGACCGCTTTGAGCGTGGTCGTTTTACCTGCCCCATTCGAGCCGATCAGCACGACAATCTGGCCGCGGCGAACAGTCACGCTGACTCTGTGCAAGGCGACGATCGCGTGGTTATAGGTCGCCCCGACGTTTTCGACAGCGAGCTGGACGTCTCCTTGCATTGCTGTAATCAGGAGTTCAGGAGTTGCAGGAGGAGTTGCAGAATAGAGACGATCTTTGAGTCGCACCGCTGGATCTCTTGTCGTTCTCCTTCTCTTTCCCGACTTGCGGGAGAGATCGGGCGGGTCATTATTTGTTTGCGACGTAAGGTTTCGTATCCACGCGCTCGGCCTCGGCGGCCGTGCGGAGTTGGATGTTGTGCTCTGTGGCGTAGGCGGTCGCAGACTTTTCAATGATCGGGCGCAGCAGGGCCCAGTCCGGCGCGATCCAGTCGGAGACTACATTCCATTTTTTGCCGTCCCATCGCTGGAAGGTCACGTAACCGTCGCCCTCGTGGTTGTCCCATGTGACGTTGATCGAGTGGAAGAGGTCCTTCGCACCGAGCGCCTCGACTCGGGCAGGATCAAGTTTCAGATGTTCGAAACCCCAGCGGACCTCGTCACCTGTAAGCGTGCGATGGCCGAATTTCTCCTGCGCTGTGCGGACAGCTTCCACGTTGAGGATCCCGTTCACGATACCGAGATTATGATAGACGCTGCCGATGCGGTTCTTGTCTTCGAGGTTGCCCTTGCCCGCCCCGTAAACCGTCTTCACAATTTCCTGCAAGACTGGATATTGCGCGCCGGAAGCCTGTGTCGTTATCGCCACATAGCCCTTGGCGGCCTCACCAGCCGGGGTAACGTCCTCTTCCGAATTGGACCAGACGTTCCCGACTATGTGATCAGCCGGGAATCCGACCTTTTGCGCAGTCTTGATCGCGACCGGATTCATCACACCCCAGCCGCGAAGCACCACGTATTCAGGCTTGGCGCGACGGATCGTGAGCCACTGCGACTCCTGCTCGTTACCCGGATGCGGCACCTCGATCTGTTGCACTGTAAATCCATATTTTTGTGCGAGCAGCTCGTAGATCGGAATCGTCTCCTTGCCGTAGGGGGATCCGTGATAGAGCACGACCAGTTTCTTGCCTTTGAGCTGGTCGAGGCCACCCAATTTCGTTCCGATGTAATTGATAATAGCGGAGGTCTCACTGTACGGATTCAGCAGCAGCGGGAAGACGTAAGGGAACACGCGTCCGTCGGTGGAATCGGTGCGGCCGTGGTTGATGGTAATCAGCGGGGTCTTGTCCTGGGTGATTCGGTCGATCATCGCGTAGGCGATGCCGACGGAGAGCGGGTTCCACGCAGCGATGCCCGGATGATTCTTCAACCGCTCGTAAACCTCGACGCCACGCTCGACCTCATATTGTGTTTCACCCTCTGCCCAGGTGAGCTTAACGCCGTTCACGCCCCCGTCTCGGATGTTGATAAGGTTCAGATAATCGATGAAGCCCCCGAAAAAGCCGGTCCCGCCGGCCGCGTACGGGCCTACCCGGTAGCTTTGCAGCGGGAAAAATTGCTCATCGGCAGCCTTGGTCTGAAATGTAGTGCCGGAGATGGTAACGGCGAGGGCTGCTGAGAGCGCGAACCTTCGCCCGAGTGTTGGGATGAGTTTGATAGTTTTCATGGGTTGTTGGGCATAGGCAAGAGGCGCCTTTTGAGGCGGTCCCAGAGGGCAACGAGGCCGTCAGGCTCCGCAATGAGGAAGAAAATGATCAGAGAGCCGAGAACAAGGCGCTGGCTCATATCGAGCACGCCCGAGTCGAAGCGGTCGCCGAGCAGATAGCTGCCAACGCGGGAAAGTATCAGCGGAAAAACCGCGAGCAGTGCGGCCCCGAAGAACGCGCCGCGAATCGAAGCAAGGCCCCCAATAATGATGATGAAAACGATCTGGAACGAGCGATCGAGGTTAAATCCCGCCGGCTCGACCGTGCGCAAATAGGCGAAGGCCCAGAGCGCGCCCGCAACGCCGATAATGAATGATGAGATCGCGAAGGCGAGCAGCTTCGTCCGCAGCACCGGTACACCGATAACTTTCGCGGCGAGCTCGTTGTCGCGTACCGCGATGAAATTGTGTCCGGTCTGCGTATCGACGAGTCTCTGCGCGAGGCCGGTGAGCACCACGACGATTGTGAGAGCGAAAAGATAGCGGCCGATCGAGCTGTCGAACGAGAATCCGAAAATCCTGAGCGACGGTGCATCGATCACACCGGAGGGGTTGTTGTTCGAGAACCAGCTGAACTTCGTCAGGGCCCATTCTACGAAGAACTGCGCGGCCAACGTAGAGACCGCAAGATAGAACCCGCGCAGCCGCAGGCTCGGTAGGCCGAACACGACGCCGAGCGCAGTCGCGACTAACCCGGCCAGCACCAAACTCGCGAGAAGCGGCAGTCCATGCACCCGGAGATTGAAATTGTAGGCCGCAAACGCGCCGACCGCCATGAACGCCGCCGATCCGAGGGAGACCTGCCCCGCGTACCCGGTGAGGAGATTAAGCCCGACCGCGGCCAATGAGAGCGCCAGAAATGGGGTGAGGATCGCTTCGAAGAGATAGCTGCTGCCGACGAGCGGAAGCACTCCGTAGGCAACCGCCAGCAAAGCCACTGGGCTAAGCCATCGAGGGAATCGGGAAGCGGAGGCATTCATCAGATCAGGCACTTTCCACCAGCTGCTGGCCGAATAATCCCGCCGGTCGGACGAGCAGGAATACCAGCGCGATGACATAGGCGAACCAGCTTTCGATCCCGCCGCCGAAGAACGGCCCGATATAAACCTCCGAGAGCTTTTCGCCGGCACCAATTATGAGGCCGCCGACGATGGCTCCGATGATCGAGTCAAAGCCGCCCAAAACCAGCACCGGAAGCGCCTTTAAGACCACGAATGAAAGCGAAAACTGCACGCCGAGACGCGCGCCCCAGAGCAGGCCCGCGACGAGCGCGACGACACCCGCCGCCACCCACGCGGTTGCCCATATTCGGGTCAATCGCAGCCCGACTGCGAAGGCGGCAAATTGATCGTCTGCGGCTGCGCGGAAGGCGAGCCCGATCCGCGTGTAGCGAAAAAAGCCCGTTAGCAACGCGACCATTGCCGCCGCGATACCCGCAGCGACGAGATCGAATTTGCTGATCAAAATCCCGCCAACCTCGAAGGGCTTATCATCGATACCGAGGTCCAGACCATGCACCTGTGTGCCCCACACCAGTTGTGCAACTCCCTCGATCACGTAAGAAAGCCCGAGCGTCGCCATGAACAGCGTAATGGGTGGTTTGTTGACGAGCGGCCGGAGCACCGTACGTTCAATCGCCAATCCAAGGAGCACCATTGCTGCGAGCGCGAGAAGCAGCGAGGCCCAGAAAGGCACACCTCGCTCCAGCAGGCTCACGAAGGTCAACGCGGCAAGCAGGACCATTGAACCTTGCGCGAAATTGAGGACGCGTGAAGTCTTGTAGATCAGCACGAAGCCGATCGCCACGAGCGAGTACATCACGCCGGCCAATAATCCGCCGACGAGAACCTCCGCAAAAAACAGAGGATCGAAATCAGGCATAAACTTCCTCCGGCGCGTCGTCGTGGGCTACTCCGAGGTACGCGTCTATCACGGCCTGATTGGCCTGAACTTCTGCGGGCGACCCATCGGCGATTTTGCGGCCATGGTCAAGGACGGCGACGCGATCCGAAAGGCCCATCACGATGCCGATGTCGTGCTCGATCAGAATGACCGTCGTGCCGAACTCGTCGCGGGCGGCGCGCACGAACCGAGTCATCTCCTGCTTTTCGGTAACCGTCATGCCTGCCAT
>Ga0302325_10005279_pt1 | contig 29444 bp, 20 predicted proteins | sample Palsa_T0_2_FD_201948 | JGI IMG/M metagenome (GOLD analysis project Ga0302325, IMG submission 201948) | Peat permafrost microbial communities from Stordalen Mire near Abisko, Sweden - Palsa_T0_2 | ecosystem: Environmental > Terrestrial > Soil > Palsa > Peat permafrost | place: Sweden: Abisko...
TAAAGCGGTCACCGACTTTCAAACTCACCTGGTTTCGCTGCGCACCGGTCGCGCCAGCGTCCAGCTACTGGACCAGGTGCGCGTGGACTACTACGGCACGCCGACGCCGCTGACGCAGATCGCCCAGGTGACTACGCCCGAAGCGAGCATGATTGTTGTCCAGCCCTGGGAAATCAACATGCTGAAGGAGATCGAGAAGGCGCTGCGCGCACCGGAGCATGGCTTCAACCCTTCGAACGACGGCAAGGTGATCCGCGTGCCGATTCCACCGATGACGGAAGAGCGCCGGCGCAGCGTCGTGAAGCAGCTCAACCAAGAGCTGGAAGACCACAAGACCGCTCTGCGCAATGTGCGCCGCGACGGCAACGACACGCTGAAGAAGATGGTCAAGGATAAGGAACTGAGCCAGGACGAGGAAAAGCGCGCCCAGGACGAAGTTCAAGGCATGCTCAATGACGAGATTCGCCGGCTGGAAGAGGCCGCGCGGAAAAAAGAAGCCGACATCATGCAGATATAGAGTAGGCCCATGTAGGGCGTCGTACTCGCGCTGGGTGCGACGCCGTTGAAGTGGCTACTCGATCACGATGGTGAAGGCGGATGCTTCGCTGCCCACGTTTCGGATCACGTAGAGGTATTTGCCGTTCAGCTTTGCCGCATCCTGGATTGCGAGAAAAATGAATCCAGGGCCGCCGGAGCTGGCCAGTTCGGTGCCGCAGGTGCCGGAGCCGAATTCAGCCAGCGTTCCAGCACAGAGGGACAGGTTTGTTCCGGAAGTATTGTTCTCGAACGAGATGCGGAGCACGCCCATTCCCGTGGAATTGACGGCCGATCCCGAGACCAGGTACTTGGCGCCGGTGGTTCCTGTAATGGTCATTGCGTTTGCGCTTGGCGCGACGGCGAGGCTGACGAGGACGGCTGCGACCGAGAGCGCCAGTTTGATTAGCTTGCTCATGTTCCTTCTCCTTTGCTCTCGTACATGAGAGACAAAGGATGGTGGCGCGCTAGTAGAAACTGTTTCAGGCCGCATTATGGCGCATTTGATCCGCGCCATTAAGGGGCGATCCGGTTAAAATGCGCACGCGAAGGGAGTTCTCTCGCGCACATCAGCCCAAGCTCTCGAATTATCTATCTGCATCCTCGGCACTATCCGAGTTCTGCCCAATCTGTCTTTGGTAAGAATCGAGCATCGCAGAGGCGATCTCCCCGCTGCTGGGCCAATGGCCACTTCGCCGTCCGGCGTGCGTCGTGTAGTCGTCCAGGCGGTCGGGGTCCGGCTGGACAGGCTTTCCATCCTCGAGAAATAACAATCCCGCCAACTTTGAAGGCATTTTGGATACAAAAGCTTCCGCTTCGTCCAGAATGGATCGTAGACGCTGTGTCATCTCTTTGGGATCGATCGACGCCGAGGACCGCAGCGCCCTCCAATCGGAGGCAGGATACTGCGAGTTTCTGCGGATTTCCGCGATCAAACCCTCCGGCGTGAACCCAGGCGATTTCTCGACTGCGGCCCACACCAGCGCGCCAACGGGCAAGATTGCTTCATGAATCGCCGCGAGGTCGACGAGGTCGCGCACCGCTCTTCGCCCGGCTGCCGCCATCGCCTTGTTCAGCGCAAGATCCACGGGGTGCAGGACGTAGCCAAACAGGTCGTCGGGCCGGGTCGGAAAGAACCGGAAATCGCTATCAACGACCCATTCCAATCTTGTTCGTTCCTCCGGGTCGCCAATTTCCGCGCTGTAAATGGCGGGTAGCTGCCGCAGCCAGGTGACGCTGTACCCCGCTAGCGCGAGTGCCTTTGCGTCAGCCAGTGCTGCGGAGACCACCCGCTCTTCGCGGTCATGGAAAATATCGATGTCGTTCGAGAATCGGCCAGCATCGCGGTTCAGGGGAGTGCCGCCCGCAACATAACTCTCTGGATCGCGCCGGGACGCAAGCAAACGGAGAATTTCGGTCTGTATCTTATGCAGCGGCAAGACAGGCTCGCTCAATTGCTTCGGCAAGAAAACGGGCCCGCATATCGCCCTCGACTCGGAGCGCCCGAGCAACCGTGAGTGCATCTTCCTGGGTTGGCGTCTCAAACGCGCGCAGATTCCAGAGCGCCCGCGTTCCGTAATCGGCGAAGGCGCGCCGGTAGAGAGCCACGAATTCCGGCAAGGTCGTCGACATGTAGCCTATCTCTCCGCTCATCGTAATCTACGCTCCCAGGCGCCGGGGACTACATCGGACCCATCTTATCTTACGGGAACATCCGGTTCAGCGTGCGGGCAAACGGGATCGTTTCGCGGACATGGTCCAGGCCGCAGATCCAGGCCACGGCGCGTTCGATGCCCATGCCAAAGCCGGAGTGAGGCACGCTGCCGTAGCGGCGCAGGTCCAGATACCACTGGAAGGCCGCGAGCGGCAGCTTGTGTTCCTCGATGCGGCTCTTGAGCAACTCGTAGCTGTCCACGCGCTGCGAGCCGCCGATGATTTCGCCGTAGCCTTCCGGCGCCAGTACGTCCACGCACATGGCGAAAGTCGGGTCCTGCGGATCGGGCTGCATGTAAAAGGCCTTCACGTTCGCCGGATAACGATGCACCATCACCGGGCGGTCAAACTGGCTGCTGAGCCAGGTCTCGTCCGGCGAGCCGAAGTCGTTGCCGTACTCAAAGGGATTTTCGAGATGCCCGTCCTTGTGGGCCTGGTTGAGCATCTTCACGGCTTCGTTGTAGCGCAGGCGGGGGAAGGGCGCTTGAATCGCTTCGAGCTTGGCAACATCCCGGCCAATCACCTGCAACTCGGGCGCGCGGTTCTTCACCACGCTTTGAACGATGTGGGCGAGGAAGTTTTCCGCGAGTTCGAGCAACCCGTCGAGATCGCAGTAAGCTACCTCCGGCTCGATCATCCAGAACTCGGTGAGATGCCGGCGGGTCTTGGATTTTTCCGCGCGGAAGGTTGGCCCGAAACTGTACACCTTTCCCAGAGCCAGCGCCGTCGACTCGATATAGAGCTGGCCGGACTGGGTTAGAAATGCTTCTTCCCCGAAGTAATCCACGGGAAAGAGCGTCGAAGTTCCCTCACAGGCCGCCGGAGTGAGGATGGGCGGGTCGGTGCGCGTGAAGCCGTTGGAGTCGAAGTACTCGGCTGCGGCGCGCATGATCTCGGCACGGATGCGCAGGATGGCCGCCTGGCGCGAGGAGCGCACCCACAGGTGCCGGCGCTCCATCAGGAACTCGACGCCATGATCCTTGGGCGTGATTGGGTATGGGTCGTCTTCGGGCACGCGCTGCACTACCTGGACCTGCTCGATATCCAGCTCAAAACCGCCCTGCGCCCGCTTGTCGGCGCGCACTTTGCCGGTGACGATGACGCTTGACTCCTGAGTCAGCCCTTTGAGCGCCTCAAAGACCTCGGGCACTACGCCGGCCTTATGCGCCACGCCCTGGATGGTCCCCGTGCCGTCGCGAAAGATGGGAAAGAGCAGCTTGCCGCTCTCGCGCAGGTTGTAGAGCCAGCCGCGCAGCGTGACGGATTGGCCTTCGTGCCGGCCGATGTTGGCGATGGTGGAAACAACGGGAGTTGTGGCGATTTCGGACATCTCTAGACCGCTTTCGTGAAGTCGAACCTGCATTCTCAGGATAACGCGGGGAGCGGATGCCGCTTTCGGGCCATTACCGGTGTTTGTTGGAAGTCTCTCATCCAAGCTGCGAATCGGGCCGATACATGAGGGGAAGCCAATGCTCCATGAGTGTGCTGTTTTTGATTTTTCTCATGGAGCGGGCCGATTCGGTTTGGAAGGATTCTCATGTCGAACCCACTTCGCGCTCTCCCCCGCACATTGATCGTCGCCTCGGCGGCGTTTGTGGCTCTTGCCGCCCTTGCTGTTGCGCAGTCTTCGAGCGTTGCGCCACGCAATCGCATCGTTGGCCCCATCGACGAATCGGACGTGGTCACGCTTCTCGGCAATACCCATCCGCTGGCGCGGCCGGAGGTGGACCGGGGAGCAATCTCAGAGGACGCGCATCTGGACCGCATGGTTTTGCTGCTCAAGCCCGATGCCGCGCAGCAGCGGGCGCTCGATGCGCTGACCGCAGCCCAGCAGTATCCGAATTCTCCGCTTTTCCACGTCTGGCTTTCGCCTGAAGAGTATGGCGCCCGCTTCGGCGCATCTACGGCAGACGTGGCGCGTATCCAAGGTTGGCTTGCGGCTCATGGGTTTACCGTTGAGCCAGTTACCGCAGGCCGGCGCAGCATCGTCTTTTCGGGCAGCGCGGCTCAGGTTGCGGACACGTTTCATACCGAGTTGCACCGCTATGAAGTGGATGGCGCACTGCACATCGCCAATGCGCAGGACCCGCAGATTCCCCGCGCGCTGGCCCCTGTCGTCTCCGGCATCCTATCGCTCAACGATTTCCGCCGCCAGCCGGCAACGCGCTCGATTCGCAAACTTGCAGCCGGGACGCGCCCTGAAAACACTCAGGGCAGCACGCATTACATCCTTCCTTCGGATTTTGCGACGATCTACAATCTGAACCCGCAATATGCCGCGGGCAAGAATGGCGTGGGCGCTTCGATCGCCATTGTCGGTCGCAGCAACATCAATCTGAGCGACGTGAGCACCTTCCGCAGCTACGCGGCGCTGCCGGCCAATCAACCGGCGATGGTGCTGGATGGCGCCAATCCCGGTCTTGTTTCCGGCGATCAGGATGAATCGACGCTGGATGTGGAGTGGTCGGGCGGTGTCGCTCCGGGCGCGGCGGTGACCTTTGTCGTGGCCGCTTCCACTTCGACTACGGACGGAGTCGATCTCTCCGCGCAGTACATCGTCAACCACAAGACGGCGACGGTGATGAGCACCAGCTACGGTAACTGCGAGGCGTTCATGGGCTCGGGGGCGTTGAGCTTCTACAACAGCCTGTGGCAGCAGGCGGCCTCGGAAGGGATCAGCGCGTTTGTTTCCTCGGGAGACAGCGGCGCGGCGGGATGCAACTCCGGCGGATCGTCCAGCGGCACCATGACCGGCGTAAACGGCCTGTGCAGCTCGCCCTATTCGACCTGCGTGGGCGGAACGGAATTCAACGACGGATCGAATTCCAGCGCCTATTGGAGCGCCAGCAACGGGACGGGCGGCGAGTCGGCGCTCTCGTATATTCCTGAAAAAGTGTGGAACGAGAGCGGCAACGACGGCGGCTCGGGGCTGTGGGCTTCGACGGGCGGCATCAGCATCGCGTACGCGCAGCCAAGCTGGCAGGCGGGCGTTCCCGGCGCGAACAGCAATGGAATGCGCGCCGTTCCTGACGTGGCGCTGACCGCGGCCAGCCATGACGGCTACCTGATCTGCGAAAACGGCTCTTTTTGGGTTATTGCCGGGACTTCGGCGGCTTCCCCATCGTTTGCCGGCATCATGTCCATCGTGAATGAAAACAAGGGCGGCACGGGGCAGGGCAATGCCAATCCAACGCTCTATAGCCTGCTCAATGCGTCGGAGAATCCATTCCACGCGACTCCGAGCGGCAATAACTCCGTTCCCGGCGTGACGGGCTTTACCGCCAGCGGCCACGCTTACAATTTGGCTACCGGGCTGGGTTCGGTCGATGCCAATCTTCTGGTGCATGCATGGCCCGGCTCGAACGCACCGGCGCAGGGCGTCACGCTCAAACCCTCCGTCACTTCCGAAACGCTGCTGCCTGGCAAATCGGCCACCTTTACGGTCGCCGTGACTGGCACGGGCGGATTCACCGGATCGGTTGCGCTGACGGCGACTCTGCCCAGCGGCGTCACGCTCGCCTTCAGCCCAGCCACCGTCAAGGCTGGAGCGTCGGCCACGGCGACCCTTACTGTTTCCGGCACCGCTGCGGCGCAAGCAACCAGCATTACGATCAAGGCTGCGGGAACCGGAGCGAGTTCGAGCGTGACCGCAAGCACGACTGTAAATCTGACTATCCAGCAAGGACCGACGCTCACCCTCAGTGCGACCGCAGCCAGCGTCAACCTGGTGCGGGGCGGCTCGGCAACGCTTTCCGTTACGGCGACCACCGGAGGCTCGTTCGCCGGCGTCACCACGTTCTCCACGGCAGGAATGCCGACTGGAGTGACGGCGACCCTCAGTCCTGCTTCCTTTACCGGCAGCGGCTCAGGGACTCACACGGTGACGCTGACGCTCAAGGCTTCCGCTACGGCTTCGCTCACGGCCGGGACAATGACCGTCACCGTTGCCGGAGACGGCCTCAAAGCCACTTCGACAGCCTCGGTACAAGTGGCCCCAGCGGCCGGCATCGCGCTCTCGCTTTCGTCCGTATCGGTGAGCATGGTCTCGACCGCTTCTCATGCGGTGGTCGTTACCCTGACGCCGGCCGGCGCAGCGAGCCTCTCTTCAGCCGCTCCCGGAGCGTCTTTTCAGATTGTCGGACTGCCGACCGGCATTACCGCAAGCTGGGGCGCGCCGAGCCGGACCGCCAGCGGCCAGGTGCAGGCGACTCTCACCATCAACGGCAGCAACGACGCCGTCACCACCAGCACCCAGCCGACCATCACCGCCAGGAATACGGATGTTGTGACGGGAGCCCTCTATACGGCCAGCGAACAAATCACTCTGTCCGTCACGCGCGCCGCGGTGCTCGTTCCAAAGCCAACACGCCGTTGGTAGCTACTGGCTCGCGTATCCACTACGCCAGGCGGTCGAAAGCCGCCTGAGCTTTTTCTGGAATCGCGGCATGCGTTTCCAGCAGGTTGTAGTGAATTTCCAGCACGCAAGCCGGAGGCGCGGCCAGCGCTTTGAGAGCTTTCGTTGCCGCCGGCCAATCGATGTTTCCATCTCCCGGCCAAAGGTGCTCGTCGCGCACGGCATGGTTGTCATGCGTGTGAACTGAGACAATACGGCTACCCAGCGTGGCGATCGCATCGGCGACGCCGACCGTGAGGTGCGCGTGTCCCAGATCGAGACAGGTGCCCAGGCGCGTCAGATGCCCCTGCGAGAAAATCTCCATCAAATGCTCGGGCGTGGTCGGCTCGCTGACGAGGTTTTCCGCCAATAAGCGCACTCCCAAGGGGCGCGCGAAGGCGTCGAGATGCTCAAGCGCTGTGAGCGCGTGCTCCTGGGTGCGCTGCGACCAGGAATCGGTGCGCTCGCCGAGATGCACCACAAGATTCTTGAAGCGGATGTACTCGGCGGTCTCAAGCGCCCGCTTCACCTCATCCATGGCGTCGATGCGGCGCGACTTTTCGGGATGAATCAGGTTCACCGCCGGCGCGCCTGCACGGCCCATTTCGCGGTCGGGATAGAGCGGAGCGTGCATTGCCCAGGGCTGAAGCGCGTTCGACGCGAACCACCCTGCCAGCTCCTGCACATGCTCCCGGCTGGTGTAGTCGAAGTGTTGCCGGGCGGCAAAAATCTCGACCGCTTGCGCGCCGCTTCGGCCGGCCAATTCGAGCAGTCCGGGATGCAGGCGCTCTTTCAGGAACAAGTGCGTCGATAGACATCGCAGCATTGCAGTGGTACCCCCAGTGCCCGGTTGCAGCCCAATCTTAGGACTCAGGCGCTAGGGATATTGTCGCATTTTTGAGGCTTGAGAACGAAAAAGCCTTGGTGTATCAGCCGAATACGGCTTTGCGCCTCAGTACCCCGCCGCTTTGCCGAAGTGGTTCCGGTGATCCTGGCCGCCGGAGAGTTCGCCGGTTTTCGGATCGACCGCGATGCACTCGCCGTCTGACCAGTGGCCTTTGCTGAGCGAAATATCGTAGCCCAGCGCTTTGAGCGCCTCCTGCGTGGCTACCGGAAAGCCCGGTTCGAGATAGAGCTTGTCTGGGAGGTATTGATGGTGGAAGCGCGGCGCATCGACTGCTTCCTGGATGTTCAAGCTGCCCTGCGTTGCCGATAGGAGGATGTTGGCGACGGTAGTGATGATGCGTGCGCCGCCGGGCGACCCGAGCACGTAACGGAGCTTGCCGTTTTCCAGAACGATCGTCGGAGTCATGGCCGAGAGCGGCCGTTTGCGCGGCGCAATGGAGTTGGCCGGGCCCTGGATCAGGCCGAACATATTCGGCACGCCGAGCTTCGAGGTAAAGTCGTCCATCTCATCGTTGAGCAGAAAGCCCAGGCTTCCGACGGTCACTTTCGACCCGAAGGCGTTGTTCAATGTGGTCGTGACGGTAACCGCGTCGCCGTCCTTGTCGACGACGGAGAAGTGCGTCGTGTTGGTCGAGTCGCGCTTCGTGCCAGCGGTGGTTGGCGCGGGCGGCAGAAAGCCTTCCGGCCGGTGCAGATCGGCGCTGGGCGTGGCCTTGTCGGTGATGGATGTCCGCCACGCATCGGCGTATTTTTTCGCGATCAGTTCCGCGACGGGAATCTGGTTGAAATCCGGGTCGCCCAGATAGTCGCTGCGGTCCATGTACGCGCGGCGGTAGGCTTCGGTCACGGTGTGAATCCACTCGGGCGACCGGTCGCCGAATTTGCTCAGGTTGTAAGGCTCCAGGATGTTGAGCGCGGAGAGCAAAACGATCCCTCCGGAAGACGGTGGCGGGGAACTGATGACCGTGTAGCCGTGGAAGCTGCCGATGAGCGGCGTGCGCTCCTTCACCTGATAGTGGGCCAGGTCGTCGAGGGTGATCAGGCCTCCGCCCTGCTTTAGATCGGCCACCAGCTCGGCGGCCAGCTTGCCGCGGTAGAAGTCGCCGGGATCGGCGGCAATACGCTTCAGCGTCTTGGCCAGCTCCGGCTGCCTGAAGACTTCGCCGGTCTGGTAGAGCTTCCCGTCGCGCTGGAAGATGCGCTTCGAATCGGGAAATAGCGCGAGGCCGGGGTTGGCGAGCAGATGGGCTTCGTCTTCGGTGAGCGCATATCCCTCTTCGGCGAGGCGAATTGCCGGCGCCATCACTTTGGCCAATCCCAGCTTGCCGTATTTCTTTTCGGCATAGGCCATGCCCGCAACCGAGCCTGGCGTGGCGATGGCACGATAGCCGGTAATGCTCGATTGCAGATTATCGGCCGGCAGCACCTCGCCTTTCGCGTCCAGATACATATCCGCAGTTGCTGCGGCAGGCGCTTCTTCGCGGTAGTCGAGGAACGTGTCGTGGCCGTCGCGGGTGCGGATGAGCATAAATCCGCCGCCGCCGAGGTTTCCGGCAAAGGGATGCACCACTGCCAGCGCGAATCCTGTCGCCACGGCGGCGTCTACGGCGTTTCCGCCGGTTTTGAGGATCTCGACTCCGGCGTCGGCAGCCAGATGATGCACGCTGACGACCATGCCGTGCGGGGATTTGACTGGTTGCTCGTCCCGATACGCGATTGCGCCGCCGCCGGGCACAGCATCCTGCGCATGAGCGCCAGAACTGGAAATGGCGGAAATGCCGAGAACGACGAAGGCAGCGGGAAGGAGGGGGGAACAGGTTTGCTTGGCCATCGGATTGGGTTCATCATAGCCGAATCCCGGCCAAAACTGCGCCGAATCGGGCAGTCTGTACGCTGAAGCAACCTTGAATCCGGCTTTGCACCGCAAAAAAAGATTTGCGACTCACGCGGTTAACCCTGTCCTGACCCAAACCTCTCAGCTAAGCTCATCTTTAGGCATCCCCAGCCGCTCAGCGTCGGCAACCTTCAGGAGTTCCTTCACCTATGCGTATTCCGTCCCTTTTCCCATTTGCGGCTATCGCCGCGTTCGCCGTGGCAGCCGGTTTTGCTCCAATTCCCGGCTGGGCCCAGGCAACCCAGGCTGTCCCCGAGCAGCCCGATCCGTACGTCTGGCTTGAGGATGTTCACGGCGACAAAGCCATGGCCTGGGTCAAGGCGGAGAACGAGCGCTCGGCGCAGGTGCTGCAGGCCGATCCGCGCTATGCCGAGTTCAAGGCGGAGGCGCTCCAGATTCTCGAATCGCCGGACCGGCTGGCCATGCCTGTCTTCCGCAACGGCGCGGTTTACAACACCTGGCAGGATGCGGCTCACGTTCGCGGCATTGTGCGCAAAACCACGCTGGCCAATTACCTGACCGCGCAGCCCAATTGGCAGACGGTCATCGACTATGACGCTTTGGCCAGGGCCGACAACGAGCGCTGGGTGCAGCATGGCCTCAATTGCCTCTATCCCGGCGACAGCGTTTGCATGGCTGGTCTCTCAGCCGGCGGCGAAGATGCGGATACGCAGCGCGAGTTCGACTTGAGAACCGGCAAATTCGTGGAAGGCGGATTCGTCCTTCCACGGGGCAAGCAGCGCGTCGCGTGGCTGGATAAAGACACGCTGATTATTGCCCGCGAATGGGCTCCGGGGACGATGACCGCCTCCGGCTATCCATTCGTCGTCAAGCTCTGGAAGCGCGGCCAGCCTTTGGATCAGGCCACTGAAATCTATCGCGGCAAAGAGACGGATGAAGTTGCCAGTGTCGGCTACGACATAAAAGACGCTCAGGGCCACCATGCGACTATCCTTCACCGTGGCATCAGCTTCTTTTCCAGCGAAGATTTTCTGCTGACTCCGGGCGGGGTGAAGCGCATAGGCCTGCCTGGCAAGAGCAATATCGACGCCCTGCTCGATGGGCAGTTGATCGTCAGTCTCGATGAGGATTGGAAGCCTGAGGGTTCGGACAAGATCATCGCACAGGGAACGGTTGTGTCTCTGGACCTCAAAGCGGTCGAGGCCGATCCGGCTCATCTGAAACCGACGGTGGTATTTGCGCCTACTGCCGAGGAATTCGAGCAGCAGGTCGCCGACACCCGCAACCACCTCATCATCACCACGCTCGATCATGTTCAGGGGCGCGCGTATATCTATACGCGCGGCAAGTCCGGCGCATGGACGCGCAAGAAGCTCGAAGTGCCAGATAATCTCACCGTCGGCGTCGTCACGACGAATGAGGCGGACGACAAGTTCTTCCTCTCGCTGACTGGATTCCTCACCCCGTCGTCGCTGGAGTTGGGCGACGCTGCTACCGGCGAAGTGAAGGTCGTCAAGACTCTTCCGCCTCAGTTCGATGCCTCGAAATACGTGGTTGAGCAACTGGAAGCGACTTCCAAAGACGGGACTAAGGTGCCGTATTTCGTCGTTCGCGGTAAGGACATTCGCTACGATGGCTCGAACCCGACGCTGCTGACGGCCTACGGCGGTTTTCAGGTCTCGGAAACGCCCCGCTATAACGGCGCCACCGGCAAGCTATGGCTGGATCACGGCGGCGTCTACGTGTTGGCGAATATCCGCGGCGGAGGCGAGTTTGGGCCCGCCTGGCATGATGCCGGCTTAAAGACCCAGCGCCAGCGCATTTACGACGACTTTGCCGCCGTAGGCGCGGACCTGGTCGCCCGCAAGATCACCTCGCCGCGCCATCTGGGCATTCAGGGCGGGTCAAATGGCGGGTTGTTGATGGGGGTTGAGTTCAACCAGCACCCGGAGATGTGGAACGCGGTCGTGATCCAGGTGCCGTTGCTGGACATGCTCGGCTTCGAGCATATTGCCGCCGGTGCGTCATGGGTGGGCGAGTACGGATCGGCTTCCGTGCCGGAAGAGCGCAAATTCCTCGCCTCCATCTCGCCCTACAACAACCTCGACGCGGGTAAGAACTATCCCGAGCCGCTGATCTTCACCACCACCAAGGACGATCGCGTCGGACCTGTCCACGCGCGCAAATTCGCCGCCCGCATGGAAGAGTTTCACAAGCCGTTTTTCTATGACGAGATCGTCGAAGGTGGCCACGGAGCGGGTGCAGACCTGAAGGAGCAGGCCGGGACGACGGCGGAAACGTTTGTCTACCTGACGCGGAAGCTGGCGGATTGAGGCGACTTCGCCGGAATAGTTGTATCGAGTTTAGCGAGTTTATCGGAAAACGATAAACTCGCTCGACAATCCGAATTGGATAGACCGAGTCAATCAAACAGCGGCTTCGCATCATGTGCCGAGTATGCGAGGCAGTTTTGACAAAAATCACTGAGGACGAGCAGGAAAGCACCGATTTCGATTGGTTTTGCGTCGATGATGCAGGCGAGATCGGCCACTTCACAACGGCTGGATTCAAGAGACTGCCTCGAAATGTTGAGCGTTCTGCGGAAGACCGGGATGTTTTAGAGGAGTTCTTTGAAAGGCAACTGAAAGGCGGGCGAGGCTATCAGTTGGATGCCGATCTTTCAAAGGAAATCCCAACTCTGAAGTCCGGCCTTGAGCGGTATCTTCGAGACTTTGTTGCCATGGCCGGTAGAGGGCTCTACTCTTTCGACATCGAAACTTATCTCAGTCCCGAAGCTACCATTTTCGCGTTGCCGTGCCGCTTCGGCCGCCCCATTTTGAAGATCTACCCCTCCCCATCCAGGAGATTCTGGGCCGGACTCAACTCAAGGGGAGGTTGCTCAAGGATTCGTCAAGGATCATTTATGAAGACACCTTGGCGATTTGAACTCATACACTAGAAGCTGTTTATGTCGATCACCGTACAGTCCCACGCAAAAATCAATCTCGGCCTCGGAATTGGTGCGCCACGTGCCGATGGCTTCCATGGGCTGGTGACGGTTTACCAGACGCTCGAACTCCACGACCGCGTCACTGTGACCGCACACCGGGCCGAGAGCACGTCGATCCGGATCACCTCGAATGACGGCCGCGTCCCTGCCGATAGCCGCAATACAGCGTGGAAGATGGTGGAGTTGGCGCTTCAGACGCTTGGCATCTCCGCCGCGGTGGACATTCATATCGATAAGCAATTGCCGATTCAGGGTGGTTTGGGGGCCGGGTCGGCTAACGCGGTTGCGGCTCTGGTGGGATTGGAAGTCGAGTTGGGCATTCGCTGCTCCCACCCTAGCCACAAAGACAAAGACGTGGCGAGGGTAGGGCACCCGGAATCTTCAAACTGGGGTGCGGAGCGGTTGCGCATTGCTGCGCAGGTGGGATCGGATGTGCCGCTCTTCCTGATCGGCGGCGCGGTGCTGGGCCTGGATCGCGGCCAGTCGGTTTTCCCGCTACCCGACATTGAGCCAACCCATTGCGTGGTCGCGATTCCCACCGTTGGCGTCTCCACACCGCAGGCATTTCGCGACTGGGACGCGCTTTGCGAACGCTCCGGTTTGACCCAAAGCGCAAGTGACGCTAAACTAAATGAGTTGAGCCGCGCCTATGCAGCCTCCTTTACAGGGGTAGACGCTTTGGACGGCTCCTCCGGTGTCTTTCCAAATGAGAAAGACCTGGCCGGACCACAGGTGTCCGCGCTTGTCCGCACCGGGATAGCGAACGACTTCGAACGAGTTGTCTTTCTGCAGCATCCCCTTCTTAGCGAGATCAAGCGCACTCTTGCGGCTTCCGGTACTCCGGAGGCAGCCCTTCATGCGTCGTTGTCCGGGTCCGGATCAGCTCTCTTTGGCCTTTACCGAGGCTTGAGAGATGCAGAAGCAGCCTGTGAACGGTTGCGCGCGATGGGAGTCGAAAGCTTGTTGACCCGCACCCTGCCGCGCTCAGCCTACTGGCGGGAAATGCTTCTGCAATCGGGGTCTTGACAGCCGTTGTCGCGATTGGAGACACTCGCGCGCGGTTGTAACGCAGGGCGGTTTACTGGGCGATCGACTAATGGTAGGTCAAGTGCCTTTGACGCACTTTGTCTAGGTTCGAATCCTAGTCGCCCAGCCAGAATTTCCGGGAAGCGCATGGGGCCAGAACGGCCGCATGAAAATTCAGAGGAAGTACGGGATCGAGAGATCCCCCAACCAAAGCCAACCAGCTTGGGAGGAGCTTTAGAGATGAGTGCGGAAGAACAGGCAGCAGCAGGCGGGGAAGAGAAGCAGTTAGACGGCGGTCCGAAGATGAAAGAGGCCAAACTGGCCTCGGAGCGGAAGCGGACTCGGGGATTGGGCGACGACAAGCGATTCAAGCTCTTCTCCGGAACAGCCAATCGCCCGCTGGCGGAAGAGATCGCAGGGTTTGTCGGCGTGAAGCTAGGCGAAAGCAAGCTGCAGCGGTTTGCCGACGGCGAGGTTTACTTCCAGCTGCTGGACAATGTGCGCGGAACCGACGTGTTTCTGGTTCAGCCCACATGCTTTCCAGTCGATCAGCACCTGCTGGAGCTGCTCATCATGATTGACGCCTTGAAGCGCGCCTCAGCGGCCCGCATCACGGTGGTGGTACCGTACTACGGTTACGCACGGCAGGACAGAAAAGACCGTCCGCGCGTGGCCATTAGCGCCAAGTTGGTTGCCGATCTGCTTACGACGGCCGGAGCCAATCGCGCTTTGTTTGTGGATTTGCACGCGGATCAGATTCAGGGCTTTTTCAATATTCCGGTGGACCGCCTCTATGCCAGCCCGGTGCTGGTGAGCTACTTCCGGGATCTGAATTTGCCCAACCTGACCGTGGTTTCGCCCGACGCGGGCGGCGTGGAGCGGGCAAGATTCTTTGCCACCAAGATGAGCGCTCCGCTGGCGATTGTGGATAAGCGGCGGACGGATATGAACGTCGCGGAAGTGATGAACGTGATCGGCGATGTGCGCGGGCGTACCTGCCTGGTGTACGACGACATGGTGGATACGGCGGGAACGCTGGTGAAGACGGTGGATGCACTTCTGGCCAACGGCGCAATTGCGGTACATGCCTGCGCCAGCCACGCGGTGCTTTCCGGTCCGGCCATCGACCGCATTGCCGCTTCGCCGATGGAGCAGTTGGTTGTAACGAATACGATTCCCCTGCGTGAAGCTGCGCAGAAGTTGTCGAAGATCAAGGTGCTCTCGATCGCCGGGCTGATTGGCGCGGCCATTGAGAACATCCACATGGAAACGAGCGTGAGCTCGTTGTTCAGTTAAGGGCAGGGAACAGGGAGAAGGGAACAGGGAATAGCCGATCCGCGTGTTGGTGTCGAACTATTCCCTGATCTCTGATCCCTGATCCCTCACAACAAAGGGAGCGCAACCTGCATCCGCAGCGCGTGCCCGAGAGAGAAAAGAGAGCGTAATGCCTGAAGTTGTAATCGCCAAGCCCCGCCAAGTGCCGGCCAATGGAAAGTTCAACAAGAATGCCGCCCGCCAGGTTCGCGTAGCCGGCAAGATTCCCGCCGTGGTTTATGGCGCGGGCAAAGAGTCAGTCGCCGTCGAACTCGACCCCAAGCAGATTCTGCGCATCCTGCACTCCGAGTCCGGCCACAACACCATCTTCGACGCGGATATTACCGGCCAGGGCGTGGTCAAGGTCATGATCGTCGATTGGCAGTATGAGCCGATTCGCGACACCCTGCTGCACATCGACCTCAAGCGTATTGCGCTGGACAAGAAGATGACCGTCAGCGTCACCGTCCGGCTCATCGGCACGGCAGTTGGCGTCAAGAACGAGGGCGGCATGCTCGACCAGGTGCTGCGCGAAGTCGAAATCGAGTGCCTCCCAGCCGACATTCCGAGCCACATCGATGTCGATATCACGAACCTGAGTCTGCATGGCGCCATTCGCGTCGGCGATCTGCCCAAGTCGGGCTCGATCAAGTACCTGGACGCCGATGACGCGACCGTAGCCCATGTGGTTTCGATCCGCGCCGAGGCCGAGCCGGTCGCAGCAGCGGCCGCGCCTGCCGAACCGGAAGTCGCCAAGAAGGGCAAGACCGACGCGCCTGCCGCCGAGGCCAAGAAGTAGTAGAAGCGAGTGTGAAGTGTGGAGTGTGAAGTGTGACGGCGGCCAACGAGGAACAAGATTCGCACTTCACACTTCATACTTCACACTCGGGACCGGAAGCAAAATCGCAAGATCCGGAAGCCAAGCCAAAGCCATCTGGGCCATTGTTGGTGGTGGGATTGGGCAACCCGGGAATTGGATATGAGTGGACGCCGCATAACGCGGGATTTTTAGCTATCGACCGCATTGCCCAGCAGCAAGGCATTGTGGTCCAGAATCGGCGATCGAAAGCGCTTACCGGAACCACCCGTATCGGGAACCGGGACGTGTTGTTGGCCAAGCCGGAGACCTTCATGAACCTGAGCGGGCTTTCCGTGGCCGCTCTGTTGAAGGAGTTTCAAATCGCTCCCGAAGATCGGGGAAACAGTTTGGTCGTGATCTACGACGAGCTGGACCTGCCGCTGGGGACGATCAAGATCAAGGAACGGGGTTCGCCTGCCGGCCACAACGGCGCCCGCAGCATCTCCGGTTCCCTGGGCAGCCATGAGTGGCTGCGGATTCGCATCGGGGTTGGGCAGGATTTGCCGGCTGAAGCCGTCGCGGCGGGAGCCAAACGCAAAGGCGGGCAGGATTATCTGCTCTCGTCGATGCGCAAGGCCGATCTGGCCGTGCTGGATGAGGTTTTGGACAGGGTAGCGACAGCGGTTCGCCGGATTGTCGAAGAGGGACCGGCAGCCGCGATGAATGAGTTTAACCGGAAAGTTTAACCGGCAGGCCTGACTGGAAAAGATGGGCCGGGTAAGTAAGCAGGGAAGCAAAAAGCAGGAAACCGCTAAGGTTGCTGTCGGAGCCGGCGGGCATGGCTGAAACTTGAAGATTTCAGCGGAAAGAGTCAAAGATGGAGCAAATGAATCGGTCTTACGAAGTAATGTTCATTGTCCGCCCCGATGTGGTCGACGAGGAACTGGACAAGCTGGTCGCAGGTTTTGAAGGCACTGTCACCTCCGGCGGCGGCGTCATCAAGAACAGCGAGAAACTGGGCCGCCGCAAGCTGGCCTACACCGTGCGCAAGTTCAACGACGGCAACTACGTGCTGCTCACCATTGCCGCGGACGGCAAGGTGGTCGCCGAACTCGAGCGCCGTTTGCGCGTTACTGAGCCGGTGATCAAGTTCATCACCGTGCGCATGGACGAGGAAGAGAAGCGCCTGGCCAAGATCAAGGCTCACCGCGCCACGCATGTGAAGCGCAGCGCACAGCCCGTTCACGCTCCGGCCCCGGCTGCACCCGCCGCTGCCGCTCCCGTGACTGAGCCCGTTGCCGTCGCCAGTGTCGCCGCCGCCGAGCCGGTTGAAGCCACTGCTTAAGTTTTCACGGAACCGCAAGCATCGCCCCGGAGAAGCCGGGCAACTGAATCACCAGAAAAGGAAACGCTATGTCTGACGAATTTCAAGCCAAGGCGCCCGAGAGCGGCGCATCTTCCGGGCCATCTGGCCAAGGCGGCCACTCTGGTCCTGGCGGCCACTCCGGCGGTCCGCGCCCTGCCGGCGCACCCCGTCCTGCTGGCGGCGGTCCTGGCGGCCGCGGCAAGTTCTTCCGCCGCAAGAAGGTCTGCAAGTTCTGCACGGAAAAGATCGACGCCATCCCTTACCGCGACGTCCGCCTGTTGCAGGGCTTCGTTGCCGAGCGCGGCAAGATCGTTCCCCGGCGGCTCACCGGCGTTTGCACCACGCACCAGCGCCGCCTCACCCGCGCCATCAAGCAGGCTCGCAACATCGCTCTGCTGCCGTTTGCCGCACGCCACTAAACCGAAGTTCGGCTTGGGTTTGCGACTCAAAAGCCGGTCAGAAATGTACGAATTAACACTCTTTTGTAAAATTCGTCATTCTGCCCCGTTCGGGGAGTAGTCAAACTAACGTGGTAGAGCACTATAATCCGTCGCGGAGCAACCCCTGACCGAAACCCGGATTCTACAAGACCGGGGGCAGGAAGTTAAGTTTGCTCCGCCCGTAACACTGGAGAGTTTCCCAATGGAAGTCATTTTGAAGGAAGACGTAGCCAACCTCGGACACCGCGGAGACGTGGTGAAGGTCGCCGAAGGCTACGGTCGCAATTTCCTGCTGCCGCGCAAGCTGGCCATGCAGGCTACCGCCTCGAACAAGGCAGTCGTCGAACAAATGAAGGCCTCAGCCGCCCGCCGCTCCGCTTCGGAGAAGCTGGTTGCTGAAAATCTGGCCTCGCAACTGGCGCCGCTGGTGCTCGCCTTCACCCGCAAGTCGGGCGAAAATGGACACCTCTTCGGCTCCGTCACCTCAGCCGATATCGCCCACGAACTCGAAATCAAGGGCTTTGAAGTTGACCGCCGCAAGATTCAGCTCGTCGAGCCCATCAAGGCCGTCGGCGAAACCTCGGTCGCCATCAAGCTCCACCGCGAAGTCACGGCGCACGTCACAGTGACCGTCGCCGCGGAAAGCGTTGTCGAAACCGAAGCCGCCGAAGCCGTCACCGCCTAAGCGATTTCACCGCAATACAGCCAAAACTCACGGCCTACCCCGCGCTCCGGCGCGGGTAGGCCGTTTTTCATTTCTAATCTGCAAGGAAGTTTCTGACCCATTCAGGATCTGCCTGTGCTATCCGGCGGGCAACCTCTGGACCGAAGTCCGCCCCCGACTTTTCACAGTCTCGCTTGATTTGGATTAGCTCCTCCTCCACCCTTGCGGAATCGCGAGAGCCGAATAGCATTACCTGGGCGTAAATTTCCCCGATTCGCTTTTCGCTTGCAGATTCTCCCGTCTTATATCCGGACTTGGCCAGAATTCGTCGCGATTGCGCCAGGGTTCTCTTCTTCTCCTCGTTTCTCACCAGCTTGGATGAGGAGACGAGAACTTCCCTGCGATAGTCAGTGAGGTACTGGGATAGTTCGAGTACCTTCTTGCCGCCAACTCTCAACGTAAGGCTCTGCAATATGGTGCTCGTACCGACAACTGCTATCAAGTTTAAGAGTGCCGGCGGCATCGGAGACGCAGAAGAACCGTTCATCTTTCGGAGCAAGTAAAGCGCTACAACGGCCGCGACGGTGTAGACAAGCCAGTAAAGCCAGAAGAACTTGTTGCGGAGAAGAGCTGTGAATGACCGTGCTTCCAAGAGCAAGTCGATGATGAGGAATACAAATACAGAGGCAGGAATGTATCCATAAATGCTCAGCCAATCCATGAGAACTATCTCCACCGGTCGCATTCAGAGCCGGACTGAACACTGAAGACTTGGAATGCACACGAGCGGAAAGTATATCGCAGCTTGCAGTTTGCCGATAAAAACGAGATTGGAAACCTGCGAGAAGGGGGATTAAGAGGTTGATTCGCTCAACGCATACCCCAGAGATGTAGAATGATAGAAGCCTTCCAACCCGCTTCCATCGCCCTCCAAAACTCCTAAGTCCCTAAGTTTATTCAAAGTTCTTTTCGTTTCTTCGGTATCTTGATCTAATTCCTTCGCAATGTTCCATCCATTGGCGGCCTGCTGCCTCAAGATGAACCGAAAGATCCTTTGAGCGGTCTTATCCTGCTGCAGGTAAACCTGAGCCTCCAAGATGTCTGTAGCGCCTGCCATCGTGAATGAGCCCCCTACCGTGGCTCAAGTATACAACTGTTTTTCTCGTCATGGGGATCTGGAATTACCTCTGAGTTGACCATGCAGTCCGATTAGTCCACCATTGCCAGCGGCTTCTCGCGATCTGTTCGGAGCGTTGGCACAGCCGCCAGCAAGCTCTGCGTGTACGCATGGCTAGGCCGCGTCAGCACCGTTCGCGCCGGCCCGGTCTCAAGCACCTGCCCGCGCCGCATCACCGCCACGCGGCTTGCCACCTGCCCCACCACCGCCAGATCGTGGCTGGTAAAGAGCATCGCCAACCCGCGCTCTCGCTGCAAACTCTGCATCAGCTCCAGCACCTGCGCCTGCACGGTCACATCCAGCGCTGTCGTCGGCTCGTCGGCGATCAGCAACTGCGGCTTGTGAACCAGCGCCATCGCAATCAAAATCCTCTGCCGCTGCCCGCCGGAAAACTGGTGCGGATAATCTCCATAGCGCCGCGCCGCATCGGGAATCGCGACCGACTCCAGCGCCGCAATCGCCTGCTTCTTCGCCTCACTTCCGCCTAAACGGGTTTCATGCGCCAGAATAGCCTCGGCAATCTGCCGCCCCACGGTCATCGCCGGATTCAGCGCCGTCATCGGCTCCTGGAAGACCATGGCGATCTCCCGCCCGCGAATCGCGCGCAGTTCGCGCCGAGGAAGTCCAACTAACTCCCGCCCCTGCCAGCGAATCGATCCCTCGACCCGAGCCGCCGGGTCCAGCAGCCCCAGAATCGCCAGCGAAGTCACGCTCTTCCCGGACCCAGACTCGCCCACCAGCCCCAGCACCTCGCCGGACTCTGCGCACAGGCTCACCCCGCGCACAACCTCGGTCTGCCCAAACCAGACTCGGAGGTTTTCGATCTCAAGCAGCGCAGCCACGGTCCCAATCATAAGAGGCTATCGGCGGCATCCGCGTCGATCACTTGAGTGAGACCCGAAGCAGTCAATGCTTCGTCTTTGGTTTCAGGAATGAGTAATAGCCCGACAAAGGTGATAGCTGCCGAGGCACTGAGGTAGTAGCCGACGTACCGCAAGCCGAAAGACTTAGCCAGCCATGTTGCCATGTACGGCGCGAGTGAAGCGCCCAGGATACCGGCGACGCTGAAGGCGATTGAGCTCCCCGTGTATCGAACGGGCGTCGGAAAGAGTTCCGAGACCACCGTGCCCAGCGGTCCGTAGGTGAATCCCATCAGTGCCAGGCCGAGACACATCATCACTACGACGCCCATTGTTCCTGCCTGGAACAGCGGCGCAAATCCGAGGCCGAAGGCGGCGATCAAAACAGTCACCGTGAACATCACGCGCTTGCGGCCGCGCTCGGCCAGCATTGCGGAGATGGGAATCGTGAATGCGAAAAAGAGAATGCCGAGGAGTTGGATCAGCAGGAAATTGCCCCGGCTATAGTGGAGCGCCGTTGTACCCCAGGAAAGCGCAAACACGGTCATGAGGTAGAAAAGGACGAAGGTTGCCAGGCAAACGAGAATACCCGCGAAGAGGGCGCGTGCATGGTGGCGGAAGACCGAAAAGACGGGTACGCCGACCTGTTCTGAGCGTGCAAGCGATGCCTGGAAGACGGGAGTTTCCGTAATCGTCAGCCGGACGTAGAGTCCGAGCAGCACAAGGACGGCGCTCGCCAGGAACGGCAGACGCCAGCCAAACGAGAAGAACTGCGCGTCCGAAAGAAACCTGGAAAGCAACAGAAAGATGCCGCCGGAAAACAGGAAGCCGATCGGGGCGCCGAGCTGAGGGAACATGCCATAGAACGCGCGCTTGTTTGGAGGCGCATTCTCGACTGCAAGCAGAATGGCGCCGCCCCACTCGCCGCCGAGACCAATGCCCTGGCCGAAACGGCAAAGCGCCAGAAGCAACGGAGCCGCGATGCCGATCGTGCGGTACGCAGGCAATGTCCCAATGATGAAGGTCGACAAGCCCATGGTTGAAAGGGCAAGAACCAAGGTTCGCTTGCGGCCCACGCGGTCGCCGAAGTGGCCAAAGAGCGCCGAACCGATGGGCCGGGCAATGAATGCGATTGCAAACGTAGCCAGCGACGCCAGCGTAGAGCTTGCCGGGTCCGAAGCCGGGAAGAACAGGCGCGGAAAGACCAGAACCGCGGCGGTGGCATAGATATAGAAATCGAAAAACTCGACCGTGGTTCCAACGAGGCTGGCAAACAAAACCTGGCCCGGCGTATTGAGTCTCTTCGGCTGCGTTTCCATCATGATCTTCGATTGACTTGGCGGGTCCACCAGGATTTGAACCTGGAACCAACGGATTCTGAGTTTCTGGACATCTCTGCAAGTTTATGATAGTACAAGAAATCGGAGCGTAATGCTAAGTAACTGAGCGACCGTAGCTTAGCGAAATTTATCCCAACAGAGAGACGCTGATGCGTGTACCGCCGTTGTACCTGAAGGTGTTCGTATTCCCGCGTTGCCAGAGCACTTTCCGAAATACTGTGAACTTTTTGACAGTGGAGAGTGTCGATTTTCTTCCACCCCAGCGACAAGAACCCGTCGCTGGGGGCCCGGCCTTGAGGAAAATCGACGCGGGCCTCTGTAGCTTCGGTCTACACCCTTTCGGAAAGTGCTATAGCCTTCCCGTTCCAGCAAATATGCAGCAGGCGGCATCCCTAAGGAAGCTCTGAACAAGTCGCCAACATTCCCTCGGCGGCTGGTCTCCTTCGTGCACCTCGAGTGCGTTGCGGAAAGCTTAGCTCTCCGAGAGGCCAGCCGTCTCATCCCATCTAAAGCCACGCCCTTTCAAAGCGCCGACTTAATCAGAGGTTCCTTAAGAATGCAGGCGAAGCCAGACTGATTACTTTTTCCCGATAGAAGGCCGTAGAAAGCCCATGCTATACTTTCGGCAATCACACAGCGGTCTCAGGGAAAGTCAGGATTGACGAAAGCTCGACCTTAAGGTGCGAGTAACGAATTACGCAAGTCAATCCGTAGCAGGACATCTTTGTAGCGCTGAACGCCTTCTCGGACGGTTATACCGGATGCTTGCTTTGACTCAGCCTGTTTGCTCTCTTATCCATAACTTGTGGTCGCATCGAAACGGTTCCAGGCCATCGAAAAGCAACCGAATCCGCTTATTTAGGCTCATGCTGCTGATAGTGGCGCTGGCTGTTGGGAGATTCGCCGTCGCTCAGCAGTATGTGCAGACCCTTCATCACCATCTGAGGCCAGCGGTTGCATCCGGAACGGCCACGGTGGCCGGCACTTTACCGCCCGATCAGCAGCTCAATTTCTCGATCGTATTGCCGCTGCGCAACCAGAACGAACTCTCCGGCCTCCTCGAACGGCTGTATGACCCGACGAGTGTCGATTTTCGCCACTTTCTAAGTGTCGCTCAATTCACCGCAGCGTTCGGTCCCTCCTCCGACGATTACCAGGCTGTCGTCTCGTTTGCTCGCGCCAACGGGTTTACGGTGACTGGAGCGCCTGCAAACCGCCTGGTTGTTCCTGTACGCGCGTCGGTGGATCAAATCAACAAAGCCTTCCATATGACGATGACTCAATATAGGGATCCGGTCGAGGATCGCAATTTTTACTCGCCAGATCGGGAGCCATCGCTTGATCTTGCGGTGCCGGTAGCTCACATCTCGGGACTGAACAATTATTCGATTCCGCAGTCCATGTTGAAGCGGTCCGGCCGCGATCTGAAGCAGGGTGTTAAAGCTGCCAACATAACGGGTTCCGGTCCTCAACAGTCTTATCTCGCCAGCGATATGCGCGCTGCTTACTATGGCGGAACGACTCTTGTTGGCAACGGGCAATCCGTGGGACTGCTGGAGTTTGGCGGCTATTATCTTTCCGATGTGGATGCGACATTTAGCACGGCCGGTCAATCGTACGAAGTCCCGGTCAACAACGTGCTGCTGGACGGCGCCAGTGCCGAGCCCGAGCAAGACGAAGATGACGGGGAGCAAGTGCTGGATATCGTCCAGGCGATCGGCATGGCGCCCGGCCTGGACCAGGTCAGAGTTTATATCGGGACCGGCGGCGATGACGCGAATGTACTCAACTCGATGGCCTCTGAGAATATTGCCAAGTCACTCAGTTCCTCCTGGAGCTGGATCCCGGATGATCCCTCGACGGATGATGTCTTCTTTAAGGAGTTTGCAGCTCAGGGGCAGAGTTTTTTCGTGGCATCGGGGGATTATGGCGCCTACGATGCCGCGATCGACCCCTACATCTATCCTGCGGAAGATGATTACGTGACGGCCGTTGGGGGAACGCATTTGACGACGAATGGCCCAGGCGGAAGTTGGGCTTCCGAGGTCGCGTGGAACACCTCGGATCTCGGTAGCGGCGGCGGTATCAGTCCGGACGGGATCGCTATTCCCGCATGGCAGTTGGGAGTGGCCACGTTCTTGAATGGCGGCTCCACGACACTCCGGAACGTGCCGGATGTCGCCATGGAAGCCGATGTCGACAACTACTTCTGCGACCTTGGCAATTGCGGCGGAGGGTACGGTGGAACGAGCTTCGCCGCGCCGCGGTGGGCGGGATTCATAGCGCTGGTCAATCAGCAGGCAGTCGAGGCAGGGACTGCGCCGAGCGGTGGAATCGGCTTTTTCAACCCGAGTCTTTATATGATCGGGAAGAGCACGACCTACTCGGAAGACTTGCATGACATCCTCGCAGGCAACAACGACACGGAGGGTCAGCCGGTCTTTTACTTCGCAGTCCCAGGCTACGATCTTGTGACGGGCTGGGGAAGCGCCAATGGGCAAAGCCTGATCGACGAGCTGGCGGGAAAGCAAGATCCGGGTTTCTGGATCGAAGCTTCTGCGGCAAACATTTCGCTCCTGCCGGGTAAGTCCGCCACGACCACAGTCACAGTGACGGATGCGGGGGGATTCAGCGGGAACGTAACTCTCGCGATCACTTCCCCGCTTCCAAAAGGTATCACCGCATCCTGGAGCAAAAATCCGACTTCAGGCACCAGCGTGTTGACGATTCAGGCGAGTGCGACCGCCCCAGCCGGGATAGGTACGCTCACCATTTCCGGGACTTCCGGGAAGTTAACCGCGGTCTCGAATTTAATTCTGCAAATTCAAGGGCCGACGTTTACTTTGTCGAGCACTCCCAGTTCCTTGTTTTTGAATCCCGGAAGCAGCGCCACGTCCGCCATCGCGTTGAGTCCCGAGTACGGATTTACAGGCAGCGTCAAATTATCCGCTTCCGGCTTGCCTGCGGGCGTCACCGCCTCATTTTCTCCGAGCTCGACATCCGGCGCTTCGACGTTGACATTGAAGGCCAGCGCCTCGGCAGTTCAAGGCCAGACCAGCTTCACGATTACCGGAACCTCAGGCGACCTTGTCGTCAGCGCGCAGATTCCTCTTGCGATCGCTGCGCCCAGCATCGCTTTCAACGGCCCTCAAAACCTCAGTATTGGACAGAACTCTACGACAAGCATTTACTTTTCCGCGTTCGGGGAGAATGGGTTAACCGGCAACATTCAACTCTCGATTTCGGGTCTTCCGCCGGGTGTGACAGCTCTGTTCACGCCCAGTGTTGTTACGTATCAAGACGATCAGACCATCCTGACGCTCATCTCAAGCAGCTCGGTGCCCTTCGAAACCAAGACCTTGAAAATAACCGGCACCTCCGGGAGCGTCACCGCCAGCACAACGTTGACTCTGAGCGTTGACCCGCCGGCGTTTGCGATCTCGGGGCCGATGCAGGCGCCCCTTGGGCAGGGAACGACCAGCACTTTCCCGATATACGTTTACCAGGAGTTTGGATTTACCGGCTCTGCGAAACTCGCCGTATCCGGCCTACCGCAAGGGGTGACGGCGTCCATTTCTCCGAATCCGGCCAACGGGCAGGCCGAACTCACGCTTTCGGCCGCCAGTACAGTTCCAGTGGGCCAGAGCAAGGTGACGATCACTGGGACATCCGGTACGCTCTCCGCGACCGCGTCTTTCCCTCTGGGCATTTTTACGCCGACCTTTGCGGTTTCAAGTCCGGGAAGCGTCGCGATGGGTCAGGGAGCTGCGACCAGTGTGCCGGTTTCTATCACACCGGAATACGGCTTCAGCGGGTTCGTCAACCTCTCGGTCTCGGGTTTGCCGAAAGGGGTGACCGCCTACATTGCGCCAAATCCAGCGAACGGAAAATCTTCTTTATCGCTGGTTTCCAGCAGCTCTGCCGCTCTTGGTACGACTGAAGTGACCGTAACGGGAACGTCCGGGAAGCAAACCTCGACAACCACGTTTCCTTTGTCCATCAACGCGCCGAGCTTTACGATTTCCAGCCCCGGAAGCCTCACTCTGGGCCAGGGAACCACCGTCAGCAGTAGCATCCCCGTATCTCAGGGGTACGGTTTCGTTGGGCTCGTCAACCTGTCAGTCTCAGGCCTGCCCAGCGGAGTTACCGCCAGCTTCTCTCCGAACCCCGCCACGGGGAACGCAGTTCTGACTTTGACGGCGACCAGTTCCGCGCCCCTTGGCACAACCAGCGTCACGATCACCGGCACATCCGGAAAGCTAACATCGGCGGCTTCTTTCCCGCTGACGATTGCCGCCCCCAGCTTCACCATTCAGAATCCGGGAAATGTGGCTATGGGCCTCGGAACTACGACGTCTCTCTCCGTTCCGGTTAGTTCCATAAATGGATTCGCTGGCCCCATCAGCCTCTCCATCTCGGGGTTGCCCACGGGAGTCACTGCATCCTTCTCCCCAAATCCTGCAAACCCGACCATTACGACCCCGCAGTTCGTCAATTTGACCCTTTCATCGAGCAATTCCGTCGCGTTGGGGACGACCGTCTTGACCGTCACTGGGACATCGGGGAAGGTTACCTCCACGACGACGTTTTCCTTAACCATATCCCCGCCATCCATTTCGATTTCCGGTCCGCCAAATCTCGGCATCGGCATGGGTCAGGGAACCACCATCTCCACTCCTCTCAGCATCTACGGCCAGAACGGCTTCAGCGGCAATGTCGCGCTTTCCGTTTCAGGTTTACCGAGCGGAGTCACCGCCTCCATATCGCCTAATCCCGCCACCCTTACATCGACCTCCTCCGGTGTGAATAGCACGTTGACGCTGACAGCCAGCAGTTCCGCTGCGACAGGCATATTCGCCGTGACAGTCACCGCGACATCTGGAAAGATCACCTCGACAACCACCTTTCCCCTTACCGTTTCGACGCCCAACTTTACGGTTTCAGTTCCAGGCAATGTCAGTATGGGGCTCGGAACTTCCACTACGGCCACCGTATCTGTCAATGAGAATTATGGGTTCACGAACCCGGTCAACCTCAGCATTTCAGGGTTGCCAACCGGCGTCAGCGCCAGTATTTCTCTGAATCCCTCGACGGGGAACAGCCAGTTGACGCTGACCGCCGCCAATTCCGCAGCCATCGGCTCATCGGTGGTGACGATAACTGGGACATCCGGGAAGATCACCTCTTCGGCGACCTTCATCCTCACGATTGGATCGCCAACCTTCACGCTTTCAGATCCCGGAACGCTGAATATCGGCCAGGGATCCTCTGTCTCTACCTTCCTCTTCGTCAATCCGGCCTACGGTTTCACCGGCAGCACAAATCTCGCCGTGTCTGGGTTGCCGAGCGGCGTCACAGCTTCGTTTTCACCCAATCCAACAAGCGGGAGTAGTCTACTAACGCTTTCCGCGAGCGATGCATCGCCGCTTGGCACGCACATCCTCACCGTCACCGCAAGTTATGGCAAATTGACCCAAACGGCCAGTTTCCCGCTGGTCACCTATGCTCCGTCGTTCACCCTGAGCAATCAGGGGAATGTCACTGTGGGCACGGGCAACTCCATCACTACTTCTATCGGCGTCAATCCGCAATATGGATTCACCGGCAGCGTCAACCTCACAGCTTCGGGCTTGCCTGCCGGGGTCACCGCTTCGTTCTCGCCAAACCCCACCAACGGATTGGCAACCTTAACGCTTACCGCAAGCAGCTCGGCTCCGCTGGGTTACAGCCAGGTTGTCGTGACTGGTACTTACGGCAATCAACGCGCGTCGACTGCTTTCCTGGTTGGCACGGGCGCGCCGAGCTTTACGGTCTCGATTCCGGGACCGGCCAGCCTCGGGCAAGGAAACTCCACCACCGCCTACGTGACGATTAACCCGCAGAACGGATTTTCGGGCGGGGTAACGCTCAGCGCTTCCAACCTGCCGGCCGGCGTGAGCGCGTCCTTTTCGCCCGATTTAGCGACCGGTCAATCCATGATGACGATCACCGCCGGCAGCACTGCCGTCGTCGGCACAAACACGCTGATCGTCACAGGAACTTCGACCGGAGCATCGGGCAAGCTCACTGCAACCACCGCAGTCGGGGTAACAGTCTATCAGCCCACGTTTCAAATTCAGGGCTCGGGCGCGACCACGATCGGCCAGGGCAGCTCAGGCCAAATCTCCGTGTACATCAATCCTGAGTATGGATTCGCGGGAGAAGTGAATCTTGCCATATCGGGACTGCCAAGCGGAGTCACCGCGTCGATCTTGCCCAATCCCATCACCTCGAACTCGACGGTCATGCTGACAGCGAGCAGTTCCGCTAAGCCGGGCACCTATACACTGACCCTTACCGGAACATCCGGCAAACAGACGCAAACGACCACCTTACCCCTGACCGTGGTGGCACCGAGCTTTGCCCTGGGCACCTGTGGGAATGTGGTCGCGGTAACCGGCGCATCGACCACCTGCTACTTGAATGTGAACCCGCTGAACGGATTCGAGGGGAGTGTCACTCTGGCGATAGCAGGTCTGCCGAGCGGAGTAACCGCCTCCTTCTCGCCCAATCCCACCGCTTCGCAAGCGATCTTGACGCTGACAGCCAGCAGCACCGCCCCGCTTACGACAAAGAATCTGGTCATCTCCGGGATCTCGGGCACCCAGACATCCACGACACCGCTTGCACTCACCGTGGCGGCGCCAACCTTTTCTATTTATCCCAATGGGAACTTTTCGATCGCTCCGGGAGGTTCCGGTTCAACCGATGTTTATGTCAACAGCGTGAATGGCTTCAGCGGCAACGTCAATTTATCCATTTCTGGGTTGCCCAGTGGAGTTTCAGCAGCGTTTTCGCCGAGTTCGGTGGCGACGGGTGCGTCCGCCTTACTTACTATCTCGGCGACTGCGTCTGCCCCTAAGGGCACAAGTACGCTGACCATCACCGGCTCTTCCGGCAATCAAAAGGTCACAGCGACTCTGTCCCTTGCCATCACCGCACCGTCCTTCTCCATTTCTCCTCCTGGAGGGCTTTCGGTGGGAGTTGGTGCCAGCTCCATGTCCAACCCTGTATTTATTGAACCAAACCCAAGTTTCTCCGGCAACGTTAAGTTTGCGATCTCCGGCCTGCCGGCAGGCGTCACGGCTTCGTTCTCGCCCAATCCCACGAGCGGCTTGAGTAATCTGACTTTGCAAGCGACGAATTCCGCAATTCCCGGTCAATACACCTTAACGATCACCGCTACGTCCGGGGCTTTGACCGCGTCGGCAACTGCACCGCTCACTGTCGTTGTGCCCAGCTTCACAATCAATACGCAGACGGAGATCAACGTCGGCCGAGGCACCTCCTCGACGTCCTCTTACCTGTATATCGAAACCCAGAATGGATTCAGCGGAAACGTCCAGCTTGCAATGACCGGTCTGCCCAGCGGAGTGACTGCTTCTTTCTCGCCTAACCCGGCAAATCCGAGTAACAACCAAAGCGTCTTGACGCTCACCGCCAGCACTACGGCGACTCTTGGACAGTACACGGCAACGATCACGGGAACATCCGGCAAACAGATCGTTTCAAATCAGGTTACAGTGGGCGTTTACACGCCAACCTTTACCTTTAACTCACAATCTGGATCGGTCAGTCCAGGGTCATCCACAACATTTCCCATCTACATCAATCCTGAGTATGGATTCTCGAGCGCCGTTAGCTTAGCGGTTTCCGGCTTGCCGAGCGGTGTGACTGGTTCCTTCTCGCCGAACCCGACGCAGAACGGTTCCAGTACTTTGACTTTGCAGGCTAGCTCTTCCGCGCCGGTCGGGCAGTACAACTTCACCGTGACAGGCACCGCAGGCAGCCAAAAGGCGTCGACGATATACTCGCTCACCGTCAACGCTCAGACTTTTACTCTCAACCCCCCGTATTTTTCTGCCATCGGTCAGGGATCCTCCGGTGTGGGCTATATTAGCGTCGCGTCTTACCCATTTTCAGGAAGTTTGCGCCTGAGCATCTCCGGCTTGCCTGCGGGAGTCACCGCCTCTTTCTCTCCCAACCCAACTACGAATGGATCGAGCAC
>Ga0302325_10005281_pt1 | contig 29430 bp, 34 predicted proteins | sample Palsa_T0_2_FD_201948 | JGI IMG/M metagenome (GOLD analysis project Ga0302325, IMG submission 201948) | Peat permafrost microbial communities from Stordalen Mire near Abisko, Sweden - Palsa_T0_2 | ecosystem: Environmental > Terrestrial > Soil > Palsa > Peat permafrost | place: Sweden: Abisko...
CACCAGGGTGAACAACGACCCCGACCGACTGTCCGAACCCCGCATCCGCTTTCCCCGACCACCGCCGAAGAAGAGTGAATCATGCCGAGTCCGCCCGCGCTACGGACTTCTTCAACAGCCTGCTAGGCCAGGCCGGGCGTCGCGACGCGCTGACCGGGCCAGGTCGCGCCGTTGCGGTCCAAGCTGAAGACCAACTGGTCTTCTTCCCTGATCTCGACCGCTAGGCGGTTGGGGGACTCGCTTAACGCGTGCTCGGCGAGAGAGCGCAAACTCACCTCGTCGCCGGCCAGTTCGAACTCGAGCGTCGGCGTCGAAGAGCCCGCGTGGTGAATGAAGAAACTGTAGGTGCGCATCTTTGCTTCCTCGCATGCAAGGCGGGAGCAGATCGTCTCTCAGTCGTCGGCGCCCGAGCGACAAGCCGACGATAGAACACGCATACGCCTCAAGCTTGGCCGCGTATATGCAAAACGCCTGACATAGGCGGATTAAGTCCGTTCGCGTTTCGGACACTGCCCCTCCTGCCGCGGGCCTTGCCCTTGCCCCGGCCCTCGGGCATACGCGGCTCGCAAAACGGAGAGTCTCATGGAGATTCGCGAAGGGCTCACCTTCGACGATGTTTTGCTCGAACCCGGCCCGTCGGAAGTGATGCCGACCCAGGTCAATACGGCGACCAGGTTCACCAGACAGATCGCGCTTAATATCCCGCTGGTGTCCGCCGCCATGGACACGGTGACCGAAAGCCGGCTGGCCATCGCCATGGCCCAGGCCGGGGGCCTCGGGATATTACACCGCAACCTCTCGATCGCCGAACAGGCCGACCAGGTGCGGGAGGTAAAGCGGTTCGAAAGCGGCATGGTGATCAACCCGCTGACCATCAATCCAGAGACGCGGCTGCGCGAGATCAAGCAGATCAAGGCGCAGCGGCATATCTCCGGCTTCCCGGTGGTGCAGCGCGGCTCCGGCAAGCTGGTCGGTATCCTGACCAACCGCGACATGCGGTTCGAGAGCTCCGACGATGCCCCGGCCTCGGCGCTGATGACCACCGAAGGGCTGGTCACCGTCCGCGAGGGCGTGACGCAGGAGGAGGCGCGGCGGCTGCTGCGCCAGCACAAGATCGAGCGGCTGATCGTCGTCGACGACGATTTCCGCGCGGTCGGCCTGATCACTGTCAAGGACATGGAGAAGGCCGAGGCCCACCCCCACGCGGCCAAGGACGGTCAGGGCCGGCTGCTGGTCGGCGCCGCCTCCACCGTCGGCGACGCCGGCTTCGAGCGCTCGCTGGCGCTGATGGAGGCGGGGGTCGACGTGGTGGTGGTCGATACCGCCCATGGGCACTCCAAGCAGGTCGCCGATGCGGTGCGGCGCCTCGCCCGCGAGACCAACCGGGTGCAGATCGTCGCCGGCAATGTCGCGACCTACGAGGGGGCGCGCGCGCTGATCGACGCCGGCGCTGATGCGATCAAGGTGGGGATCGGGCCCGGCTCGATCTGCACCACTCGGATCGTCGCCGGCGTTGGCGTGCCGCAGCTGACCGCTGTGGCCGAGGCGGTGCGGGCGGCCGAGGGCTCCGGCGCGCCGGTGATCGCCGACGGCGGCATCAAATATTCCGGGGATCTGGCCAAGGCGATCGCCGCTGGCGCCTCCAGCGCCATGCTGGGCTCGATGTTCTCCGGCACCGACGAGGCGCCCGGCGAGGTGTTCCTCTACCAGGGCCGCTCCTACAAGTCGTACCGCGGCATGGGCTCGGTGGGGGCGATGGCCAGCGGCTCGGCTGATCGCTACTTCCAGAAAGAGGTCAGCGATGCGCTGAAGCTGGTGCCCGAGGGCGTCGAGGGCCAGACGCCGTACAAGGGTCCGATCGCCCCGGTGATCCACCAGCTTGTCGGCGGCCTGCGGGCGGCGATGGGCTACGTCGGCGCGCCGGACATCACGGCGTTCCAGCAACGCGCCCGTTTCATCCGTATCACCGGCGCGGGGCTGCGTGAAAGCCACGTCCACGACGTCATGATCACCCGCGAGGCGCCGAACTACCCGAGCCAGGTGTAGGCGCCATGCGTGACGGCGGTCGGATCGCCGCGGCCGTCGCGGTGCTCGCCGACATCGAGACGCGTCACCGGCCAGCGCATCTGGCGCTGAAGTCCTGGGGCGGCGATGCGCGCTACGCCGGGGCCAAAGACCGGGCGTTCGTGTCCGGGCTGGTGCTGGACGTGCTGCGCCGCCGCCGCTCGTTGGCCTGGATGATGGGCGAGGAGAGCGACCGGGCGCGGGCGTTGGGCGCGGTACGGTTCGTGTGGGACTGGCCGCTCGAGCGGATCGAGGCGGCGGCCGCCGAATCGCACGGGCCGGGCGAACTGACGCCGGCAGAGCGTGAGCACCTGGCGCGGCCGGTTCCGCTGGACGAGGCGCCGCCGCCGGTCCGCGGCGACTATCCGGACTGGCTGGATGGTCCGCTGCAGCGGGTGTTTGGCGACGGCAGGGCGCGGGAGGGCCAGGCGATGGCCGCCCGCGCGCCGGTCGACCTGCGAATCAACACGCTGAAATCCGACGCCGAGCACGTGCTGAAGGCGCTGGATCCGTTCGATCCCGACCGGCTGACCTTTCCGCCGGGAGCGATCCGCGTCGCCGCCCCCGCCGCCAGCGAGCGCGCCGCGCCGGTCGAGGCGGCGCCGGCGTTCGAGCGCGGCTGGTTCGAGGTGCAGGACGCTGGCTCCCAGATTGCCGCGGCGGTCGCCGGCGAGATCCGCGGCAAACAGGTGCTCGACTTCTGCGGCGGCGGCGGCGGCAAGACGCTGGCGCTGGCGGCGGCGATGGGCAACACCGGCCAGCTCTACGCCTATGACTCGGACGCGCGGCGGCTTGCCGACACGGTGCGCCGCTCGCAGCGCGCCGGGGTGCGCAACCTGCAGGTCCGCTCGCCGATCGATCCCAAGGCGCTGGATGGCCTGGACCGCAGGATGGACTTGGTGTTCGTCGACGCCCCCTGCACCGGCTCCGGGACCTGGCGCCGGCACCCCGACGCCAAGTGGCGACTGACGGCGCAGCAACTGGCACGCCGGATCGCTGAGCAGGACGCGGTGCTGGCCGCGGCCGCGGCGTTCGTGAAGCCTGGCGGGCTGCTGATCTACGTCACCTGCTCGCTGCTAGCGGAGGAGAACGAGGATCGGGTCGCGGCGTTCGTCGCCGCGCATCAGGATTTCGCGGCCGAACCGGTGTTGCTGAGCGGTGCGGAACAGTGGCGCACTGAGGCCGGCTTCCTGCGCCTGACGCCGCGCACGGCGGCCACCGATGGCTTCTTCGTCGCGATCCTGGTCTGCGCTGCCTGAGCGCTAGCGCTTCCGGCCCAACTCGGCGGCGATGTCCTTGACCATCCGGCCGGCTTTGCGATGGGCGGCGGTGAGCTGGTCGCGGGTTACGCCCCAGCGCTTCATCCAGTATTCCACCGCCTGGCGTTCGGACAGATCGAGCCGGTCCTTGTCGATGAACCCGCGCTTGTCCTTCAGCCCCGCCATCTTGGTCCTCCGCCGGCAAACGCCACCGCCGAGCCTAGCACGCGACGCACCGCTCTTGGCGCTGAGTCCGCTTGCGAAAATCCCATTTTGGCGTGATTCTGGGAGATCACCGGCCGCTGGGAGCGCAGCCCGCCATGAACCGCTCCATCGACTTCGGCGGATCGACCGCGAGGGACCTGAATCCCGTCATTACGCGGCTGGTCGTGGGCGGTTTCTTCGCGACCTTCGTGGTGGCGACCCTCTGGGCGCTGGCCTGGGAGCACCAGGAGATCGCCCAGTCCACCGCTGACACCCGGGTGGCCGCGATTGTCGGTCCGACGTGCCCCGCCTCTCGCGAGGCGTTCGATCGCGCGATCAAGGTGCAAGGCCCGCTGCCCTACGTGTTCGAGTACAACGGCGTGACCTTCGGCCGCTATTTCGGCATTGCGGACTGCTCGGTCGCGGCGTCGAAGGCGGGGCTGGGCCTGGGGGCCTTCGACGTCTGCCAGTTCACCGGACCATCGACGCTCTATGTGAAGACGCCGCGCGGCGAGTACTATTTCTCGCCGGGCGTCGGCCACAAGGCGTCGGTGATGACGGAGGGCGGCGTCGCGCGCTGCGTCATGGCTGCCCCGGCCGAGGTCGACTGACCTAGCGACGTTCCGAGGGTGCAGCGCCGGCTGATAGCGGGTTCGGCCCGAAGTGTGTCAAAGGCGGGTCAGCCGACCTGAGAGAGCCCACCGGATGAGCCCCTTCGATATCGCCGGACTGGTCGGCGTGGCGCTGATCCTGGCGGGCTACGCCGCCGCGACCATGGGTGGGCTGCATCCGAAGAGCGCGCCATCGCTGTTGATCAACTTCCTCGGCGCTGGCCTGATCCTGCTGTCGCTGACCCGCAAGTTCAATCTCTCGGCGGCGATCGTCGAAGCGGCCTGGGCGATGATCGCGCTGATCGGCCTGGTCCGCCTGGGCATCGGCCGCCTGCGGCGAGGCTGAGGCCAGGACTGGAGCGCACGATGCCGCAGCATTTCGTCTGTCTGACCTTCGATCTGGACAACACTTCCGGCTCGATCGCGCGGGGCGGGGCGACGCCGACGATGATCTCGCGCGGCGACTTCGGCATGGTGGGAACCGAGCGGCTGCTGGCGCTGCTGGGCAGGGTCGGGATCACCTCGACCTGGTTCATTCCCGGCCACACCATCGAGAGCTATCCAACGTCGGTGGCGGCGGTGCATGCGGCCGGTCACGAGATCGGCCATCACGGCTGGACCCATCGCCCGCCGGCCAGCCTCAGCCGCGAGGACGAAGCCCGCGAGCTGGCGCGTGGCAACGAGGCCATCCGCTCGCTCACCGGCCGCAACGCCCGCGGCTACCGCTCTCCGTCGTGGGACCTGAGCGAGTACTCGATCGGCCTGCTGCTCGAGCACGGCTTCGTCTACGACTCCAGCCTGATGGGGCACGACTATCTACCCTACCAGGCCCGCGACGGCGATGTGGCCGAGCTGGAAGCGCCGCTCCGCTTCGGGGCGGACACGGCGCTGGTGGAGATGCCGATCAGCTGGTCGCTCGACGACTATCCGGCGTTCGAATACTCGCACACGAGAAGCGGCGTGCTGCCCGGACTGATGAACGCCGAGCTGGTCGGCGCCAACTGGCTGGCGGATTTCAGCTACATGGCCGCAAACTACGATTGGGGCGTGCTCACCTACACCTTCCACCCGCACGTGATCGGCCGCGGCCACCGGATGGCGATGCTGGAGGGCCTGATCGAGAAGCTGCGCGCCGGCGGGGCGGTGTTCGTCACCGTGGAGCAGGCGGTGGCAGAGTATCGGCGGCGATATCCGCATGGACGCAGCGAGCGGGGACGTTAGATCGCCCGGCGCGTCGCCCGCCGGATGAGATGTCCGCCCTATGCGAGCTCGGCCGCCACGGCCTTGCGCACTGCGGCGCGCTCGAAGACCCGCCGTCGATGGTCCATTACCGCGGGGATCGCGCTCGGGTCGACGCCGTCGGCCTCCAGCCACTGGGCGATGGTGAACAGGTAGGGGTCGCAGATGGTGTAGGTCTCGCCCATCACCCAGGGTCCCTTCAGCATCGTCAGCTCGATCAGGTCGAAGCAGGCGCCGAGCGACCTGGGGACAGCGCGCTGCATGGCGGCGATGGCGGCCTCGTCATCGGCCCAGCGGTAGCCGCGCATGCGGTGGGCGTGCGCCACATGTACGGTCGAGCAGAGGTAGCTGTTGAACGCCTGCGCCTGGGCGAACGCATAGGGATCGTCCAGCGGCGCGAGCCCGGCCTGTGGAAAGCTCTGGGCGACGAACGCCAGCATCGCGGGCGTCTCGGTCAGCACGCCGCGGTCCGTTTCCAGCGCTGGCACGCGCGCCTTGGGATTGATGGCCAGATACTCGGGCCCGCGCTGCTCGTTGGCCGCGAAGCTGAGCCGGACGGTCGTGTAGTCGGCCCCCACCTCTTCCAAGGCGATGTGCGTCGCCAGGGCGCAGGTGTTCGGGGCGTAGTAGAGCTTCAGCATGGCCAGGACCTCGGCGACGCGAACGCGCCAGACGTCGCTATAGCGCTCGGCGCAGGCTTGAGCACGCGGCGCCGCACCCCGATGACGCGGCGCTGATTCTCCCCTACATGCCGGCCATGACGGAGCCGCTCCACGCCCCACCCAATCACGACCGCGTCCTGATCGTCGACTTCGGCAGCCAGGTGACCCAGCTGATCGCCCGCCGCGTGCGCGAGAGCGGGGTCTATTGCGAGATCCATCCATACGACAAGGTGGAGGCTATCCTCGACGACTTCGCCCCCAAGGCGGTGATCCTGTCCGGCGGCCCGGCCAGCGCGCACGAGGCCGAGAGTCCCGCCGCGCCGGCGCGGATCTTCGAGCTGGGCGTGCCGGTGCTAGGGGTCTGCTACGGCGAGATGACCATGTGCGCCCAGCTGGGCGGGGCGGTGGAGGGCGGCCACGCCCGCGAGTTCGGCCGCGCCGAGATCCGCATCGCCCGCGAAAGCCCTCTGCTGGCGGGCCTGGGCGACATCGGCGACGACGAGCCGGTGTGGATGAGCCATGGCGACAAGATCACCGCCATGCCGCTCGGCTTCGAGGTGGTGGCGACGTCGGACAACTCGCCGTTCGCGGTGATCGCCGACGAGGGGCGCAGGTTCTACGGCGTGCAGTTCCACCCCGAGGTGGTCCACACCCCGCGCGGCCACGAGATCTATCGCAACTTCACCCACCGCATCGCCGGGCTGAAGGGCGATTGGAGCATGGCCGCCTTCAAGGACGAGGCGATCGCCCGCATCCGCGAGCAGGTGGGCGAGGGCAGGGTGATCTGCGGCCTTTCCGGCGGAGTCGATTCGTCGGTGGCGGCGGTGCTGATCCACGAGGCGATCGGCGACCAGCTGACCTGCGTCTTCGTCGACACCGGCCTGATGCGGCTGAACGAGGCCGACGAGGTCGTCACGCTCTTCAGGGACCACTACAACATTCCGCTGATCCACGTTGATGCATCGACGGATTTTCTGATCGCGCTCTCGAACATCAACGAGCCCGAGGAGAAGCGCAAAACCATCGGGCGGCTGTTCATCGAGGTATTCGACCGCGAGGCGGCGAAGATCGAGGGCGCGGCGTTCCTGGCCCAGGGCACGCTCTATCCGGACGTGATCGAGAGCGTCTCCGCGCGCGGCGGTCCCTCGCAGGTGATCAAGAGCCACCACAACGTCGGCGGCCTGCCCGAGCACATGAAGCTGAAGCTGGTCGAGCCGCTGCGCGAGCTGTTCAAGGACGAGGTGCGGACGCTGGGCGTGGAGCTGGGCTTGCCGCCGGCCTTTGTCGGCCGCCATCCGTTCCCAGGGCCTGGCCTGGCGATCCGCATCCCCGGCGAAGTGACGCCGCAGAAGGTCGAGACGCTGCAGAAGGCCGACGCCATCTTCCTCGACGAGATCCGCAAAGCCGGCCTCTACGATGCCATCTGGCAGGCGTTCGCGGTGCTGCTGCCGGTGAAGACCGTGGGGGTGATGGGCGATGCACGCACCTACGAGGACGTGCTGGCCCTGCGCGCCGTCACCTCCACCGACGGCATGACCGCCGACGTGTTCGAATTCCCCTGGGACGTGCTGACGCGGGCCGCCACCCGCATCGTCAACGAGGTGCGCGGCGTCAACCGCGTGGTCTACGACGTCACCAGCAAGCCGCCCGGGACGATCGAGTGGGAGTGACGGGGTTTGTCGTAAGAACAAGGACGCGCCAAAACCATCTTGGTTCTTAGGTGGAGCAAAACATGGAAGTCAAAGGTGCAACTTTTTTGTACACATTGGCTGGCCTGATGATCAGTTTCGCGGGGTTCTCGGCGCTCTTGTTGACCGTCCGAGCGGCCGCTGGAGCGAGGTTGTCGTTGCTTGACCGATACCTTGCAAAAACTGTCATGACGCACGTTTTCGTATTGACCGCGGCAGCGCTGCTGCCGGCGCTATTTGCGCTCTACGACATTCAGGAAAAGTCGATTTGGCCAGCTTCCGGAGTGCTCTTCGCAATACCGATGCTTCTCTTCAGATCACCTATCCACACCGACGCCGCAAGGTGGCCGGCAGCGGACCACCGCCCGCAATATTCGCGGTCTTCGTTGTATTCGGCTCCGCTGTGACACTGACGATGCTTGGCTACGTTTTAGCAGGCCTCCAATACAGCGCCGCAGCCTACATCACGGCGTTGGCGATCGACTTCTTTACGGTCGTTTTCGCCTACGTGGTCGCGCTCGATGTCATCATGCAACAACCAACGGAAGTGTCGGAGCGGCCGGCCACGCACTAGCTCCGAGTCCTTCGAGGCGGTGCGGACTGGCGCTCATGAAATCTGCCCGGCCAGCACCTTGGCGACAAAGCGTGCGATCGCCTCGCCGACCTCGTCCGGCGCTTCTTCCTGCAGGAAGTGGGCGCCCTTGACGGTGAGCGTCTCCTGGTTGGGCCAGGCGCGGCAGAATTCGCGCTGAGCGCCGATCAAGAAGCCGCCGGGCTCCGCGTCGATGAACAGTTTGGGAATCTGGCTGGTGGAGAGGAAGCGAGCGTAGTCCTCGACGATGGCGACAACGTCGGCGGGCTCGCCGGCGATCGGCAATTCCCGGGTCCAGGTCAGAATTGGCTGGCGGGAAGGTCCGGGGTTGCGGAAGTGCCGGCGATAGACCTCGATCGCGTCCTTCGGGATGCCACGCAGCGGCAGAAGGTACTCGATGAACAGATTCTTCTGCAGGATGAGGTCTTCGCCCGCCGCCGTGCGCTGGCCCTGGAAGAAGGCGCGGGTGACCGCCGGCCATTCGTCCCAGGACAGGAACGGGCGAACGATCCCTTCCATGTAAACGATGGCCTTGACCCGGTCAGAGTGACGCCGCGCCCAATCGAAGCCGAGCGCCGAGCCCCAGTCATGGACGACCAGGATCACGTTCTTGGTGAGCCCCAGGCTCTCAAACCACGCATCGAGATAGCGTTGGTGATCGACCAACCGATAGCCGCCGTCCGACGCGGCGCCGGAATTGCCCATTCGCACATAGTCGGGGGCCAGACAGCGGCCGAAGGGCAGCAGGTGGGGGATGATGTTGCGCCAGAGGAAGGAGGGCGTCGGGTTGCCGTGCAGGAACACGATCGGGTCCCCTTCGCCGACATCGACATAGGCCATGTCGGTCTCGAACAGGGGCACGCGCTTGCGGTAGGACACGTCCTCGGTGGAGATGGAATGAGTCACGCTGGGGAACTCCTCTTGCGGGATGGCTTAGGCCGACCCTTCAGCACCATGACTGGGCTGGGAGCGCTCGACACTGGTAAAAGACCGTAGCTGGTGCAACCGGCAAAACGGTTATGTTGGTGTCGCATGAATTTGTCCGAGAGATTTCCCGTGCCGCCCGAGATCGCGCTCCTGTACGATTTCGCGAACTCCCTCGACCTGCGCCGTTATGTGGAACAGGGCCTGGCCCACGTCGTCGGCGACGAACTGGCGACGACTACGCAGCTGGCATCCTGGTTGCGCGCGAGGGGGTTGTTGGACGAGGGGGCGCGGCTCGACGCCGAAGACCATCGCAGCGCTCTGGCGCTTCGCGATGCGTTGCGGTCGTTTCTCCAGTTGGCGCCTATCGACCGCGAGGTCGATGCGGCCGCGGCCGCCGGATTGAACGCGGCCGCAGTCGGATTTCCGCTGACGCTGAAGGTGCTGCAGGGCGGTCGCGTTGTCTTGGCGCCATCGCGCCTTTCCCGTGTCGGCGGGCTGGGCAATGTCCTCGCCGAGCTTCAGCGGCTCGCTGAGGTGGAGCGGCTGGACCGGCTGAAAATGTGCGCCTCGGAAGAGTGCCACTGGGTGTTTTTCGATCGATCAAAGCCGGCGAACCGTCGGTGGTGCAACGCGGCCCTGTGCGGAAACCGCCAGAAAACCCGCGCCTATCGCGAGCGCCGCCGCGGGTAGCCAGCGCGCCGCGCCGAGTCCGACAAGCCTGGTGGCGCTCCAGACCTTGAGAGCCGAGCCGCGCAGATAAACACTAGTGTTGACTAATTGATTAGCCGAAACTAATGCATTGGCCATGAGCCAGGCCGCCGCCATCGACTCCGTTCTTCGCACCCTCGCCGATCCCACCCGGCGGGCCGTGTTCGAGCGGGTGGTCAATACCGAGGAGATCAGCGTGGTCGAACTGACGCGCGGAAGCGGGGTGACGCAGGGCGCCATCTCCCAGCACCTCAAGTCCCTGAAGCTGGCCGGCCTGGTCGCCGAGCGCCCCGAGGGCCGCAACGTCTATTACCGCGCCCAGCCGGAGGGCCTCGCACCGCTGGTCGACTGGATGAGCCACTACGGCGTCTTCTGGCGCGAGCGCTTCGCCAACCTCAGAACCCTGCTCAAGGAAATCGATCCATGAACGACGTCGCATTGAAGCTGGATACGCAAAGCATCGTGGTCGACGAGGTGTTGCCACACGCGCCGGAGACGATCTGGAAGACGCTGACCACCGGCGAGCTCATCCTCCGTTGGCTGCTGATGCCGTCGACCGGGTTCGAAGCGGTGAAGGGCCAGCGCTTCACGCTGCAGACGACGGCGGCCGGCGCCTGGGACGGCGCGATCCGCTGCCGGGTGATGGAGGTGAGGCCGAACGAACGCCTCGTCTATGCCTGGCAAAGCGGCCACGCGGACAACGTCGGCTACGGCGCGCCGCTCGACACGGTCGTGACCTGGACCCTGTCCAGGGTCGAGCACGGCACCCGCGTTCGCCTGGTTCACTCGGGCTTCGTGCTGCCGCAGAACGAGACGGCCTTCAGGAACATGCGCGACGGCTGGAGCAAGGTTGTCCGCAACGTCGACGCCATCGCCGCGGCTGGAAATACGGAGAGCGCGCAATGAACACCCCGCAGATTGTCTCGCCAGAGGCTTGGGAGGCGGCGCGTACGCAGCTGCTGGTGAAAGAGAAGGCGCTGACCCGCGCCCGAGACGCGCTGGCGGCCGAGCGGCGGCGGATGCCATGGGTGGCCGTCGAGAAGGACTACGCATTCGACGGGCCCAAAGGCAGGGTAACCTTGGCCGACCTGTTCGAGGGCCGCCGCCAGCTGATCCTCTACCGCGCCTTCTTCGAGCCTGGCGTGTTCGGCTGGCCCGACCATGCCTGCCGCGGGTGCTCCATGGGGGCCGACCAGGTCGCCCATCTCGCCCATCTGAACGCCCGCGACACCACCCTCGCCTACGCCTCGCGAGCGCCGCAGCCGGACATCACCCGCCTGAAGGCGCGGATGGGCTGGGAGATGCCCTGGTACACGATCACGGACAGCTTCGACGCCGACTTCGGCGTGGACGAGTGGCACGGCACCAACGTGTTCTTCCGCGAGGGCGACAAGCTGTTCCGCACCTACTTCATCAAATCGCGCGGCGACGAGGCGATGGGCAGCACCTGGAGCTATCTCGACGCCAGCCCGCTCGGGCGCCAGGAGACGTGGGAGGACTCGCCGCCGGGCTACCCCCAGACCCCGCCCTACCAGTGGTGGCGCTGGCACGACGAATACGCCACCGAGGTCACGACCGAGCCAAGGTGGGTCGAGATCTCGGCGGCCGGGGAGGCGGCGTTGCGGGAAACCTGACGCCCAGGCGTGGCGATGCGAGGGCCCTCGGCGCGGCCGACTGGCTGCGCCTGGCCGCTGCGCCGACCTTCGCGATCATGGCGCTGCTGACCGCGGCGCTTGACGGCGGCGCGATGGAGATGCGCTGCCCGGCCGCTCCGGCGGCCTCGCTGCTGAGCGAGATGGCGCCGATGTACCTGCTGATGAGCGGCTTCTACGCGGCGCCCTGGCTGAGGCTGATTTCCGGCCGGCGCAGCCGGGCGCCCGGGTCCCGATCCGGCGAGGTGACGGCGAGGCGCGAAAACTGGACTTTAGCGGCTAAATTTCGTAAACTGATTCAACATAGACGAGCAAAGAGGGCTCGGTGACATCTCGCCGGTCCTCGGATCGGAGATAACCATGGCTCAATCCTCTGACGACCGGGCGGGCGCCCCGGATCCGGCGATCCCCGCCAGCGGCGAGGGTGCGTTTCACAACAGCGTGCTGATGCGATCCAGCAAACCGATCGGCGCGAACCACAGTTGGGCCGTGCCGGCGGTGCTGGGCGTGGCGGTCGTGGCGTGCGCGATCCTCTGGGGCGTGCTGGCGGCGCATCCATCCGGGCCGGTGGTTAACCACGCCGTCGCCGACGCCCCGACCTCGTTCCAACCGACCGGCCCAGGCTGACCCGCCGAGGCCCGGCGTTTCCAGGACCTCAGCCAACGCATCGTAGGCTTGCGCCTCGGGCATAGCTTTCGATGGTCTCGACGGTGGCCTGTGGCTTAAGCCCACGGCGGTGGGAAGCCATGCCACGCGCCTTGGGGTTGGACAGGGCGCACTGTTTTTCTTTTGACGGTGACTAATAGTAACGTCACCTCGGGAACCGAGGACCACTGACCGGCCTTCCCGGTGAAGTCGCCTCGCGGAGCGTCGACGCCTATGTGCCCTGAGAGCGACCCTGACCTCGAACACGAAAGACGGGGCGGGGACCGTTATCTGCGGGCGTTTACGGTTTCACTGAAACACTTCTCTTCCCCCGGGAAGGGGGGAACCGTCGCCCGCAGGGCGACGCAGGGGCCCTCCGCAGCCCTTTTTTCTCCTGCGCGGCCCGGTCGAGGGAGAGCGGCGGAGGGCGCCCCTCCGGTCCTTCGGACCACCTCCCCCTTCCGAGGGAGGAGAAGGGGAAGAGATATGACCAAGATTTCATGCGCGACGTCGCATCCGGACGAGCTTGGCCGCGCCTCTGACTATCAAAGACCGGGCGGTTCGGCCGCGCGGAGCGGGACTTGAAATAAGATGATAGACTTTCCTGACTACGGCGAGGTGGCGGGGGCGATGAGCACTTTATTCTTCTGGGGTCTGATCGTGACCATGATCCTGGGGCTGGCCCTGGGGCCAAGGTACATCCGTTCGCGAGAGCGGACGAAACTCTACGACCTGATGCGCACGGCCTATGAAAACGGCCAGCCGGTGCCGCCGGAGCTGATCGCCTCGCTGGGCAGTGAGCCGATCGAGACGGCAGACCCGGCGGCGCCGTACCGGGGGTCCGGCGCGGACCACGACCTGCGGCGCGCGGTGGTGCTGATCGCGGTCGGGCTGGGCCTGGGGGCGCTGGGCCTGCTGCTGGGCGCTGGCATCGGCATCGCCAGCCGCATCGGCGGGGCGATCACCGGCGGCGTGATCGCCGGCGCGGGGGCCATTCCTGCCTTTATCGGGCTGGCCTACCTGCTTCTCTACCTCGCGGGTCGCAAGGCGGCGCCGAGGCCTTAGGCAACCCCAGGCGAGCGACGGGAGATCGGCTCGGCCATGGCCATCGCGCCAACCATGAAGCGGACGCCGCTGGCCAGCGCCCACGACCTCGAGCTCGTGGCGCTGGGCGCGGCCGGCGATCGCGCCGCCTTCGGCGAGCTGGTGCGCCGGCATGGCTCGGCCGTGCGCGGCCTGCTGCGGCGGATGGGGGCTGACGGCGCCGCCACCGACGACGTGGCGCAGGATGCGTTCCTGGCCGCGTTCGAGCAGATCGCCGAGTTCCGCGGCGAGGGGGCGTTTCGCGCCTGGGTCTGCCGCATCGCCGCGCGGCTCTATGTGAAGCGCTGGCGGCGGCAGGCGAGGGCGGACCTGCTGAGCGAGTCGGCCGGACTGAACGCAGCCGAGCTGCATGCCGCCGCCCCCACAGCCGACGCTAAGATCGACCTCGATGGGGCGATGAAGTCGCTCTCGCAGCCCGAGCGGGTGTGCGTTTCACTCTGCTACGGCGCGGGACTTTCCCATGCGGAAGCGGCGGCCGCCTTGAATGCGCCGCTCGGAACGGTCAAATCCCATGTCAAACGTGGTTTGGATAAACTCCGGTCGCGACTCTCGGCCTCGACCAATGGGGACGACGATGGCGGCCAACGGAGGCAGGTCGGTGGCTGATACGAGTTTCGAATTTGCGCTGGAGCGAATGTTCGCCGAGACGCCGGCGCGGCCGGACGCCGATATCTTCGCCGCCCGCGTGCTGGAGCGGCTGGACCGCGGCTGGACCGCCAGGCGGCTGCTGATCGGCTCGATGGGCGTGCTGGGCGGCCTGATCGGCGCCTACCAGGTGCTCGGCGCCGGGGCGCTGACCGAGCTCCAGGCCGCCGCGACGCGATCGAACGACTACTTCGCCCAGCACATCAGCCACGACGTGGTGGGGGCCATCGCGCCGGCCAGCTTCGTACTCGACGGCCAGGCGATCTGGATGGCCGCCGCCCTGGCGCTGGTCGCCGCCGGCTTCGGCCTGGCGCGGCTGGTGCGGGCGATCTGAGCCATGTCCGCCCAGCGCCGCGAAACCATCAGCCGGCTGACGGCCCCGGAAATCACCGCGCGCAAGGGCGGCGTCCCGCTGGTCTGCCTCACCGCCTACACCGCCCCGGTGGCGGCGATCCTGGACGAGGTCTGCGACATCCTGCTGGTCGGCGACAGCGTCGGCATGGTGCTGCACGGCCTGCCCAACACGGTCGGCGTGACCATGGAGATGATGATCCTGCACGGCCGGGCGGTGATGCGGGCGTCGAAGAAGGCGTTCGTGGTGGTCGACCTGCCATTCGGCGCCTACGAGGGGCCGAAGGAAGTCGCCTACGCCAACGCGGTGCGGCTCTTGAAAGAGACCGGCTGCCAGGCGGTAAAGGTGGAATCCGGGCCGACCGTGGCCGAGACCATCGCCTATCTGGTCCAGCGCGGCATTCCGGTGATCGGCCACGTCGGCCTGCGGCCTCAGGCGGTCAACGTCGACGGTGCGTTCAAGGCCAAAGGCCGCTCGGAGGACGAGCGGGCGAGGGTGGTCGCCGAGGCCGAGGCCACGGCCGATGCTGGCGCGTTCTGTATCGTGGTCGAGGGGGTGGCGGAGTCGCTGGCGCGGGAGATCACCGAGGCGGTGGCGGTCCCGACGATCGGCATCGGCGCCTCGGCCGGCTGCGACGGCCAGATCCTGGTCACCGACGACATGCTGGGCCTGTTCGACTGGACGCCGAAGTTCGTGCGCCGCTACGCCAGCCTGAAGCGCGAGATCGAGCAGGCGGTGGGCGCTTACGCCGACGACGTCCGGGCGCGGCGCTTCCCGAGACCTATTTCGCCAAGCGCGTGGCCGCGCCCGAATAGGGCTGCTGAGGGCGCGGCGAGGGCCCGATCTGGTGCGGCCTCAGATTTCCTGAACGCAATTCCACTTTATTTCTATAGAATCTATCGGGATAAAATCTAATATCTCTCAACGCCAAAAGGCGGCCGTTGGGGGAATCTGATCATGAATTCGAAGCAGCGTTTGCGCGCTGGACTCTTTGCCGGCGTCGGCCTGGGCGCCCTGTTCTGCGCCGGCATCGCGGCGGCGACGCCCGCCGACGACGCCGCCCGCGACGCCCGGCTTGCCAAGCTGGAAGCGGCCGTGGCGGCGCTGCAAGGCGTCGCCGCGCAGAACCAGCAGTTGCAACAGCAGAACGCCCAGCTGAAGGGCGAGGTGGACCAGCTGCAGGCGCAGGTCACCGATCTGAAGGCGACCACGGTCACCCAGCTCGACGACGTGCGGCAGACAGAGTCCAACCTGCCGAAGGTCACCTTCCCGGGTGGCCGGCCGACCTTCGCCAGCGCCGACGGCAAGTTCACCGCCTCGCTGCGCGGCCAGCTGCAGCTCGACACCGCCGCCTATCTGCAGGACGCGGCTGGTCCGACGACGACCGACCTGCGCCGCGACGGCCCGGCGCTCGGCGCCTCGGCGACCAACGTCGACGCCGCCCATGCCCGCGATCTCAAGGACGGCACCTTCTTCCGCCGCGCCCGGATCGGAATCGACGGCACGGCCTTCGGCGATTGGGACTATCGGCTGCTGTTCGATTTCGGCGGTTCCGGCGTCGAGGACGCGGGGCAGCTCTACGAGGGCTGGGCGCAGTATTCGGGCTTGAAGCCGTTCCATTTCCGCGTCGGCGCCTGGCCGCAGCCGATCGGGCTGGAAGACCAGATGTCGACCAACGCCCAGATGTTCCTGGAGCGGCCGGGCATCTCCGACGTGGCCCGCAACCTGGCCGCCGGCGACACGCGGATCGGCGCCGGCGCGTTCGGCTACGACAACTACTGGTTCGTCTCGGCCGACGCGACCGGCCGCACCATCGGGGCCGTCAACACCGGCACCTTCATCACCTCGACCACCACCGGCAACGTCGGCACAGCGCAGACCTACGGCGATCAGGTGGGTCTCGTCGGGCGTGCGGTGTTCACGCCGTTCCACGGCTCGGACTGGCGGGTGAACCTGGGCGCCCATGGCAGCTATGTCGACCGGCCCGGCGACACCGCCGGTCCGGCGGCCAACGGCCTGATCCCCGATACCGGCTTTGGCGTGCGCCTGAGAGACACGCCGGAGCTGCGCGTCGACGGCACCCAGTTCATCGATACCGGGACGATTCCGGCCCACAACGCCAGCACCATCGGCGGCGAGATCGCTGCGGAGAAGGGCCCGCTGTTCGCGGAGGCCGAGTACGAGAGCATCCACGTCGACCGCGCCGACAAAATCGCTTCGCCGACCTTCAACGGCTGGTACCTTGAGGGCTCGTGGCTGCTCACCGGCGAGAGCCGGCTCTACAACGCCTCTACCGGCGCGTTCGACGGCCCGGCGGTCACGCACCCGTTCTCGCGCAGCGACGGCGGCTGGGGCGCCTGGGAGCTAGCGGTGCGATATTCCGACGCCGACCTGAACTTCAATCCCGGCGCGCTGGGCTCGGCGCCGGCCACCGATGCGATCCGCGGCGGCGACCAGAAGATTTGGTCGGTCGGCCTCAACTGGTACCCGAACCAGGTGTTCCACTTCATGCTCGACTTCGACCACGTCGAGATCGACCGGCTCTCGCCCAACGCCGCCATCTACAGCACCCCCGTCGGGGCCCAGATCGGCCAGAACTACAACGTCGTGGCCATTCGCAGCCAGGCCGCGTTCTGACGCGATCATCAGACCACGAACGGAGAAGCGGAATCCATGAGCCGACAGCCCGAGAACGCCTCCCGCCGCAGCCTGCTCGCTGCTCTGGGCGCCGCCGCGATCGGCGTTCCAATGATGATCGGAGGTCAGGTGCGAGCCCAAGCCAACAAGCCGGTCCGCCTGCTCAACGTCAGCTACGATCCGACCCGCGAACTCTACAAGGACATCAACGCGGCGTATGAGGATTACTGGAAGGGCCGCACCGGCCAGTTGGTGACCATCGACCAGAGCCACGGCGGCTCCGGCGCCCAGGCTCGGGCGGTGATCGACGGCCTCGCCGCCGACGTGGTGACGCTGGCGCTGGCCTACGACATCGACTCGATCGCCCAGCGCGCCAAGCTGCTGCCACCCAACTGGCAGGGGCGGCTGCCGGATAATTCGACCCCCTACACTTCGACCATCGTGTTCCTGGTGCGCAAGGGCAACCCGTGGGGCATCCACGGCTGGACCGACTTGCTGAAGCCGGGGATCACCGCGGTGGCGCCGAACCCGAAGACCTCGGGCGGCGCCCGTTGGGCCTATCTGGCGGCCTGGGCGTCGGCGCTGAAGGCGCCGGGCGGCAGCGAGGCCAAGGCCAGGGACTACGTCACCAACTTCTACAAGCGCGTCCCGGTGCTGGATTCCGGCGCGCGCGGCTCGACCGTCACCTTCGCCCAGCGTGGCATCGGCGACGTGCTGGTGTGCTGGGAGAACGAGGCGCACCTGGCGCAGGCCGAGTTCGGCGCCGACAAGTTCGACATCGTCACCCCGCCGATCTCGATCCTGGCCGAACCGCCGGTGGCGCTGGTCGACAAGACGGTGGATCGCAAGGGCACCCGCACGGTCGCCACTGGATATCTCAACTTCCTCTACAGCCCGCTGGCGCAGGATCTGATCGGCAAGAACTACTACCGCCCGCGCAATCCGCAGGCGGCGGCCAAGTACGCCGCGCGGTTCCCGAAGATCCCGATGGTGACCATCGCCGACACCTTCGGCGGCTGGACCAAGGCCCAGGCGACCCACTTCGCCGACGGCGGCGTGTTCGACCAGATTCACAAAGGCTAACCGAGGGCCGTGACCGCCCAGGGCGTGATCTCACCGCGAGGTTCGGCCAGGGTGCTGCCGATCGAACGACCGACGCCGCGCCTGACCCGCTGGCGCGAGCCGTCGATCCTGCCCGGCTTCCCGCTCGCGCTGGGCATCACGCTGGCCTACCTCGGCGTGATCGTCGTCCTGCCGCTGACGGCGCTGGCGCTGCGGCCCTGGGAGCTAGGCCTCGGCGGGGTCTGGCATTCGCTGACCGAAGAGCGGGTGCTGGATGCGCTGAAGCTCAGCTTCGGCGTCTCGGCGCTGGCGGCGCTGGTCAATGCGCCGCTCGGCCTGCTAATCGCCTGGGTGCTGGTGCGCTACGAGTTCCCCGGCCGACGCATCCTGGACGCCCTGGTCGACCTGCCGTTCGCCTTGCCGACCGCCGTCGCCGGCATCGCCCTGACTGCGCTCTACGCCCCGACCGGGCCGCTCGGCGCCCTGGCCGCCAAGGTCGGGATCAAAACCGCCTACACCCCGCTCGGCATCTTCATCGCCCTGCTGTTCATCGGCCTGCCGTTCGTGGTGCGGCAGGTGCAGCCGATGCTGATCGACTTCGACCGGGAGGTGGAGGAGGCGGCGCGGACGCTGGGCGCAACGCCGTTCCAGCGCTTCTCCAGGGTCATGCTGCCCGCGATCGCGCCGGCGCTGCTCAGCGGCGTCGGCCTCGCCTTCGCCCGGGCGGTGGGCGAGTACGGCTCGGTGATCTTCATCGCCGGCAACCTGCCCAGAGTCTCGGAGATCGCGCCGCTGATCGTGGTGATCCGGCTGGAGCAGTTCGACTACGCCGGCGCCGCGGCCGTGGGCCTGGCGATGGTGGTGATCTCGTTCGGTAGCCTGCTGCTGATCAACGCGGCCCAGGTGGCGCTGGGCACGCGGCGGCAGGCCTGATGCCGTTCAAGATCTACTTGCCGGGCCTCGCGCCGCTGATGCTCGCCCTTGCCGCAGCGGTCATGGGCCTGCTGATCATCATGCCGCTCGGCGTCGTCTTCACCGAAGCCTTCGCCAAGGGTGCGTCGACCTATCTGGCCTCGTTCTACGACCCGGATCTGTGGGCGGCGATCCGCCTGACGCTGCTGGTGGCGGCGATCTCGGTGCCGCTGAACGCTGTCTTCGGCCTCGCCGCCGCCTGGTGCATCGCCAAGTTCGAGTTTCGCGGCAAGAGCCTGCTGCTGGCGATCATCGACCTGCCGTTCTCGATGTCGCCGGTGGTCTCCGGCCTGGTCTGGGTGCTGCTGTTCGGGGCGCAGGGCTGGTTCGGCGCGTGGCTGATCGACCACGATATCAAGATCATCTTCGACGTCAGCGGCATCGTGCTGGCGACGATCACCGTCACCCTTCCGTTCGTCGCCCGCGAACTGATCCCGCTGATGCAAGACCAGGGCGTGGACGAGGAGGCCGCGGCGGTCACGCTGGGCGCCGGCGGCTTCACCGTCTTTCGCCAGATCACCCTGCCGAACGTGCGGTGGGCGCTGCTCTACGGCGTGCTGCTCTGCAACGCCCGGGCGATGGGCGAGTTCGGCGCCGTCTCTGTGGTCTCGGGCAAGATCCGCGGCCTCACCAACACCCTGCCCCTGCACATAGAGGCGCTCTACAATGACTATGACTTCGTCGGCGCCTTCGCGGCGGCCTCGCTTCTCGCTTCACTCGGGCTCGTCACCCTCGTCCTCAAGACTGGCCTCGAATGGCGCTATTCCGGTGAGCTCTCCCATGCCCGCAAACGATGAGGGGGACGCGGCGCTGGCGCTGGAGGTCAAAGGCGTCTCCAAGTCGTTCGGCCGCTATCCGGCGCTGAAGGACGTCTCGTTCGCGGCCGCCGACCGCGAATTCCTGGCGCTGCTCGGGCCCTCGGGGTCCGGCAAGACCACCCTGCTGCGTGTGCTGGCCGGGCTCGAGGAGCCGGACGCGGGCGAGGTGCGCTTCGGCGGTGAGGACTATCTGGCGATCCCGGCTCGGCGTCGCCGCGCCGGCATGGTGTTCCAGCACTACGCGCTGTTCCGCCACATGACTGTGGCGCAGAACATCGCCTTCGGCCTGAAGGTGCGGCCGAGAGCGGAACGGCCGTCCACGACCGAGATCAGGAAGCGCGTCGGCGACCTGCTCGACCTGGTGCAGCTGACCGGCCTCGACAAGCGCTATCCGGCCCAGCTTTCCGGCGGCCAGCGGCAGCGGGTGGCGCTGGCCCGGGCGCTGGCGATCGAGCCGCGCATGCTGCTGCTGGACGAGCCGTTCGGCGCCCTCGACGCCCAGGTGCGCCGCGACCTGCGCCACTGGCTGCGCGAGGTGCACGACCGCGCCGGCGTCACCACTGTGTTCGTCACTCACGACCAGGAGGAGGCGCTCGACCTCGCTGATCGGGTGGCGATCCTGCGCGACGGCAAGCTGATCCAGCTCGGCAAGCCGCAAGAGCTGTACGACCATCCCGCCAGCGCCTTCGTCTACGACTTCCTTGGGCCGTCCTGCCGGCTGCCAGGCGTGGTGGAGGAGGGCCGTCTGCGGGTCGGAGACTGGGTGACGCCCGCCGCGGCTGACGCCCCCAAAGGCGATGTCGACGTCTACTTTCGTCCCGACGAGATCGAGTTCGCGCCGGCCGACGGCGCTGGCCTCGCGGCCCAGGTGCGAGGCGCCGCGGCGCGCGGCCCGCAGATCCGGATCGATTGCCTGGTCGAGGGAAGATCGCTGGAGCTGCAGGTGCGCGACGTGATCGCCCCAGCCGGTGTCGCGCTTGGCCTTTCGGTCCGCTTCCGTCCGACGCGGGTGAAGCTCTATCCGCGCGGCGCCGAAGCGGCTGTCACGTCGCCCTGAGCGCGGTGGCGACCGGCAGCCGCGCGGCACGGATCGCCGGGGCGAAGCCGCCGATCAACCCGATCACCAGCGACCAGATCAGCCCCACGACCACCAGTCCTGGCGTCACGTCCATGGCGAAGGAGACGCCGCCCATGGCGATGTCGTGGTTGTTGAACAGAAGCCAGGCCAGCGCCGCGCCCAGCAGCGCGCCGGGGACGGCCAGCACCAGCGATTCCAGCATCACCGAGACCACCACCGCGGTCCCGCCGAACCCGATCGCCCGCAGGGTGGCGATCTCGCGTTTGCGGGCGTCGACCGCCGAATACATCGTGTTCAGCGCCCCGAACACCACGCCCACCGCCATCACCCCGCCGACGAAGTAGCCGACGAAGGCGAGCAGGGCGGTCAGGCTCTGCAGCTGGTCGCGGTAATACTGCGAGAGCAGCTTCACCTGCACCTGCAGCTGCGGATTGCTGGTGACGGCGTCCTTGAACTTGCGGAACGAAGCGGGGGAGTCGAGCTGGACGCCGACGCTCTGGTAGGCGGTGCGGTTGAAAGCCGCGAGCACGGTATCGGCGTCGGCGGCGATGGCGTTCTCGTCGATGCCGCCGGCGTCCTCATAGGCGCCGACGACCTTCCATGGCGTACCGCGGAGCTTGACCGTGTCGCCGACATTCAGGTTCCGGTAGGTGCGTTGCGCGGCCTTGCCGACGATCAGCTCGTGCAGGCCAGCGGTGAACTGGCGTCCCGCGATCAGGCGCAGGGTCGACTTGTTCATTTCGCGGCCGATGTCGCCGGTGCCGCGGAACAGTACGTTGTTGGTCCCGCCGCCGACTTTCTTCTCCAACTCCACCACGACCGCGGCGAGCGGCTGGACCATCGGGCGTCCGGCGGGGTCGCGCTTGATCCCAGGGGCCTGGGCGATCTGCGCCACGTCGGCGCGCGAGAACGAGCCCATGTATTCCGAGGCGCCCGACGACAGCACGACCGCGCGGTCGGGCTGGTCGTTCTGCAGCACCGAGTGCATCACGCCTTCGCCGACGCCGAGCAGCGACAGCATCACCGCGATCACCGTGGCGACACCGATCACGGTCACCAGCGAAGCGCCGGCGCGGGAGGGCAGGGCGGCGAGGTTCATCGCGCTGACCGCCCAGATTTCGCGAAACAGGCTCATGAGCCTCTCCTCTAGCGGCCGGCCAGGGCGTCGACGATGGACAGGCGCATGCCCCGCACCGCCGGCGGCAGGCCGCTGACGATGGCCAGCGCGACGGCCAGCACCAGGCCCACTAGCAGCACCGGTCCCGCCTGGACGTTGAAGCCGATGCCGACCTTGATCAGCGGGAACACCAGCGCCGCAAGGCCAAGGCCGATGGCGGCGGAGAACAGACACAGCATCATCGCCTCGGCCAGCACCAGCGACATGATCGCGCCGTCGGTAAAGCCCAGGGTCTTCAGCACCGCCAGCTCCGGCGTGCGCTCCCGCACCGACTGCATCATCACCGCGCCGACAGAGAAAAGCAGGGCGAAGAACACGGCGCCGACGATGGCGCTGACGACGAAGCCGATATCGCCGATCTGTTTGATCGAGTCGGCGGCCAGCTGGCGCTCGCTCTCGGTCTTGGTCTCGTCGGGCGAGTTGGCGAACAGGGCGTCGATCCGGTTGGCCACCGCACTCCCCTGGGTCGGATCGGTCAGTCGGATCAGGAAGATGCTGGTGGTGCCGTTCGACTGGGTGCGGCCCTGGTCGACGTAGTCGTAGTTCACCAGCAGCGACGACCCGAAGAAGATGTCGCGGGGGTTCGACTTGTAGATGGCGACGACGTCGAGCGGCCAGACGTTGGTGCCGTCGTGGTTGGTCCAGAAGTACGATTTCAACGGCATGCGGTCGCCGACCTTCAGCTGGTAAAGCGCGGCGACGTTCGCCGGAACGATGACGCCGGAGCGCTTGTTCTTCAGCGCCTGGATATCCGCCGGCGGGATCACCTCGTCGGTATTAGCGGCGGCGAAGCTGTCGGGATCGACCGCGAAGCCGCACATGTTGATCGGCTGCGAAGTGCGGAAGCCACCGTGGAAGATCACGATCGGCGCGGCAGCGCGCACGCCCTGGACCATGCGGACCTGCGGCAGCTGCGACATCGGCAGCGGCTCGAGCTGGCTGATCCGGCTGGCGGTGATCAGCACGTCGGCGTGGGTGTCGGCCACGGTCGAGCCGAGCCCGGAGACGAAGCCCTGTAGCAGGCCGTAGAGCAGGAAGGCGTTGACGATCGAGAGCAGGGTCAGCGTGGCGCGCCCCGGCCGGCGCCAGACCCCGGCCCAGACCAGGTGCAGGAACTTCACGCCGCCGCCCCGGCCTCGGCGGCAAGGGCGCCCTTGTCGAGGTGGACGACGCGGCTGGCGAAGCTGGCCGCCTTGGGGTCGTGGGTGACCATGATCACCGTCTTGCCGGCCTCGCGGTTGAGGTGCTGCAGCAGGGTCAGGATCTCCTCGGCGGTCTCGCGGTCGAGGTCGCCGGTCGGCTCGTCGCAGACCAGCAGCGTGGGGTCGGCGACGATCGCCCGGGCGATGGCGACGCGCTGCTGCTGGCCGCCGGACAGCTCGGAGGGCTTGTGCTTCTTGCGGTCGGTCAGGCTCACCAGCGCCAGCGCCGCGTCGACATTCTTGCGGCGCTCGGCGGCGGAGAGGTGGGTCAGCAGCAGCGGCAGCTCGACGTTGCGCTCGGCTGAGAGCGTCGGCATCAGATTATAGAACTGGAAGACGAAGCCGACGTGCCGCGCCCGCCACTTGGCCAGGCCCCCGCCGCTGAGGTCGTCGATATGCTCGCCGGCGACCACCACCTCGCCGTCGGTCGGCCGGTCGAGGCCGCCGATCAGGTTGAGCAAGGTGGTCTTGCCTGAGCCCGAAGGCCCCATCAGCGCCAGGAACTCGCCGGGCTGGACGTCCAGATCGAGGTTGTGCAGCACCTCGACCACCTGGCGCCCGCGCTTGTAGCTCTTGACGACGCCCCTCAGTCTAATCAGCGGCTCCATCGGCGTTTCCCCTTAGTCCGACTTGGTTTTGGCGATCTTGACGCCGGCGCCGTCCTTCAGCTTGTCGGCGCCTTCCACCGCGACGGTCTCGCCCGGCGCGAGGCCGGCGACGACGATCTGGCCCTCGGTGTTGCGGTCGCCCAGCCGCACGGCGCGGCGTTCGGCGCGGCCGCCCGCGATGACGAACACCACGGCCTGCCCACCGTCCTCGGTCTGCACCGCGTCGGGGGGCACGATCACGGCCCGGGTGGGCGCTGCGGCGGCCATCTTGTTGGGCGCGGGGCTAAGGAAGGCGACGTGGGCGCCCATCTCCGGCACGATGCGCGGGTCCTTGACCTTGAAGCCGACCCGCACCGTCACCGTCGCCTTGGAGCGGTCGGCGGTCGGGATCACGGTGATCACCTGTGCCGGGATTTCCCAGTCCGGATAGGCGTTCAGCTTGACGCTGGCGGGCATGCCCGGCGTCACCCGGCTGATGAAGCTCTCGGCGACGTCGACCTCCACCTCGAGGCTGTCCATGTCAACGATGGTGCAGATGCCGGTGCGGGTGAAGCCGCCGCCGGCGACCGGCGCCACGATCTCGCCCGGCTGGGCGGCGGTAGCGGTGACGACGCCAGCGAACGGCGCGCGCACCACGGTGTCGTCCTCGCCGCGCCGGAACACCTCGACCGTCGTCCTGGCCGTCGCCGCCTGCCGCTGCGCCAGGGCGAGGTTCTCGCGGGCGGCGTCATAGCCCGCCTGCGCCGCCTCCAGGTCCTGCTGACTCAGCCAGCCGCTGGCGTGCAGGCTGCGGCTGCGCTGGTACTTCGGCGCCGCCTCCGCCAGCGACACCTGCGCCACGCGGATGCCCTCCTGCGCCGCTGCCGCCTGGGCGCCGGCCTGGTCGAGCGCGGCCTTGGCGTTGGAATCATCGATGGTGGCGATCACCTGGCCGGCAGCGACGTGCTGACCCTCCTCGATCAGCACCTGCGCCACCTTGCCGGCGACCTTGGCCGACACCGTCGCCTCGCGCCGGGCCACCACATAGCCGGAGGCGTCGAGTAGCGTGCCGCCCTGCGTCGCCGCGCCGCTCCAGGCCGGCTTTGCGTCGGCCGTCTCGACCTCGGTCAAGTCGGGCCGGACGATCAGGAACCAGGCCGCGGCGGCCGCGATCAGGACGACGGCTGCGGCGATCGCGATCAGCAACGGCCAGCGCCCACCGTCTTCCCCCCGGCGCCGCCGACGGGTCGGCGGGGGATCGCGGTCGATCTTAAGCTGTCCGACCAGACCCTCGCGGCTCATGCGGCGGCCTGCCGCTCGGCTGCCGGGCACATGTCGCGATGGTGCGTCCGCCCATCCATGATTGTCCCCATCCCGCGCGACAAGGTCGCGGTTCACCAGCTTGCCGCCAAGTTAAATCGCGGCAAACCGGATTTTCTTGCGGTCGGTACCTCTGGAATGATCGGTCGCCCCGTCGTTTGGCCGGCAGCTCCGCCTCGCTGTTGACAGCCGGATTTACGGCTGTAGTCTCACGCGGAATTACGGATGTAAATGGCGATGCGGATCACGGCGGCGGAAAGTCAGGTGATGGAGGCGCTCTGGCGCGCCGGGCCGATGACGTCGGATGAGATCGTCGCCGATGTCGGTGTCCGGCAGGCCTGGGGCGAGGCCACCGTGAAGACCCTGATCAACCGCCTGCTCAAAAAGCGCGCGATCGCCTCTGGTCGCGAGGACGGGCGACACCGCTACAGCGCCCTGTGGCGCCGCGCGGAATATGTGCAGGCCGAAAGCCAGGGGTTGTTGGACCGTCTGTTCGACGGCCAGCTGGCGCCGCTGGTCTCCCACTTCGCCGAGCACCGCGCGCTGAAGCCCGATGACGTCGCGCGGCTGAAACGCCTGATCGAGGAGCTGGAAGATGATCGCTGACTTCCTCGCGGCGCTGCTGAGGGTGAACCTCGCCGGCGGCGCGGCGGTGCTGGTGGTCGTGGCGTTGAGGCGCCCGGCCCGCCGCCTGTTCGGCGTCCAGGCGGCCTACCGGCTCTGGGCGGTGGTGTTCCTGGCCGGTATCGCGGTGCTGTTGCCGGCCCGAACCACGATGGCGCCGGTTTTCGTGGCGCCGAGCGTGCTGGCAGGGGCCGCCGTCGCCGCGGCGTCGGCAGGCGCGCCGCCTTTGACAACGATGCCGGCGACCGCCCGGAGCCCCACGCCGACGCCGGTCTCGGTCCCGATCTCGCCTACGGCGGGACTGTTCGCGGTCTGGCTGGGTGGCGTCGTCCTGAGCGTCGGGTTGTTGGGATGGCGCCAGCGGCGGTTCCTGGCGAAGCTCGGGCGCTTGCGCCGCGGCGACGCCGGCCTGATTCTCGCCGAGGGCGCCGGCGTCGGGCCCGCCGTCGTGGGATGCATCGCGCCCCGCGTCGTCGTGCCGGCCGACTTCCAGCAGCGGTTTACGGCGGAAGAACAGACCGTGGTGCTGGCGCATGAACGCGCTCACCTAGCGCGTCAGGACGCCCGCGCCAACGGCCTCTTGGTGCTGGCGCAGTGCCTGTGCTGGTTCAATCCGCTGGCGCACCTCGCCGGGCGCCTGGTGCGGCTCGACCAGGAGCTGGCCTGCGACGCCGAGGTCGTGGCGTTGTTCCCGTCAGCGCGCCGGCGCTACGCCGAAGCCCTGCTGAAGACCCAGATCGCGGCCACGCCGCTGCCGCTCGGCTGTTACTGGCCGGCGCGCGCGCGCCATCCCCTGGAGCAACGGATCACCATGCTGAAGACACCCGCGCCCGGCGCCGCCCGCCGCGCCGCCGGCCTCGCCGCCACCTTGGCGCTCTGTCTCGCCGGCGGCGTCGCGGCCTGGGCGAGCCAGCCGGCCCAAGTCGTGGTCGCCAAGACCGCGCCGTGGTCGCTGCTGCCAGCCCCTCACGCCGCGCCGGTCGCCAGCCTGACCCAAGCCGCGCCCGCCGCACCACCAGCCGCCAGCGCCGAGGCCGACGCCGCCGGCGACTGGATCGGCTCGATCAAGTCGCCCGACCTGCGCATGGCCTTCCATATCCGCAAGACCGCGGCCGGCTACGAGGGCACGCTTGATAGCCCGGACCAGGGCGCCTACGACATCCCGCTCGACCACGTGACCGTCTCGGGCGACGCGTTGTCCTTCAGCGTGCCGAAGGTGCACGGGACCTACTCGGGCAAGTGGGACGCCGCGGCGACCCAGTGGCTCGGACGATGGTCCCAGGCCAGCTCGGACTGGAAGCTCTCGCTGACGCGCGGCGCCTACCCGCCGGCGGCCAGCGTCGTCGGGCTGGATGGGGGTTGGGATACCCAACTGACCGCCGGCGGTCAGCCAGTAAGGCTGGGATTCAACATCCGCACCGACGCCCACGGCACCCGCGGAACGATGGATAGCCCGGACCAGGCTGTCTACGGGGCGCCGCTAAGCACGATCTCCCGCGATGGCGGCGTGGTGACGTTCGGCTTCAAGATCTCGGATATCGCCGTGACAGGAGACCTCAGCGCCGACGGGAAGACGATCACTGGCGTCTTCAAGCAGGGCGGCGCCAGCATTGCGGTGGTTCTGACCCACCGCGCGCCCGGCGCAGCTGCGCCATATCCGCCCCGAGCCGTCGCGCAGGCGCCGAAACCGCCCGTGGTCGACGTCGACCCGAAAGTCCTGGCGGCCTACGTCGGCACCTACCGGTTCGCGCCGGGCATAGAGATGGCGGTGACGGTCGAGGACGGAAAGCTGTTCGCGCAGATCACTAACCAGGCGAAGACCGAGATCTTCGCTTCGAGTCCGGCCGACTTTTTCTGGAGGCAGGTCGACGCACAGGCTTCCTTCGCCGCCCCCAGTGGGGGACAGGCGCCCTATGTGGTGCTCCACCAGGGCGCCAGCTACTCGCTCGGCCAACGCAGCAGCTAGGCGCCGCCCGGCCGCTCCGATGTCGACGAGGGCCGGCGTCGCCGCCGGCTCGCAAGGCGCTGGGCGACCACCGCGGAGGCGGCGGCCGAGCAGGCGACGACGCTCACCAGTGCGCCGAGCAGCAGCGGCCAGCTCGCACCGAGCCGCAGGGCGGCGAGCGACAAGGCGACTGGCGGCATGATCATGTCACCGCGTTATCACGCCGCGCTGGCGACGACGACGACGCCGCCCGCTTGCCGCCGCCCCGCGCCGCTGCTAAATCAGGCGCCCTAGCGGCGATGAGCCGAACGCGCCGGCGGGCAGATAGCCTTCCGGCGCGTTGTTCATTGTCGGTCTCTAGGAGTGTAGCTCAGCTGGTAGAGCATCGGTCTCCAAAACCGAGGGCCGTGGGTTCGAGTCCCTCCACTCCTGCCACTATATCTACCGCCGAGGGACGGCCCGACCGGGTCGGCCCTGGGTGAGAAAAGGCAAGCAATCGTTCATGGCCAAAGATCAAGGCGCCATTCCTACCAACATCCGGCCGCGCGGCGCGCCCAAGCCCAGCGCGCGGGCCGCCGCGGTCGCCGCGCCACCGAAGAAGCCGTTCGATCCCGTCAAGTTCTACAACGAGGTCAGGGCCGAAGCGCGCAAGGTCACCTGGACCAGCTGGAAGGAAACCTGGATCACCTCGGTGATGGTCGGGATCATGGTCGTGGTCACCTCCCTGTTCTTCTTTACGGTCGACGGGGTGTTCGGCCTCGCCATGAACTGGATTCTCAAGCTGACGGCGGGAACATGAGCGAGACAGCCACCCAACCTTCCACACGCCACAAGTGGTACATCGTCCACGCCTACTCGAACTTCGAGAAGAAGGTGGCCGAGGCGATCCGCGAGCAGGCGCACACCCAGGGCCTCGACGAGGCCTTCGCCGAAATCCTGGTGCCCACCGAGGACGTGGTTGAGATCCGCCGCGGCCGCAAGGTCAACGCCGAGCGCAAGTTCTTCCCCGGCTATGTGCTGGTGAAGATGGACATGACCGACGAGGCCTATCACCTGGTCAAGAACACGCCGAAGGTGACCGGCTTCCTCGGCAGCGGACTGAAGCCGATGCCGGTGTCCGAGCGCGAGGTCGCCCGCATCATCGGCGCGATCGAGGAAGGCGTGGAGCGGCCCAAGCCTACCATCCAGTTCGAGATCGGGGAGACCGTGCGCGTCACCGACGGCCCGTTCGCCAGCTTCAACGGCTCGGTCGAGCAGGTCGACGAAGAGCGGGCCCGCCTGCGCGTCACCGTCTCCATCTTCGGCCGCGCGACGCCAGTGGAGCTGGAGTACGCTCAGGTGGAAAAGGTCAGCTAGGTTACCCTAACCCCACCAACCCGCTCATCCCGGCGAAAGCCGGGACGCAGGCAGGAAGCGGTCGCAAGAGCGCCAGCTGGGGTGCTTCGCGAAGCTCCGCAGGCCCACCAAGGTTCAATGTTGAGGAGGCGCGAAGGTCGCAGAGAGACCCGACGGCTCCGTCTGGTAGCAAACACACCTAGTGTCGTGGTTCAGAAGTTCGTTTGATTATTGTGGTATGTTGCGGACGCAGAAGCGCTCGATGGATGCGAGTATGTCGTCGGCGGACTTGGTCCAGCGGAAGGGTTTTGGATCTGCGTT
>Ga0302325_10005282_pt1 | contig 29425 bp, 21 predicted proteins | sample Palsa_T0_2_FD_201948 | JGI IMG/M metagenome (GOLD analysis project Ga0302325, IMG submission 201948) | Peat permafrost microbial communities from Stordalen Mire near Abisko, Sweden - Palsa_T0_2 | ecosystem: Environmental > Terrestrial > Soil > Palsa > Peat permafrost | place: Sweden: Abisko...
CAGGCCAACCCGACAGCGGGGTTTAGAGTCAGCCCGCCGCCAGCCCGAGGAACTACACGCCGGGCCGGACAACACCAGCCCGAGATCAGAACGATCACACAGAGCAGGGTTTCGGGGACAAATTCGGCTGCAAGGTGCTCGAGGGCTACGGGCTGTCTGAGACGTCTCCCGTCGCGTCGTTCAACCACCCCGACCGCGAGCGCAAGCCTGGATCGATCGGTACGCCAGTCGAGGGCGTCGAGCTGAAGGTGGTCGACGACCAGGGTCACGATCTGGCCGTCGGCGAGGTCGGAGAGATCGTGATCCGCGGCCACAACGTGATGAAGGGCTACTGGAACCGCCCCGACGCTACCGCCGAGGCGATCCGCGACGGCTGGTTCCACACCGGCGACCTGGCTCGCGTCGACGACGATGGTTACTTCTTCATCGTCGACCGCAAGAAGGACATGATCATCCGTGGCGGCTATAACGTCTATCCGCGCGAGATCGAGGAGGTCCTGTACGAGCACCCGGCGGTGCGCGAGGTCGCCGTCGTCGGGATCCCACACGACGAGCTCGGCGAGGAGGTCGGCGCGGCCGTGGCGCTCAAGGACGGGGCGCGGGCGACGCCCGACGAGCTACGCGATTACGTTAGGGAACAGGTCACGGCATACAAGTACCCTCGGCACGTGTGGCTCGTCGAGGACCTGCCGAAGGGCCCAACCGGCAAGATCCTCAAGCGCCAGATCGCGCGCCCGAAGCCTGACTGAGGACGGCGCCTGCGGCGTCCTGGCGACAACAACCCGCTAACGACTCGGTTACACCCGGGCAACTTGGTGCCCGCCCGGGATCGAGAGAGTTACGTTGCTCCGCGCCGCTCAACCGATCGCGCCGGGGTCTCGAGCCAATCGACCTAGAGGAGACTCAGATGTCGCGCAAGCGCATTGTGGCCCTCCTGCTGGCCGCGTCATCAGTCGCGGGTGGGAGCGTGATCGTTGCCGGATCCGCAGGGGCCTCCGGTCGCAGGAACACTTTTGAGCACCGTTGGCGTGGTGAGCACGGCCACGGCGGGCGCACTCGCACGCCGATCACGCATGTGGTCGTGATCTTCCAGGAGAACGTCTCCTTCGATCATTACTTCGGCACGTATCCGAATGCCGCGAACACCGATGGCCAGCACTTCACGGCAGCCCCTGGTACCCCCGCCGTCGACGGCCTGCCGCCGGCGACCGACCCGTCGTTGCCCCCGAGCCTGCAGCACAGCACCAACCTACTGACGAGCAACCCCAACGAGGACCTTCCGCAGCGCCTCGACTCGAGCGCGACCGGGCTGCCGGGCGACGCGGGCGGTCAGCTCACGTGCGATCAGGACCACGACTACAGCGACGAGCAGTCGGCCTTCGACGGCGGCAAGATGGACCGCTTCGTCCAGTCCACGGGCACGGCGAGCGGCAGTTCTCCCGGCGGGGCACCGTGCCAGGCCGCCCAGGTGATGGACTACTACGACGGCAATACGGTTACCGGGATGTGGAACTACGCCCAGCACTACTCGCTGAGCGACAACGCGTTCGGGACCACGTTCGGGCCTTCAGCGCCCGGCGCGATCAACGTGATCTCGGGCGATACCGGCAACGTCGACTATCCCGCGCACGCGGTGAACAGCCCGTCGATCTCGACGCCAACGTCACCGGACGGCGACCTGACGCCCGACGGCACGGGCGGCTATTCGCTGACGAGCGACGCACAGCCGTACTGGGACGATTGCTCGACCCGGGACGCGGTCGCTCTGAAGGGCACGAACATCGGCGACGAGCTCAACGCCGCGGGACTCTCCTGGGGCTGGTTCGAAGGCGGCTTCCGGCCCAGCACGAGCTACCAGACCGCGCTGACTGACATCGGCGTGAGCCAGCCGACGAGCACCTTCACCCCCGACCAGTTCAAGACGTACTTCTCGAACGCCGCCAACCGGCCGGCGAACTCGAGCGACGAGGGGTTCTGCGACTCCGTCCACCCCGTTGGCGTCGCTCTCGGCGGTACCGGCCAGTGGGGCTACAAGGATGACTACATCCCCCACCACGAGCCGTTCCAGTTCTACGCCTCGACGGCCAACCCGCACCACCTGACGATCCCCACGGATGCGGGCGGCAACGACACGCTTGCCGGCCTTTCGGAGATCGGCACCGACACCCAGTCCTACGTCGGCGGCGCGCCGCAGTTCAACACCCCCAACCACCAGTACGACACCACCGACTTCAACCAGCTCGTGGCGGCGATCACGATCGGAGAGCTGCCGCGGACCGCGCTGCCCGCGGTCACCTTCCTGAAGGCTCCCGGCTACGAGGACGGTCATCCCGGCTACTCCGATCCCGCCGACGAGCAGCAGTTCGTTGACAGCACGATCGATGCGCTGATGAAGTCGCCGGACTGGAGGAGCACCGCGGTGATCGTCAACTGGGACGACTCCGACGGCTGGTACGACCACGTGTACAGCGGCGTCACGAACCCGTCGCTGTCGCCGGCAGACAACCTGACCCCGACGTCGACGACAGGGACGACCTCGGGCCAGTGCGGCCCGGGTCCGCAGACGCAGGCACCGCTCGGCGGCGAGCAGGGCCGCTGTGGCTTCGGCCCGCGGATTCCGATGCTCGTGATCTCGCCGTTCGCGCGGCGCAACCACGTCGACAATGACCTCGCCGACCAGGCCTCGATCATCAACTTCATCGAGTACAACTGGCGGCTGCCGGGGATCCCTGGATCCGCGGATCAGGTACTTGCCGCGACCGATCATGCGGAAGGGATTCCGTTTGATCTCGCCGGGATGTTCGACTTTCACGACGAGCGGAACTCGAGGTTGATCCTGGATCCGACCACCGGCCAGCCGGTGCCCTATCACCACCACCGGTGGGGAGGGCGCCGCCGGTAACCCACACCAGCGCGGGGCGGTCGAGGCGATCGGAGCCTCGACCGCTCGGCGCCGCGCGTGGGCTGGGGGCGTTCGCCTGCTGTCGGCACTATCTTTCGCCGACCATGCCCGAGAACCGTGAAAGCACCCCGACCCTGCGCCCGGCCGAGCCCGGAGACGTTGACACCGTATACGAGCTGATCGTGGCGCTCGCCGAGTACGAGCGTCTGAGACACCGCGTAAAGGGCACCAGGGAGCTGCTCGAGACGGCGCTGTTCGGCCCGCGCCCGAGCGCCGAGGCCGTGATCGCCGAGCTCGACTCGGACCCGGTCGGGTTCGCGCTGTTCTTCCACACGTTCTCGACCTTCGTCTGCCGCCCCGGGCTGTGGCTGGAGGACCTGTTCGTCATCCCCGAGCAGCGGCGGCGCGGGATCGGACGGATGCTGCTCACGCACGTTGCGGCGATCGCCGTGAAACGCGGTTGCGCGCGGCTCGAGTGGTCGGCGCTCGAATGGAACGAGCCGGCGCTGAGCTTCTACGCGGCCCTCGGCGCCGAGACGCTCACGGAATGGCGGACGCTCCGGATGGACGGCGCCGCTCTGATCGCGCTCGGAGCCGGGCCGGCCTGACTCGCTTCGGGCCCAGCCTCACCGCCAAGCCGCCAGCAGCACTGCGCACACCACCACTTCGGTGAGCGCCACGGTGGCGCCCAGCGTATCCCCCGTCCGCCCACCGAGCGTCGCCCGGACGTGGACGACCGACAGCCCCGCCACGACCAGTCCCGCCGCGAGTGCGGCCAGCCCCGGCCCGACGCCGCACAGCGCCGGCGCGGCGAGCACCGTGACGGCGCTTGCCACGACCAGCGCGAGCGGACCGACGACGAAGCTCGCGCCGAGCCCTTCGGCACGGGCGGGCTGAGCCCAGGCCGCGTGCAGGAGCGAGGCCCACCGGCCGATCGCGGCGGCCGCGACGAGCGCCTCGACCGCGTGCGCCGCGGTCAGCCGGTCGAGCACGACGAGCAGCAGGAGCGCCCAGCCGATCAGGGCGAGCGCGCCGAACACCCCGATCGACGAGTCGCGCATCACGGCCAGACGCCGGTCCCGGTCGCCTCGCACCCCGAGCCCGTCGATCGTGTCCGCGAGGCCGTCCTGATGGAGCGCGCCGGTGACGATCACGAGCGCGGCGACAGCGAGCACCGTCGCTGCGGTGGCGCCGAGCACCGGTTGAAGTCCGGCCCTTACTCCGCCGGAGAGTGCCCCCACGCCCGCGCCGACCACAGGAAACCAGCCCGCTGCGCGGCGCACATCTCCCCCATGCCCGAGCGGAACGATCGTCAGGAACGTAACCGCGCCGGCGAAGCCGCCCCACGCGGCTTGCAGCGCGCTCCGTGGCTCGGAGCCGGCGCGCGAATCCTCAGCCGGCGTTTCGAGCAACGCCGGACTCCTCGAACGTCGCCATTCCGCGATGAAGTGCGCCGGCCGCCTCGATCAGCGGCAGCGCGAGCAGCGCGCCGGAGGCCTCTCCGAGCCGCAGGCGTAGATCGAGCAGCGGCTCGAGGCCCAGCTCGTCAAGCGCCAGGCCGTGTCCGGGTTCGGCCGATCTGTGGCTTGCGATCAGGAACTCGCCCGCGGCAGGGTTGAGTCGGGTAGCGGCCAGCGCCGCGACGGTCGCGGCGTAGCCGTCGAGCAGGATCGGCAGCCGCAGGCGCACCGCCTCGATCGCGGCGCCGGTCAGGGCCGCGAGCTCGAGGCCCCCGACCGCGAGCAGGGTCTCCCTCGTAGACATTGAGGATCCGTGCCGCTCGAGCGCCACCGCGACCACGCGCCGCTTGCGTTCGAGCCCGGCGGCGTCGAGCCCCGTGCCGCGACCAACGGTCAGCTCGGCGGGCGCGCCGGTCAGCGCCGCCATCAGCGCGGCCGTCGTCGCCGTATTGCCGATCCCGATCTCCCCGAGCACGAGGCAGTCGACGCCGCTGTCTGCGAGCTCGCGGGCAAGCTCGGCGCCGTGGGCCAGGGCGGCGTCCAGCTCCTCGGGGTCGAGCGCCGGGCCCCGCGTCATATCGGCCGTTCCGGCGGCGACCTTGGCGTTCCTGACGCCGGTCGGCGTCGGACCGTTGATGCCGAGATCGGCCACGATCAGCTGATGCCCGCCCCGCTCGGCGAGTACGCCGATCGCGGTCTCTCCGCGCGCGGCCGCCGCGGCCACCTGGGCCGTCACCCTGGGGTCGAACAGGCTGGTGCCGTGGGCGACATGGCCATGGTCGCCCGCGCACACGAGCACGCCTGCCCGCAGCCTCGCCGGCGGCGGGGCACCGGTGATCTGAGCCCATCGCTCGATCAGCGGCTCGAGCGCGCCCAGGCTCCCGGCGGGCTTGACGAGCTGGTCGAGCCGATCCCGAGCAGCGATCGCCGACGCGCGATCCGGGGCCGCGGCGGCGCGGTCGGGGCCCGCGGCCAGCGCCGGCGCCGGCGCGGCTGGGCCGCTCCACCGCTCTTGCATGACGACGTCGTCCAGCGGCATCCGCGCCGACCATCCCGCCGACTCGAGGCCGGGGCGGTCGGGGCGCTCGTCGGGCCAGCCGAGACACAGGTAGGCGATCGGATCGACTCCGGGCGGGATGCCGAGCACCGTGCGGAGGTCGTCCTTGCGATAGAAGCTCACCCAGCCCACGCCGAGGCCCTCGGCGCGCGCGGCCAGCCACAGGTTCTCGATCGCGCAAGCGGTGCTGTACACGTCGGTCTCGGGGATCGTGCCCCGGCCGAGGACCTCCAAGTCGGGGGCGCCATGGTCGCAGCAGACGCACACCCCGAGCGGCGCCTCGACTACCCCCTCGATCTTCTGGTCGAGGAACTGCCGGGCCCGCGCGTCGAACCGGTCCGCCTGACGCAGGCGCTCGCGCTGGGCCAGGCGGCGCACGGCGATCCGCGTGTCGATCGAGCGGATCACGATCAGGCGCCACGGCTGCATCAGCCCGACGGACGGTGCTTGGTGCGCGGCCCTGAGCACGCGCTGCAGCAGATCCAGCGGGACCGCGTCGGGGCGGAAGCGACGGATGTCGCGCCGCTCGCCGATCACCCGGTGCACTGCCTCGCGAACGGGGTCTTCGTAACGCCATCCTGCCGGGTTCGCGGCGCGCTCGGCCGCGCGGGAGTTATCGAAGCCGGGTGGGGTGGGTGGACGCTGGAAGCTGTTCTCCGCCGTCATCTCGGGCCAACACTAGACCCCACGGCGCAGCGGTGGCCGGGGCTCGGGAGTAGGATCCGGCGATCAGCGCGTCGGCGCGAGGAACCCGGTGCGAGTCCGGGGCGGTCGCGCCACTGTTAGCGGAGCCCACCTTCCGCGAGCCAGAGACTCAGCCGCCGCGAATCCTTCCGACGCACCGGGACGCTCGATCCCTAGGAGGTGCCAGCAGATGGACCGCGCCGCCCGACCACACCGGACGTATCCGTGAGCGGCGCGGCGGTGCTAGTCGGCTACTCCGCCGATCTGCTCGCCGGCGATCCGGGCAGGTGGCATCCCGTCGCCGGATTCGGACACGCGGCGACCGCGCTAGAAAGGGTCGTGTACGCCCCGACCCGCACGCGCGGCGCGGCATTCGCGTTCGCCCTGGTGGGGACCGCCGCGCTTTCGGTTGAGCTGCTCGCGCGCGCGGCGCCGCGCGCCGGCGTGCTCGCGGCGGTCACCTGGGCCGCGCTCGGGGGCCGGTCCCTCGGGCGGGAGGCAGAGCGCGTCGCGGAGTTCATCGATCGTGGCGAGCTCGATGCCGCGCGCCGTGCGCTGCGGGCGTTGTGCGGCCGCGACGCCGCCGAGCTCGGCGAGCGCGAGCTCTGCCGCGCCGCGATCGAGTCGGTGGCCGAGAACACCAGCGATGCCGTCGTCGGCGCGCTCCTGTGGGGCGCGATCGCCGGTCCTGCGGGCGTCGCCGCGTATCGCGCCGCAAACACCCTCGACGCGATGGTCGGCCACCGCAGCGAGCGCTACTCGGAGTTCGGGTTTGCGGCCGCGAAGCTCGACGACGCGCTGAGCTGGCCCGCGGCGAGGGTCGCCGCCGGCCTCGCGGCGCTGATGGCGCCGGTCGTCGGCGGCTCCCCGCGGACAGTCGCCCGGATCGCCCGGCGCGACGGCGGCGCGCACCCGAGCCCGAACGCCGGCCGGATCGAGGCCGCCTTCGCCGGGGCGCTCGGAGTGCAGCTAGGCGGTCCGCTCGCCTACGCGGGCCGAGTCGAGCGTCGCCCGTCGCTCGGCGACGCGGGCGCGCCTGGAGTCGGGGACATCCATCGCGCCGCGCGCCTGTCGGCGGCGGTCGGCACCGCGGCGGCGGTCCTCGGCGCCGGCGTGGCAAGCGCGCGGGTGGCGCGGGTGGCGCGCGTGGCGCGGGTGCGGCGCGTGGCGGGCGTGGCGCGGGTGGCGCGGGTGGCGCGCGTGGCGGGCGTGGCGGGCGTGGCGCGGGAGGCGCGGGAGGCGCGGGAGGCGCGGGAGGCGCGGGTGCGGCGCGGACTTCGATCGCGTCGCGTGCTGGCTTTTCCACAACTACTGGGGAAAAGCCAGCACGATGTCGGCCGCGCCACCTGGAGACCGCAGTGAAGGGTGCGCTCCTCGTCTGCGGCACCCATTCGGACGCGGGCAAGTCGCTCGTCACGGCCGGCATCTGCCGTTGGCTGTACCGCGCCGGCGTCCGCGTGGCTCCCTTCAAGGCCCAGAACATGGCGCTCAACTCCGTCGTCACAGCCGACGGCAGCGAGATCGGCCGCGCGCAGGCGATGCAGGCCGCGGCCGCCGGCGTCGAGGCCGAGGCGGCGATGAACCCGATCCTGATCAAGCCCTCCGGTGAGCGCCACAGCCAGATCATCGTGATGGGCCACCCCTACGCGAACGCCGACGCTCGCTCGTACCAGGAGCTCAAGCACCAGTTGAAGCCGATCGTCGCCAAAGCCCTCGCCGAGCTCCGCGAGCGCTTCGACGTGGTCGTCTGCGAAGGCGCGGGCAGCCCGGCGGAGATCAACCTGCGCGCCGCGGACCTGACCAACTTGGGACTCGCGCGCGAGGCAGGGCTGCCGGTGCTGATCGTCGCGGACATCGATCGGGGGGGCGTGTTCGCGTCGCTATTCGGAACGCTCGCGCTGCTCGAACCCGCCGACCAGGCGCACGTCGCCGGCTTCGTCGTGAACAAGTTCCGCGGCGACGCGGCCATTCTCGCGCCGGGCCTCGCACAGCTCGAAGAGCTGACAGCCAGGCCGGTGTTCGGCGTCCTCCCCTACGTCGAGGATTTGTGGCTCGACGTCGAGGACTCGCTCGCGCTCGAGGCGCCACGGCCGGAAACGGCCCCCGTAAGCAGCGACACGCTCGACGTCGCAGTGATAAGGCTGCGCTGGATGAGCAACTTCACCGACCTCGACGCGCTCGCCGCCGAGCCCGGGGTCCGTGTCCGGTTCACCCGCTCGCCCGCCGACGTCGAGCGCGCCGACCTCGTCGTCGTGCCGGGTACGAAGGCAACGGTCGAGGATCTCGAGCGCCTACGCCACACCGGCCTCGACCGCGCGATCGTCGAGCGCGCGCGCGCCGGCGCGCCGATCCTCGGCATCTGCGGCGGCTACCAGATCCTCGGCGAGCGGATCCTCGACGACGTCGAATCGGGTCGCGGCGCCGTCGACGGCCTCGGCGTCCTCCCGGTCTCCACCGCCTTCGCGTCCGAGAAGCTGCTGCGCCGGCGGCGTGGCCGCTGTACGTGGCTCGGCACCGGCGCCGGCGGCTACGAGATTCGCCACGGCCGCGTCGAGCGCCAGGGCGGCGAGGCGCTGATCGAAGCCGATGATGACGGCGAGGCGGACGGCTGCCGTGTCGCGCTGGCGATCGGTACGTCCTGGCACGGCGCGCTCGAGCACGACGAGTTTCGGCGGGCGCTGATCGGCCGGGTCGCCGCCGCCCGCGGCCGGCGCTGGACCCCCGGCACAAACCCCTTCGCCGCCGCCCGCGAGACCAGGCTTGATGTGCTCGGCGACCTCATCGAAGAACACCTCGACACGGTGCGGTTAGCAGCGCTGATCGAGCACGGCATCCCCGCCGACCTGCCTACCCTGACGACGGAGGTCCGCCCGTGCTGCGCTTCATAACGACCGCCGACACGGAGATCCTCGCCGCCGCGGCGGCGGTGCGCCGGCTGCCCGACGACTTCCCCGAGGTCCGTTGCGCGAACCCGAACGCGGCCGGCGCCGCCGACGACCTGATCAACACGGTGCTGGGTGGCGCTCGGGTCGTGCTGTGCCGGATCCTCGGCGGCCGCCGCGGCTGGCCCGAGGGCTTCGATCTTCTGCGAGCGCGGTGCCGCGAGCGCGGGATCGCGCTGGTCGCGCTCGGTGGCGAGGCGCAGCCGGACGCCGAGATGACGGAGCTGTCGCTGGCGCCCGCAGGCGCGGTCGCCCAGGCGGGCGAGTACCTCCGCCACGGTGACGTCGACAACGTCGAGCAGCTGCTCAGGTTCCTCGCTGACACGTTCCTGTTCGAAGGGCACGGATTCGAGCCGCCGCATGACGTTGCCGACCGCGGCGTGTACGTGCCAGGCGAGGGCGACCTCTCTCTAGATAGAGCGCTCTATCGAGCGGAGCCCGAGCGCCCGACCATCGGCGTCTGCTTCTACCGCTCCCATCGCCTTACCGGCAACACGGCCTTCGTCGACGCCCTCTGCACCGCGATCGACGAAGCCGGCGCCAATCCCCTGGCGGTGTGGAGCTACACGCTCCGACGTGACAGTGACGGTCACGTCCCCGCACTCGCCCTCCTCGACGGCCACGTCGACGCGCTGATCGTGACGATGCTCGCCACCGGTGGCTCCGGCGCGGTCGACACCACGGCGACCGAAGGTGAAGGCGTCGGCGAGCAGTGGCAGGAGTGGGACGCCACCGCGCTCGCTGAGCTCGACGTACCGGTGATCCAGGCGGTCTGCGCGACTGGGACACGAGCCTCTTGGGAGGAGTCGAGCAACGGCCTAGCGCCGCTCGACGCCGCGACGCAGGTCGCGATCCCAGAGTTCGACGGCCGCATCCTCGGCGGCGTGATCTCCTTCAAGGAACACGACGGCGCCGATTCCCCGGTCGGCGTCCCCGTGCCCCACTACGTCCCGGACCTCGAGCGCTGCGCGCGCGTCGCCCGCCTCGCGACCCGACACGCCCGCTTGCGCCACCTGGCCGCCGAGCGCCGACGCGTCGCGCTCCTGCTCACGAGCTTCCCCACCAAGCACGCCAAGATCGGGATGGCCGTCGGCCTCGACACGCCGGCGAGCGCGCTCGCGCTCCTGCAAGCGCTCCGCGACGACGGCATGCGGGTCGAGCACGAGTTCGGCCACGGCGACGAGCTGATGCACGCGCTGATCGCGGCCGGCGCCCACGACCCCGAGTTCCTGACCGACGAACACCTCGCCGCCTCGCCCCTGCGGATGCCCGTCGCGGATTACGTCAAGTGGTACGCGACGCTGCCCGCATCCCTGCGCGAAGCGATCGAGGAGCGCTGGGGACCGCCGCCAGGCGACCGCTACCTCGACGGCGAGGATTTCGTGATCGCGGGCCTCGAGCTCGGCAACGTGCTCGTGGCGATCCAGCCCCCGCGCGGCTACGGCGAGGATCCCGTCGGGATCTACCACGACCCCGAGCTGCCGCCCACCCACCACTATCTCGCCTGCTACCGCTGGATCGACGACAACTGGGCCGCCGATGCGATCGTCCACCTAGGCAAGCACGGGACGCTCGAATGGCTTCCTGGGAAGATGCTCGCCCTCTCCCCCGCCTGCGCGCCCGACGCGGCGCTCGGCGACATCCCGCTCGTGTACCCGTTCGTAGTCAACGATCCCGGAGAGGGCGTGCAGGCCAAGCGCCGCGCCCACGCGGTGATTGTCGACCACCTCGTGCCGCCGATGATGCGCGCCGACACCTACGACGAGCTCGCCGAGCTCGAGACCCTGCTCGACGAGTACGCCCGCCTCGAGGTCCTCGATCCGCCGAAGCTCCCCGCTCTCGCAGCACGGATCTGGTCGGCGATCGAGCGCGCGAACCTGCAATCCGACCTCGGCGTCGAGCAGCGCCCCGACGACACGAGCGCACTCGTTCAGCACATCGACGGCTATCTGTGCGAGGTCAAGGACATCCAGGTCAAGGACGGCTTGCACGTGCTCGGGCAGGCGCCGGAGGGTGACCAGCTCCGCGGCCTGACCGCGGCGATGCTGCGGCTCGGATCGGGAGATGTGCCCGGACTCAGGCGGGCGGTCGGCGCCGCCTTCGGCCTCGACGAGCCGGCGCTGGTGGCGGCGCCGGGCGCGCCCGCGCCCGCTTCGACGCCTGGCGAGCTGACCGAGCGCTTCCGCGGACCCGCGGCCAGCGCCGGCGACCTCGTCGACCGCCTCGAGGCCGCCCAGATGGCATTGCTCGACGCGCTTGCCGCCGAGGATTGGAACCCGGGCGAGGTCGACTCCGTCTGCGAGCGAGTGCTCGGGCGGCGTCATGACGGGGTCGAACTCGCGCTCAGCTTCGCGGCGCGGCAAGTCGTCCCCCGGATCCGCCGGACCAGCGAGGAGCTCGACCATGTGATCGCCGCTCTGCACGGCCGCCACGTTCCCGCCGGTCCATCGGGAAGCCCCACCCGCGGGCGCGTCGATGTGCTCCCGACGGGACGCAATTTCTACTCCGTCGACCCCCGCGCACTCCCGTCCGAGCTCTCCTGGGAGGTTGGCCGGCGACTTGCCGACGCGCTGCTCGAGCGTCATCGCCACGAGACCGGCGAGCTGCCGAAGATGGTCGGCCTCGTTGCCTGGGGGACCTCGGCGATGCGCACCCAGGGCGACGACGTCGCCGAGATCCTCGCGCTGCTCGGCGTCCGCCCGACCTGGCACCCTGAGTCCCAGCGCGTGGCCGGGATCGAGCTGATGACGCTCGAGGAGCTGGGTCGCCCGCGGATCGATGTGACAGTACGCATCTCCGGGTTCTTCCGCGACGCCTTTCCCCACCTCGTCGCGCTGCTCGACGATGCTGTCGGCATGGTCGCGCGCCTCGACGAGCCGCCCGAGCTCAACCATGTCGCCGCGCACGCGCGCGCCGATGCCGAACGCCTCGCGGCGGAGCTGGGCGAGGAACCCGCGTGGCGGCGCGCGACCACACGCGTGTTCGGCTCGAAGCCCGGTACCTACGGCGCGGGCCTGCTACAGCTCCTCGACGCCCGCGACTGGCGCGACGGCGCCGATCTCGCTGAGGTCTACGAGGCGTGGGGAGGCTTTGCGTACGGCCGCGGCCTCGACGGCGCCCCGGCGCGCGGGTCGATGCGCGATTGCTACGCGCGGATCGAGGTCGCGGTGAAGAATGTCGACTCCCGTGAGCACGACATCCTCGACTCCGACGACTACTACCAGTACCACGGCGGAATGGTTGCCACCGTGCGGGCCCTGACCGGGCGCGAGCCTGCGGCGTACCTTGGCGACAGCTCGGACCCGTCGCGGGTGCTGTCCCGGACCCTCGCCGAGGAAACGCGCCGGGTGTTCCGCGCCCGTGTCGCCAACCCTCGCTGGATCGCCTCGATGATCCGCCACGGCTACAAGGGCGCGGCCGAGCTCTCGGCCACCGTCGACTATCTCTTCGGCTACGACGCCACCGCCGGCGTCGCCGAGGACTGGATGTACGAGCAGATCGCCCAGCGCTACCTGCTCGACCCCGATGTCGCGGGGTTCATGGGCCGCTCGAACCCGTGGGCGGCGCGCGGAATCGCCGAGCGGCTACTCGAGGCCGCCGACCGCGGCATGTGGTCGGCTCCAGAGGCTGCCACTATGAGGGCGATCCGCGAGCGCTTTCTCGCGCTCGAGGGAGAGTTCGAGGAGGCCGGCGTTTGAACCAGCCGCTGCTGTACCCGCTGAGCGCGATCGTCGGCCAGGAGGCGCTGATCGAGGCGCTGCTGATCAACGCCGTCTCGCCCGAGGTCGGCGGTGTGCTCGTCCGCGGCGAGCGCGGTACCGCGAAGTCGACGGCGGTGCGCGCGCTCGCGCCGCTACTCCCCCCAGTCCAGGCCGCGGTGGGCGAAGCGTTCGCGTTCGCTCCCGGTGAGCTGGCGCCCGGCGGCCCTGTCCCTCTGGACGCCCCCGCCGCCGCGCGCGCGGCCCCGCTCGTCGAGCTTCCGCTCGGGACAACGCTCGACCGCCTCGTCGGCGCGCTCGACCTCGGCCGCGCGCTCGGCGGCGAGCGGGCATTCGAGGCGGGCCTGCTCGCTCGCGCGCACCAGGGGATCCTCTATGTCGACGAGGTCAACCTCCTCCCCGACCACCTCGTCGACGCGTTGCTCGATGCTGCAGCATCCGGCGTCTCGCGGGTCGAGCGCGACGCGGTCTCCGCTGCCCACGCGGCGCGGTTCCTGCTCGTCGGGACGATGAACGTGGAAGAGGGAGAGCTCCGGCCGCAGCTCACCGACCGCTTCGGTCTCGGCGTCGAGGTGCGGGGGCCGTCCGATCCTGCTCAGCGGGCGGAGATCGTCCGCCGGAGGCTCGCGTTCGCGCGCGACCCCGTCGCGTTCCGCGCCGGTTGGACGGCGCGCGAGCGCGAGCTCGCGGGGCTGATCGCAGCCGCACGCGCGCGCGTAGTCACGGTTCGGCTGCCCGAGCGGGAGCTGATGCGGATCACGGGGGCGTGCTCGAAGCTGGGGGTGGATGGGGTTCGGGGGGACATTGTGTGCGCGTGGGCGGCCCGCGCGCTCGCGGCCCTCGACGGCGTCGATGAGGTAACCGAGGATCACGTCCGCCGCGCGGCGCCGCTCGCGCTCACGCACCGGCGCCGGCGCGACCCACTCGACGGCCGCGCGCCCGATGATGAAGAGCTCGACCGCGCGCTCGACGGGAGCGCCGCTCCGCCAGAGGACGATGGCCCGGCGGACGGCGGCGGAGGCGGGCGCGACGAGCCGGACGGGTCCGGCGACGCCGACCGGGGCCCGGGCGGGGGACTGGCGGCGCGGGCAGGCACGGCGCGCGGCGGGCCGAACTCCACCGGCGAGACGCCGAGCCCCGACGTTCCCGCCCGCGAGCGCCGCGACCCGCCCGTGGCGGCGCGGCTGCCACTCGACGCGCTCGCGCTCCGAGGCTCGGGCACCGGACCGGCCGGCCGCCGGGCGCGTGGGCGCGGCGCCGGCGGCGGCGCGATCGACAGCCGCCCAGCGAGCGCGGACAGCCGCGACATCGCGCTTGTCGCGACCCTGCGCGCGCGCCTACTCGGCGCCGGCGGGTTCGGTATCGGGCCCGTGAACCCGGCGCCGGCCGAACTCGAAATGGAATCGACGCGGCTGCCGATTCCACACGTCCTCCGCGAGTACGTCCGCGCCGGCCGAGAGGGCACGTTCATTTGTCTCGTCGTCGACGCCAGCGGCTCGATGGGCGCGCGGCGGCGCCTCGCCCGCGTCAAGGGCGCGCTGATGGCAGTGCTCCGCGAGGCCTATGCGCGCCGCGACCGGGTCGCCGTGATCGTCTTCGCCAACAGCACGGCCGAGGTGCTGGTCGCGCCAGGCGCTCCGCTCGAGCGCGCGGCCGAGGCGCTACGTGTGCTCCCGACCGGCGGCCGCACCCCGATCGCTGCGGGACTCGCAGCGGCGGAGCGCCTGATCCGCCGCGAATCCGGCCGCGAGGCGAGCCGTCGCTCGATCGCGGTGATCCTCACCGACGGCCGGGCCGAGGACCGGCGTGGCGAGGTCCCGCGCGCGGCGGCGCGACTCGGCCGCGCGGCCACGGCCGTGCACGTGATCGACACCGAGGACGGTCCGGTACGGCTCGGTCTCGCCGCCGCCATCGCCGCCGCCGCGGGCGGCCACGTGCACCGACTGGCACCGGCAACGGCGGGGCGGAGGGCAGCATGAGCTCCAGCACGAGCGCCCGAACCGATTCCTCTCGGTCGCACCCCTCGCGACCGACAGGCAGCAGTTCGGACGCGTCGGGACGAGCGGGCACAGGTTCGGATCCCACGACCCCTCCCGTCGCCGATCCACTCGCCCGCCACGCCGCCGCCGGCGTCGACGTTCCCCATCGCCCCGGGGACCGTGGCAGCGCTGAGCCGAAGCGGCGCAAGCCGCGCGACCGCCCCCTGGTCATCGTCATCACCGGCCACGGCAAGGGCAAGAGCACCTCGGCATTCGGGATGCTGATGCGCTCGTGGGCGCGCGGCTACCGCTGCGGCGTGTTCCAATTCGTCAAGTCAGGCAAGTGGAAGGTCGGCGAGGCCAAGGCCGCCGCCAAGCTCGGAGGCATCGACTGGGAGAAGATGGGCGACGGCTGGTCCTGGCTATCCCGTGACCTCGAAGAGTCAGCGGACATGGCGCGCGAGGGGTGGGGCGAGGTCAAGCGCGCGATCGCGGACGAGCGTTACGAGTTCCTGCTCCTCGACGAGATCACCTACCCGGTCAAGTGGGGCTGGATCGAGGTCGCCGAGGTCGTCTCGACGCTGCGTGATCGCCCCGGGTTCCAGCACGTCGTGATCACCGGGCGCGACGCCGCCCCCGAGCTCGTCGACCTCGCCGATCTCGTCTCGGAGGTGACCAGCGTCAAGCACCCGATGGACGCTGGCATCCGCGCTCAGCAGGGGATCGAGTGGTAGTGGAATCCGCTGGCGCGGATTCCATTGGGAGATCGCCTGGCGGCGAACTCCCGGCCGCCCGCGGGGACAGCGCGGGATCATGATCCCGCGCGTGGTGATCGCCGGCACCAGCTCCGGCGCCGGCAAGACGACCGTCGCATGCGGGCTGATCGGCGCGCTGCGTGCGCGTGGCGCTGTCGTGCAGGGATTCAAGGTGGGTCCTGACTACATCGACCCGAGCTACCACGCGCTCGCGTCCGGGCGCCCGGGAAGGAACCTCGACGCCTTCCTCAGCGGTCCGGGGCTGATCGCGCCGCTTGCTCGCCACGGATCGAGCGGGGCGGACATCGCTGTGATCGAGGGCGTGATGGGCCTGTTCGACGGCGCCTCGGGTCGCGGTGAGCTGGCCAGCACCGGACACGTGGCAAAGCTGCTGAAAGCGCCGGTGCTGCTCGTCGTCGACGCGGCCTCGATGGCGCGCTCCGCGGCCGCGATCGTGCATGGATACAGCACCTTCGACCCCGATCTCGAGGTCGCCGGGGTGATCTTCAATCACGTCGGGTCCGACCACCACGAGCTGCTGCTGCGCGAGGCGGTAGAGCCGCTCGGGATTCCCGTACTCGGCGCGCTCAGACGCGACGAGCGCGTGATCACGCCCGAGCGCCATCTCGGCCTCGTCCCCGCCGGTGAGCGCGAGGAACTCGTGCGGATCGCGCTCGCGGCGCTGGCGGCCGCGGTCTCCCGCTACGCCGACCTCGAGCAGATCGAGCGCCTGGCGCGCGCGGCGCCGGCGCTACCCGGCCCCGCCTGGAGCCCGGAGCCGACATCGCCGGCCCAGAGCGGCGCGGTGATCGCCATCGCCCGTGGCCGCGCGTTCTCGTTCCATTACGAGGAGAACCTCGAGCTGCTGCGCGCGGCGGGGGCCGAGCTGTGCCCGTTCGATCCGCTGAGCGATGCGGACCTGCCGGCCGCCACGTCGGCGCTGGTGCTCGCGGGGGGGTTCCCTGAGGTGTTCGGCTCAGAGCTGGAAGACAACCTGGCGCTGCGCGCCCGGGTGGCCGCCTTCGCCGCGACCGGCCGCCCGATCCTCGCCGAATGCGGCGGTCTCCTCTTCCTGGCCGAGAAGCTCGACGGTCACGAGATGTGCGGCGTGATTCCGGCCTGCGCGCAGATGACCGGCCGCCTCACGCTCGGATACCGCGAGGCGGCCGCCGCGACGGCGACCCCGTGGCTCGACGCGGGGGAGCGCGTCCGTGGGCACGAGTTCCACTATTCGAAGATCGCCGCCTCCGACCCAGGCCCCGGCACGGCGTGGAGGCTGTCCGCGCGCGGAGCCGAGCGGACGGAGGGGTTCGCGATGGGAGCGTTGCAGGCGAGCTACCTGCACGTCCACTGGGCGGCGCACCCGCAGCTAGCGTGGCGCTTTGCGCATGCCGCGCGTGCGGCCCAGCCCGCCGGGGTATGACCCTCGCTCTCGTCATCGGCGGTACCCGGTCGGGGAAGAGCGAGCATGCCGAGCGGCTCGCCCGCGCGAGCGGGCTACCCGTCCGCTACGTCGCCACCGCCAACGGCACCGATCCGGCGCTCGAGGAGCGGATCCACGCCCACCTGGCCCGCAGGCCGACCGGCTGGACGACGGTGCAGGCCGGGGAACGGCTCTCGGATTCGCTCAAAGACGCGTCTGGGATGTGCGTGCTGGTCGACGGACTCGGCCCTTGGATCGCGACCGCGCTGCACAGGGCAGGAGCATTCGAGCACCCCGATCAAGCCGTGCTCACGCGGGTCGCCGCAGACGTCCTCGCCGATGTCGAGCTGGTAGCGCAGGCCGCCAAGAGCGCCGGCGCCGCGATCGTCGTCGCCGAGCAGGCAGGCGAGGGCCTGCTCCCGCCCGACCCGGCCGCGCGCGCTTGGCTCGACGTGCTCGGCGAGGCCACCCAGCGGCTCGCCGCCGGCGCCGCGCGCGTCGAGCTTGTGGTCGCGGGGCGCGCGCTGGCGATCGGAGCGAGGTCGAATAGCGCCAACCCCCCGGTGAGGCTCCGCCACCATGGAGACCGCGAGGTAAGACCCGGCGACGCGGACCACGCGGTGAACGTGATCGCGGGCGGTCCCCCAGAGTGGCTGCGTGCCGAGCTGCGCGACGCGCTCGAGCAGCGAACGGACCGCTATCCCGACGAGGCCGATGCGATTGCGGCGATCGCGGCGTTGCACGGACGCAACCCGGACGAGGTGGTACCCACCAACGGCGCGGCGGAGGCATTGTGGCTGCTGCCGGCCGCGCTGCGGCCCGCCCTCGCGGCCTGCGTCCACCCCGCCTTCACCGAGGCCGAGGCGGCGCTGCACGCGCACGGCGCACCCGTCGTCCGAGTGATGCGCGACCCGGACCTGGCCTTTGCGCTCGATCCGGCCGCGGTACCCGAGGATGCCGACCTCGTTATCGTCGGCAACCCCGCCTCGCCGAGCGGGACGCTCGATCGCGGTGGCGCCGTGCTCGCGCTGCGGCGGCCGGGACGCGTGATCGTGGTCGACGAGGCGTTCATGGATCTAGTGCCAGGACAGCCGTCAACGCTTGTGCGCGAGTCGCTCGAGGACGTAGTCGTTGTCCGCAGCGTGACCAAGGCGCTGTCGATCCCAGGACTCCGCGCCGGTTATGCGGTCGCCTCCCGCGAGCTCGCCGCACGGTTGCGGGCCGCGAGACCGCCGTGGTCTGCCAACGCTCTCGCCCTCGCCGCGCTCGCCGCCGCCGCTCGGCGCCCGCACGAGCTCGCCGCCATCGCGGAGCGCGCGCGCGTCGAGCGGGTCGACCTCGCCACCAGGCTGGCACGACTCGAAAGCATCAGGACATGGCCGAGCGCGACGAACTTCTGCCTGATCGAGGTGCCCGACGGCCCCGCGGTGCTCGCTGGCCTGCGCGAGCGGTCGATCGCGGTGCGCCCAGCGGATTCGTTCCCCGGCCTCTCGTCTGGCCACATCCGGCTGACCGCGCGCTCACCCGCGGAGAACGCGCTGCTGGTGGATGCGCTCGAAGAGGTGCTCGCGGCTTGCTCGTGAAGCCTCCGATCGTCATCGTCGGCATCGGCGCGGACGGCTGGGCCGGCCTTGGCGAGCCGGCGCGGGCCGCGATCCTCGCCGCCGAGGAGATCGTCGGCTCGGCCCGGCAGCTTGCGCTCCTGCCGGCGACCGGGGCCTCTATGCGCGCGTGGCCCTCGCCGATCGATCCGCTGCTCGACGAGCTCGTGGCCCAGAGGGGTGGCTCCACCTGCGTGCTCGCGAGCGGCGACCCGATGCTGCACGGGATCGGTGCGACGCTCGCGCGGCGACTGCCGGCCGAGCGCCTCGTGATCTATCCCCACGTCTCGGCATTCGCGCTCGCGTGCGCCCGGCTCGGCTGGCCCGCAGCCGAGGTCTCGCTCGTCAGCACCGTCGCGCGGCCGCCCGACGTCGTCGCCCGCGCGCTGGCCCCGGGGCGCCGGATCATCGTCTATGCGACGGGCCGCGACGGTCCGACGGCAGTGGCCCACGTCCTCTGCGGGCGCGGGTTCGGGCCGAGCCGGTTCGCCGTCCTCGAGCAGCTTGGCGGACCGGCCGAGCGGATAATCGACGTGACCGCTGAGGACTGGGGCGATCGACCGGCCGATCCGCTGCACGCCGTCGCGATCGAGTGCCGGGCGACCGGCGAGGCGCGAAGGCTCTCCCTCGCCCCGGGGCTACCCGACGACGCGTACGACCACGATGGTCAGCTCACCAAGCGTCATGTTCGCGCCCTCACCATCGCCGCGCTCGCGCCGCTGCCGGGCCAGCTGCTCTGGGATGTCGGCGCGGGCAGTGGCTCGATCGGCATCGAGTGGCTACGTGCAGAGTCCGCCGCGCGCGCGGTCGCGATCGAGGCGCGCGAGGACCGAGCTGCCCGGGCCAAGGCCAATGCCGCCCACCTCGGTGTGCCAGAGCTCGATGTCCGCATCGGGCGCGCCCCCGGCGCGCTTGCCGGGCTGCCCGACCCGGACGCGATCTTCCTCGGCGGCGGTCTCACCGAGAACGGGCTGATCGAGCACTGCTGGACCTCGCTCCGGCCGGGGGGCCGGATCGTCGCCAACGCGGTCACGCTCGAGGGCGAGCGGGCGGTGCTCGAGGCGCGCTCCGAGTACGGCGGCGAGGTGGTGCGGATCGAGATCAGCCATGCCGAGCGGGTCGGGTCACTGACGGCCTGGCACGCACGGCTGCCGATCGTCCAGTGGTCTGTTCAAAAGGGATCAGGGTGACCGTGCACTTCATCGGGGCGGGACCCGGCGCCGCCGACCTGCTGACCCTGCGCGCGCAGCGGCTGATCGCCGCCTGCCCGGTGTGCCTGTACGCCGGCGCACTGGTACCGGCGGAGATTCTCGATCACGCGCCCGCCGGCGCTCGCGTCATCGACACCCAGGACCTGAATCTCGACGAGATCGCCGGCCAGCTCCGGGCCGCCCACGACCGCGGCGAGGACGTCGCCCGCCTGCACTCGGGCGACCTGTCGATCTACAGCGCGGCCGCCGAGCAGATGCGCCGGCTCGACGAGCTCAGCATCCCCTGGGACGTGACTCCGGGCGTCCCCGCCTTCGCCGCCGCCGCCGCATCGCTTCGCCGCGAGCTGACAGTTCCCGGCGTCGCCCAGACGGTGATCCTCACACGGTACGGGCGGCGATCATCGGCGATGCCCGCCGGTGAGGATCTCGGCCGCCTCGCAGCGCACAAGGCAACGCTGGTAGTGCACCTCGGCGCGCAGGCGATCGAGGAGATCGTCGCGGCGCTGATCCCGCACTACGGCGAGGACTGCCCGGCCGCCGTCGTCGCACGCGCGAGCTGGCCCGACGAGCTCGTCCTGCGCGGCACGCTCGCCACCATCGCCGGCGCGGTCACCCGCGCCGGCGTCACACGCACGGCGACGGTCGTCGTCGGCCCGGCACTCGCCGCGCAAGGCTTCAGCGACAGCCACCTCTACTCGGCGGCGCGTCAGCGCGATGGCGGCGGTGCTCGCACCGGCGGGAGCACTCAACCGGACCCCGCCTCCCCCACAACATGACCCTCGCGATCGACGACCAGAACCTCGACCTTGATCGGCGCGCCGGCGAGCGTGCCGAGAACTACGGCGCGGGCGTCGGCCGCGACGCGGTCCGCGAGCTCGACCCCGGCCGCCTGCGCGAGCTGGAGTGCCTGGAGAGCGGTGTTCGCTCCGCGCACGGCGTCCGCGAGCTGCTCGGTGCCATCCCCCGCGAGAACACAGCGGGCGAGCCGCTCGAGGTCGACCTGGGAGCGCGCCGAGTGGAGGTCGAGCTCGCCCGCGGCGAGCTTCGAGAGCTTCGCGAAGCCACCTGCGACGGTCAGCCACGGCACCGGGTGCCGCGCCAGGTACTCGAGCAGCGCGCCGGCGAAGTCGCCCATGTCGAGCAGCGCGCTGTCGGCGAGCGCGTAACGCTCCTGCGCGGCGCGCTCGGACGTGTCGCCGGTGGCGGCGATCACGTGCTGGTGCCCCGTCGCGCGCGCGACGTCGACGCCCTGGCGGATCGACGCAATCCACGCCGAGCACGAATAGGGGATCACAACCCCGGTCGTCCCGAGGATCGAGAGGCCGCCGACGATCCCGAGGCGCGGGTTCCAGGTCCGCAGCGCGATCTCCTCGCCACCGGGAACCGCGATCTCGACCACCACGTCGCCCCCTCCCCCGTGCGCGGCAGCGACGCTGGCGATCGCGCCGCGCATCATCCGCCGTGGCGCGGGATTGATCGCCGGCTCGCCCACCGCCAGCGGCAGACCCGGGAGCGTGACCGTGCCGACACCCTTGCCGGCGCGAAAGCTCACGCCCGACCCGGGCGGGCCCTCGCGAACGGTGGCGAGAATCAGCGCTCCGTGGGTCACGTCGGGGTCGTCGCCGGCATCCTTGATCACGCCGGCGGTTGCCGTGCCAGGTCCTCGATCCCGCATCGCGAGCGGGAACACGGGGCGTTTTCCGCCCGGCAGCTCGACGAGGACCGGGTCGGGAAACTCGCCGGTCAGCAGCGCCTGATAGGCGGCCGTGGTCGCCGCCGTGGCGCACGCCCCGGTCGTCCAGCCGCGGCGCAGCGGCTGCGCCGGTTCGGTCATCGCCGCACGCTCCGGTGAGCGGCGATCGCACCCTGATCCTCGGCGGCACCGCCGAAGCACGCGAGCTCGCCGAACAGCTCAGCGGTGCGGGCGTTCCCGTGATCTCTTCGCTGGCCGGACGCGTCGCCCGCCCACGGCTCCCGGTGGGAGAGGTCCGCGTGGGTGGCTTCGGCGGTCCCGAGGCACTCGCTCGCTGGCTTCACGACCACTGCATCGTCGCAGTCGTGGACGCGACCCATCCGTTCGCAGAGCGGATCTCTGCCTCCGCCGCGACGGCCTGTTCCCGCGCCGGCGTGCCGCTGCTGCGGCTCGAGCGCCCCGGCTGGAGCGAGGGTCGCGGCGATCGTTGGTACTGGGTCGACAGCCTCGAGCAGGCTGCGGCCGCGATCCCCCGGCTCGGCCACCGCGTCCTGCTGACCACCGGCCGCCAGGGCCTCGCCGCGTTCGCCGACAGCGGCGAACCCTGGTTCCTGATCCGCTGCGTCGATCCACCGGCACCCCCGCTCCCGCCGTACCACGAGCTCATCCTCGACCGCGGTCCCTACACCCTGCCCGGCGAGCTCACCCTGATCGACCGCCACCGGATCGACCTCTTAGTAGCCAAGGACAGCGGCGGCAACCTCACCCGGGCGAAGCTCGACGCAGCCCGCAGCCGCCGCCTCCCGGTGATAGTCGTCCGCCGGCCCCCAAGACCACCGGGCCCAGCAGCCGTGTCCACAGTCGGGGCGGCAGCCGAGTGGGTACGCGAGCTCGCGGCGTAGCCGGGCTGCCGCGCCACGCTCACGGGTAATGCCGCGGCGTGTAGACCTGACTCGGTGCCCCGCCGCGCGCGATCACCCGCGTGGTCGAGGAGCCGACGATCAGCAGCGTCCGCATGTCGATCGTCTCGAGGTCGAGCACGCCGAGGGTCGTGACGAGCACCGACTCGTCATCGCTCCCGACCGCGCGGGCGACTACCACCGGGGTGGTTGGGGCGCGATGCCGCCGGATCACCGCAATCGCGCGCTCGAGCTGCTCGCGCCGCGTACGCGACGCGGGGTTGTACAGGGCGAGCACGAGGTCGGCCACCCCGGCCGCGTCGAGCCTGCGCTCGACGACGTCCCACGGCTTCAGCTGGTCAGACAGTGAGATCACGCAGAAGTCGTGCCCGAGCGGCGCACCGACACGCGCGGCGGCTGCCTGCATCGCCGATAGGCCGGGCACGACTCGGACCTCGACGTCTGCGAGCCTCCCGTCGCCCTCGTCGAGCACCTCGAGCACAGCCGAGGCCATCGCGAAGATCCCAGGGTCGCCGGAGGACACCACCGCCACCCGCGCGCCCGCCGCCGCTAGCTCGAGCGCGTGCCGGGCACGCTGCCCCTCCGCGCGGTTATCGCTCGCGTGGCGCCGCTGACCGCGCCGCTCCGGAACGCGCGCGAGGTAGGTCTGATAGCCGATCAGCTCATCGGCGGCGGCGAGCTCGGCTTGCGCGACCGGGGTCAGCCAGTCCGGCCCGGCGGGGCCGATCCCAACCACCGACACGCGGCCGGGGTGTCCGTTGCGGTTCGCCGACCGGGTGGCGGCGGGGACGAGGACGAGTGACATGTAGGGAACGTCGCCCTCGATCTCCCGCAGGGGCGCCGTGCGCTGCTCGGGCGAGCTGGCGCGCTCCACGTATACGCCGCGACTCGCGACCCCCGCGCGCTCGGCGGCGTCGCGGACGCCGGCGAAGGTGCGGCCGAGCTTCAGCACGACCGCCGCATCGGTGCTCCGTAGCCGCGCCGCGAGCACGTCCGGAGGCAGCGTCCCCGGCAGCACCGTGAGGACCTCGTCGCGTCGCGCGAGCGGGGTCCCAGTCGCTGCGGCGGCGGCGCTGAATGACGTCACGCCGGCAATGACCTCGGTCGGGTAGCGCGCGGCGAGCCGATCGTGGATGTACATATAGGAGCCGTAGAAGAACGGGTCTCCCTCGCACAGCACCGCGACGTCACGCCCGGCGTCGAGGTGCGCCGCCAGTTGCGCGGCGGCGCCGTCGTAGAACTCACGCAACGCCGCCTCGTAGCCACCGGGGTGGTCGCTGCGCTCGGTTGTCACCGGATAGGTCAGGGCGAGCTCGATCTGGTCCCCGCGCAGATAGGGCTCGGCGATCCGCCGGGCGACACTGCGGCCGTGCCTCGCGACCGGGTATGCCACGACATCCGCGGCGGCGATCACCCGCGCCGCCTTCACCGTCATCAGATCTGGGTCTCCTGGCCCGACACCAACCCCGAACAGGCGGCCCCTCGACTCGTTGACGGCGCTCATTCGGCAGCGCTCGCGAGGGCGTTGACGGCGGCCGCGGCGATCGCGCTGCCGCCGCGGCGTCCGCGGACCACGAGGTGCTCGAGCGAAGTCGGGTCCTCGACCAGCGCCGCCTTCGACTCGGCCGCGCCGACGAAGCCGACCGGGACACCGATCACCGCGGCGGGGCGGCCGGTGCCCTCCCGGACCACCTCGAGCAGCCTGAACAGCGCCGTCGGCGCGTTGCCGATCACGACGAGCGAGCCCTCGATCTGCTCGCGCCACAGCTCGATCGCCGCCGCGGTACGGGTGGTGCGCAACTCGGCGGCGAGCGCGGCAACGGTGGGATCGGAGAGGGTGCAGAGGACTTGATTGCCTGCAGGAAGGCGCGACCGCGTAATGCCCGAGGCGACCATCGAGGTGTCGCAGAGGATCGGTGCGCCTGAGCGCAGGGCGTCCTGCGCGGCGGCGCCGAACCCGGGCGAGGAGCGAACATCGCAGGCGAGATCCGTCATCCCGCACGCATGGATCATCCGCACGACGGTCCGCTCGAGGATCGGGTCGAGCCCGTCGAGATCGGCTTCGGCGCGGATCGTCGCAAACGAGCGACGGTAGATCTCCGCTCCGTCGCGGAGGTATTCGATCATGCGGGCACCCGTGGCGCACCCAGCGTCTCGATCGCTTCGGCGACCGTCGTGACCGTCCGCGACTCGCCTGGGCCGCTGCTCACCAGCAGCCCGTCAGGCGTGGCGATCACCGTCACCCCCGCGTCGCGAGGCTCGCCGCAGCGGCGCTCGCAGCCCGACCAGTGCTCGAGCCGCGAGTGCTCGCCGCGCTGAGGGGCGCGCTGTGACGCCGCCGCTCTGACGTCGACACGCGCGCGTGTGCACGCACCGAGCCCGGCGCACGCCGACAGGCCGACCCATCCCGAGGTCGCGGACAGGATCAGCCCGAGCTCCACCAGCTCGGTGGACAGCGCCTCGGCATCCGAGGACGGGAGGTCGACGAACGTGAGCGTGCGCCAAGGAGACACTCGGATCGCCGCGGCCGGCGCGACGAGCTCGGCGAGGCTAAGGAGCTGAGCCGGGTGCAGCCGCGCGAGCGGCGGCAGGGCGGCGACGGCCGCGCGCCCGTCGCGCTGGCGGATCATGCCGGCGCGGCGCGCTCCGGCCGCCGGCGCGCGCCCCCCCCGCTGTTCTCGGAGGCCGAGCCGCAGTCGCTGCGCGAGCCGGCCGGGCCCGCCGGGGAGATCCTTGACGCGCCAGGCGCCAGGCGCCTCGGCGGCTACCAGCTCGACGAACGCCCGCGCCGATGCGATCGCCAGCCCGATGGCGTTCTCGGCCGAGGTGACCAGGCTCGTCGGCCGCCCGGCCAGACGCAGCCCGAAGCCGTCGTGCTCGGCCGCAAGCTCGATATCGGCCGTGACGGGATCGAGCGCGCGGGTCCCGTCGTCGACGGCGAACAGGAACCGGCCCGGAAGCGCTGCCAGCAGGCTGTCGGCGCACAGAGCTCGGTCGAGCTGATCGACGACCGCATCGATCTCCTTCACCGCGCCGGGAGCACGCCCTGCGAGCGGCGGAGCGGCGATATTGCGTACGCGATCGTGAGTCATCGAAGGCAGCAGCCCAGCGTCGCCGAGGATGCGCGCAACCTCCGAGGCGGATTGCGCTCGCAACCCGCGCACTTGTAGGCCGGCGCGGGAGGTCAGCTCAACGATCCCGTTGCCGCGCCCCGCAGCCTCGGCGACCGCGCGCAGCCCACTCGCGTCGATCCGGCCACCGGGCAGCCTGACGCGCGCGAGACAGCCATCCGCAGCCTCGTGCAGGCGCAGCACGCCTGGGCAGGCGTCGCTCACGCGGCGCGCCAGATCGATTGTGCGAGCGCCGACACGATCACAAACGATCTCACGATGATGAGACCGGCGGTGGTTTTGGTTGCCAAGCTCACGCTGCGCGTCAGGCGGGACATGGCCGGCGCGCGTGCGATCCTACCGATCGGGGGTCCGGAAAGCGCGCCGCTTTCTAGCCGTAGCGGACGTCAAAACGATTGTCGGTGTGCGGTGCGAGGGCTCGGTTTCCACCGAAGCGCACTATCACCAGGAGCTTGCCGCGACCCGGTACGCGCTTGTGGTTGCTGAGGCGGGCCGAAAGCTTCCAGCGACAGCGCGATCCAACCCGAGCTCGCGCGAACAGGGCAGTCCGCTTGCCATGCTTGAGCCGGACCGAGACCTTGCCGTTGCAGCCGGCCGCGCTGGTGACCTCGCCGGGCAGGCTCAGCCGGCCGCTGAACCTGAATCGGTAGGGAAATGCGTGCGCATGATGAGGCGCGGCGGTGACGGACAGTCCCACGATCGACGACCGGTTGGTGCGGAACACTCGGCCGATCCCCTCGCTCTGGCCGCTCGTGTTGACGGCGACGATCCGGTAGTGGTACTCGCGAGCGCCGCGGAGCCCTGAGACCAGCGAGTCGACCGTCGTCGCACTCGTTCCCGACCCGGCGCTGACCATCGGCGTCTGATTGCCGTAGCCCGAAGTCGTGCCGTACTCGAAGTAGTAGGTCGTCGCGAGCCCTTCAGGGTTGACGGTTGCGTGCAGCGTTGCTCCCGCAGAGGTCAGGGACGTCGCCGCGCCCGTCACGACGGCCGGTGCCGGCGCTGGCGGCGGCGTCCCGCCGGCGACGCTCACCTGCACGGCGCCGAGGTCGATCGGGCCGCCCGCCGGACGCGCCGTGCCGCGCTCGTCGGTCGCCGGTGCGCCACTCGTCGTGCCGGCCTTGAGCGCCGGGCTCCCCGACCCGGGCAGCATCGTCTGCATCCCCGGACCGCCGTTGGCCGCCAGCGGGCCGAGCAGCGGATCGGCCGTCATCGGGGTGCCGGAGAGTGTCCCCGCGCTCGCCGAGTCCGACACAACGATGTTCGACGACGGCGCCCCAGCCGCCGCCCCCGCGAGATTAGAAGTGCCGTCGGCCACCGTGCCCGGCTTCGTCACCACGAGGTCATGGGTGCTCGCGGCCGCGCCGGTGACGCTGCCGGAGAGGATGTCGTTCACGAGCGCAGCGGCCAGGCTGGTGCTCGCCGAGTTGGCGTCGTAGCCGATCACGTAGACCCCGCCGCCGTCGTCGGCGGTGTTCGCGGCGATCGTGTCGTTGATCAATGCCACTACCCCGTTCAGCGAGAAGATCGCGCCGCCGAGGCCCTGGCCGGCGGCAGTGGGGAGCGGCACCGAGCTGGTGCCGCCGGCCGCGGTGTTCTGCGACAGCGTGGCGTTCTCGGCGACCAGCGTCCCCTGCTGGTTGAAGACCGCGCCACCCAAGCCGGCGCCACCGCCGCCTCCGACGCCGGCGGTGGCGCCGGTGCCGCCGCCGAAACCGCCGGCGCCGCCGGCGACGGTGCCGCCGCCCGCGCCGCCACCGCCGAAGCCGCCCAGGCCGCCGGGCGCGCCGCCGCCGCCGCCGAAGCCTCCGCCGGCACCCGTGCCGCCGCCGCCGCCGCCACCACCGACGCCGCCACCGCCGTTGCCGTTGGCGCCCGCGAGGCCGCCTTCGCCGAACGCCCCCCCGTTGCCGCCCGCGGTTACCGCCGCGCCGCCGGTCGAACCGCCGCCGCTGCCGTCGCCACCCAGGGCCGCGCCGGAGCTGTCGCCACCCGTTCCGGTCAGCGGTCCGCCGCCCGCTCCGCCGGCGCCGAGGCCCGTGACCGACGGCGTGCCGCCGGCCTCGCTGCTGCCGAAGCCCGCGCCGCCGCCGCCGCCACCAAAGAGGGTGGTGGTACCGCCGGCTCCACCGGTCGCCGCGTTCGCCGGCGCGGTGAAGCCGCTGCCAAAGCCGCTGCCGCCGGTGGTCGTCGCGTCGGCGCCCATCCCGCCCCCGCCATCAGCCGCGCCGGACTCGGCAGCCGCCCCCCCCTGCGCCTCGTTGTCGCTCAGGGTGACGCCGGCGAGGACCGTGGTGCCCTGGTTGTAGATCGCGCCGCCGGCGCCGAGACCGCCTCCGCCGCCGCCGTCCCCGCCCTTCCCTCCGTGCGCGAGGCCCCCGGACAGCGTCAGGCTCTCCAGCAGCAACGTGCCGGCGCCCGGCGTGGCCCAGTTCTGAGTCGCCGCGGCGGTCGGATCGGCGCCGACGAAGAAGAGGCGGAACGAGGGCGTGCCGCCGGCCGTCGATCGAGCGATCGTGGCGCCGTTGCCCACGATCGTGATCGGCGCCGCGATCGCCGGCAGCGCGGCCGGCCCGTACCAGTCGGCAAGATCCTGCGAAGCGGTGTTCGCGTAGGGCGCCACGAACGAATAGGTGCAGCCGGATGTCAGCGTGATCGTCCCCCCGCCGCCGGCGTCAGCGGTGACGATCGCCGCCACCAGCGCGGAAGTATCGCCCACACCGGCCGTGCAACCAACGGTGACCGGCGGTGACGAGGCGGACGCGGTGCCGGCGCCGATCAGCGTCGCGCATGTAGCGGCGCACGCCGCGACCGCCGACAACCGGCGCAGCCACGCGATTATTCGCCGCGGCCCAATCCGTCGGGCCTCTCCTCCCAGCATCCGCACCGCGCGATTATTGGCGCGAACCCGAGCCGTTGTCAAGCCGGTACCTCCACTGGCACGCGACGGGCGGGACGCTCGAGCCGTCGCACGCCGCGAGCGACCGCCGACAGTGCGAGCAGCAGTACGAGCGCAAGCGCCATGGTCTCGACGATGTACCACGGCCACGGCCCCATGACGTTCAGCAGCGAGCCGTGTACCGGCTTGTCGCGCAGGTACATGTAGTTGCCGCCGGTGATGAGATCGCCGGTCGCGGCGATCGCGGTCCACGCGAGGCTCGCGGCGTAGACGCGCCCGACGGCCCCCGGGCCCGGATAGAGTCGCAAGCCGAAAACGAGCACCAAGGCGGCCAGGACCGCGCCGATGTGGTACCCGAAGTACGTGAAGTAGAACGCGCTCGGAAAGCTGTATCCGAGGTCGGGTGTCAACACCGCCTGTAGCGACGCCGACAGGCCCCAGAAATAGACGAGCTCGACGAGACGTGAGCGGGGGCGCGAGCTCGCCCAGCACCACAGCGCGGCGGCGGAGACGAGTGAGACGGCATCGGTGAGCTGGAGCGGCAGGTCGTACTTGACCGACCAGATGCCGAGGATGACGTCGGCAACGTACTCACCGCCCCAGGCCGCAAGGATCAGCAGCGCGAGCAGGCGCGCGGCGGGCCGCAGCCACCGCCCCGGATGCCGGCGCGCGGCCCACACGCCGAGGACGCCGGTGACCAACATGACACCGAGAGCGGCCAGATGAGGGGATGAGAACTGGCGCAAGCGCCGCTCCAGCGGTCAGTCAGCGCACGAATCGCAGGCGCCGCGCAGCACCACCTCGTGCTCGGAGACGGCTAACGGCACGCGGTCGGAGAGGCGCTCGATCGCCCGTTCGAGTCCCTCGTCGGAGAACGGCTGCAGGAGGCCGCAGCGGTCACATACGAGGTGATGGTGGTGCCCGCGCCCGTGCCGGACGGGCTCGTAGCGCATCATGCCGCGGCCGATGTCCAGGCGCTGGACCATGCCGATCTGCTCGAGCTCCTCGAGGATTCGGTAGATGCTTGCTCGGGAGACGCGCCGTGCGCG
>Ga0302325_10005285_pt1 | contig 29418 bp, 27 predicted proteins | sample Palsa_T0_2_FD_201948 | JGI IMG/M metagenome (GOLD analysis project Ga0302325, IMG submission 201948) | Peat permafrost microbial communities from Stordalen Mire near Abisko, Sweden - Palsa_T0_2 | ecosystem: Environmental > Terrestrial > Soil > Palsa > Peat permafrost | place: Sweden: Abisko...
TCTCTTACGCATCTCGCGATTGCGTCCGTCGCTCGATGCGGGGGTGCTCGTTGAAGGCTATGTCTACACTACTGGCGCGTTTGCCTATCACGCGGGGATGCGCTTGAGCGACGCGGTGCATTCGGTGGATGATCTTAAGCCGAACGCAGACATTCATTATTTGCTGATCCGCCGCGAGTTGCCGCCCGATCGGCGCGTTGTGGTGCTGTCAGCGGACCTCGCGGCGGCACTGCAGGCGCCCGGATCCGCATCGGACGTCCCGCTCATGGCACGCGATCGCATCATGGTCTTCGACCTGCAATCGAGCCGCGATCGCGTCATTCAGCCGCTCCTCGAAGAATTGAAGCTGCAGTCCAATATCCAGCGGCCGAAGGAAGTCGTACGCATCGAAGGTCATGCCAAAGTGCCGGGCGAGTATCCGCTTGAGACCGGCATGACGGTGCGCGATCTGGTGCGCGCCGGCGGCAGTTTGACGGATGCCGCCTATGGAGGCGAGGCGGAGCTGACGCGCTATAACGTCGTCAACGGCGAAACGCGGCGCACGGAGCTGGTGCAAATTGATCTCGCGGCCGCGATGCGCGGCGATCCCGCGAACAACCTGCGTCTTGAGCCCTTCGACATCTTGAGCATCAAGCAAGTGCAGCTGTGGGACAAGCCGGCAGAGATCAACCTGCGCGGCGAGGTCAGATTTGCCGGCATGTACACGATCAAGCCCGGCGAGACACTGAAGTCGGTCATGGAGCGCGCCGGCGGACTTTCGAATTATGCCTTTGCCGACGGCGCAGTATTTACCCGCAAGGAGCTGCGCGATCGCGAACAGAAGCAGCTCGACATGCTCGCTGCAAAAATGCAGAACGATATTACGTTCGTGGCTCTTGAGGGCGCAACGTCGAACCAGTCACAGGCGGGCACGTCGCTGCAGGTCGGTCAGTCGCTCCTGTCACAGTTGAAGGCGACGAAGGCGGTCGGGCGGCTGGTCATCAATCTGACGGCTACCATGCGCGAGCCCACGGGCTCGGTGAGCGACGTCATTCTTCGCGACGGCGATGAGCTCCTCGTTCCCAAGTATCAGCAGGAAGTCACGGTCATCGGCGAAGTGCAGAACGTGACCTCGCATCTTTATAAACCGAATCTGACGCGCGACAACTATATCGCCATGAGCGGAGGGGTGACGCGGCGTGCGGACACGGGGCGCATCTACGTGGTACGCGCCAATGGCAGTGTGGTGATCAGTGACGGCAGTCGCTGGTATAGCAGTAGCTCGGTGCAGATCAGACCTGGTGACACCATCGTTGTGCCCCTCAATGCGGAGCACATGCCACTTCTGCCATTGTGGCAGGCCGTCACACAAATCATCTACAACGTCGCAATCGCAGCAGCGGCAGTGCATTCCTTCTAGAACCCGCGTTGACAGCAACGGCGTTCGTGCCTACACTCGCTGCGTTCAATGGATGAACGCATGCCGGGCCAATCGGCGCCAATGGGTTTCGGACGCATGTTGCGTTGGTATCTGATTCACACCAAGCCTGCGCGCGAGGCTCTCGCCGAGGAGAATCTGCGCCGCCAGGGCTATACAGTGCATCTGCCGCGCATGGTGCACTCCGTGCGCCGCGCCGGACAATGGCGCGAATCGATCGCGCCGCTTTTCCCGCGCTACCTGTTCCTGCAGTTAAACGAAGGACGCGAGGCATTGGGCCCGGTGCGCTCCTCGCTGGGCGTCGCCGGCATCGTGCGCTTCGGCGCAAGCTACGCGATCGTTTCCGACCGGATCATGATGGAGCTGCGCCTGCGCGAAGATCCGCAGACAGGCCTGCATCGACTCGCCAAGCGACCGCTCCTCGCGCGCGGTGCGGCGGTGCATATCACCACCGGCCCGTTCGAGGGACTCGAGGGCGTGTTCGAGCGCGAGGCAGGGTGCGATCGAGTCGTCGTGCTGCTGAATCTCCTGGGTCAGGATGCGCAGGTGCGTATTCCCGCCGATTTCGTGCTGCCCGGGTACGCGGCATAGAGGGGCACGGATGCTTTCCGAGGAAATGCGCTACCAGGTGATGCGGCTGCTCGAGACCAATCCGGAGTTGAGTCAGCGCGATGTCGCGCGCGCGCTCGGTATCAGCTTGGGCCGCGTCAACTACTGCCTGCAGGCGCTCATCCGCAAGGGCTGGATCAAGGCCGCGAACTTCAAGAATAGCCACCATAAGGCTGCCTACATGTACCTCCTGACGCCGCGCGGCTTGGAGGAAAAGGGGCGCCTGACGTTGCAATTTCTTGTCATAAAAATGCGCGAGTACGAGAAGCTGCGGGTGGAGATCGAGCAGATACGCCGCGACGCTGAACGACGCGGCCCGTCGTAGCGCGCGCCGCGCGCACGAGACACTGGGCACCTAGCGGCAGCGCAAGGTGCTGAAAAGCGCATACATGCGAGGGACCGGCGAGTCCATTGCAGGGCGGTAGCGTGCAAGAAGCCTATGATTACTCTGGCGCATTGTGTAATTTGCGCGCAACCGGACGTGCCGACAGGTGACGGGTGAATTCCAGTAAACACGAGCAAGCAGGCGAGGACTACGAATTCGACATCGTCGATTTGTGTCGCGTCGCGTGGGCCTACAAGCGCATCGTTGCGAGCACGACGCTCGTCGGAGGTCTGATCGCACTCGTTTTAGCGATCATTGCCACCCCCACCTACCGTGCCGACATCGTGGTGACGCTGACCCAAGACACGAACCTCGGCAGCGGGCAGGGGATCGCGGGTCAGTTGGGCGGCCTTGCCAGCATAGCGGGCGTCAATCTGGGTAACGAAGGCCCGGATCGCGAGCACCAGGCGGTGCTCGAATCACGTCATTTGATCGAGGAGTTCGTCAAGAGAAACGGCGTCGTGCAGCTCTTGCAGGGAAAATCGCCGCAGCCGCCGAACCTGTGGCTCGCCGTTGAGATGGTGAAGAGAGGCGTCATCGAGATCCATAACGACAAGTTGAAAGGCACGACCACAGTCAGCATGGAATGGACCGATCCTGAGACGGCAGCCCGCTGGGCGAACGCCTTTGTGGCACTCGGGAACGATCTCGTGCGCACCAAGGCGCGTGAGGATGCACAGCGCAATGTCGATTATCTCAACGAGCAGGTGGCCAAGACCAACGTGCTCGAGCTGCGTCGCGTGCTCTACAACATCATCGAATCGGAAACCAAGAATTTGATGCTGGCGAATGCGCGCATCGAGTATGCCTACACCGTGGTGGACCCGGCCGTCGTATCGGCGCAACGGGTCAGTCCCAAGCGCACGCTCATGGTTGCTTCGGGCCTCTTCATCGGTCTCGTGATCGGTGTGCTCACCGCGTGGATACGCAATAAATTCCTGAGAAAAAGTGCCGCCACGGGACATTAGTCTGCCGTGAATGCCGAGCGCGCCCCGGCCGCCCTGACGACTCTGCTCATTCGCCTATGGCGCCACTTGAATCGCCATCGGCAGCAGCAATTCCTGCTGATCATGGTTTTGATGCTGGCGAGCGCCTTCGCTGAGGTCGTAAGCTTAGGAGCGCTTTTGCCCTTCCTCGGCATACTCACAGCGCCCGACGCGGTCTTCAACTATCGCCTGGTCGCGAAGGTTGCGCACGCGGTAGGGATTACAACGGCGCACGAGCTTCTCCTGCCGCTGACCATTGCGTTCGCTGTCATTGCATTGCTCGCGGGCGCCATCCGTATGCTTCTCTTGGCCGTCAGTACGCGGTTCACCTTCGCGACCGGCGCCGACCTTAGCATCGAGGTGTATCGGCGCACGCTCTATCAGCCCTACCACGTGCACGTCGCGCGCAACAGCAGCGAGGTGATCAGCGGCATCACCAACAAGGTGGGCGGGACCGTGCTCGGCGTGCTCCTTCCGCTCATGACGCTCATCAGTTCGACGATGCTCTTGATCGCGATCCCCGCGACTCTGATCGCCATTGATCCTTTGGTTGCATTGGTGGGCACCGGCGGTTTCGGCGCGAGCTACGCCCTCATCACCTGGCTGTCGCGGCGGCGGCTGCGCCGCAACAGCCAGCGCATTGCCGATGAGTACACCCGCGTGGTGAAAGCTCTGCAGGAGGGGCTGGGCGGTATTCGCGACGTGCTGCTCGATGGCACGCAACCGGTGTACTGCGAGGTGTATCGGCAGGCGGATCACGTCCTGCGGCGCGCGCAGGGAGATAACGTTTTTATCGCACAAAGTCCGCGCTTTGCGATGGAAGCGCTCGGCATGGTACTCATCGCCGCTTTGGCCTATGTCCTGAGTCACCAAGCCCACGGCGCGGCGACCGCTCTGCCGGTGCTGGGCGCGCTTGCCTTGGGTGCGCAGCGCTTGCTTCCAGCCCTGCAGCAAGGCTATGCCGCCTGGGCGAGCATGGCCGGAAGCCATGCTTCCCTCGATGCGACGATTGAACTCCTCGATCAACCGCTGCCCGCTGAGTTATTGAGTCCCGCTCCGGCGCCATTGCCTTTTGCCAACGCCATCCGCTTGCGTGGCGTGCGCTTTCGCTACCACAGCGACGGTCCGTGGGTGCTCGATGGCCTCGATCTCACCATCCCCAAAGGTGCGCGCATCGGCTTGGTGGGCGGCACGGGCAGCGGCAAGAGCACCACTCTTGATCTTTTGATGGGCCTGCTCGTGCCGACCGAGGGCGAGGTCATGGTAGACGGTCAGGTCATGACCGGGACATTGGCGCGCGCCTGGCAGCGCACCATCGCGCATGTGCCGCAAAGCATCTATCTCGCCGACACGACGATGGCCGAGAATATCGCCTTTGGTGTGCCGCGCGCCGAGATCGATATGCAGCGCGTACGCGATGCCGCGCGTCAGGCACAGATTGCAGACTTCATCGAAAGCCGCGCCGAGGGCTACGAGGCTTACGTCGGCGAGCGCGGCGTACGTCTCTCCGGTGGCCAGAGACAGCGCATCGGCATCGCCCGCGCGCTCTACAAGCGCGCAAGCGTGCTGATACTGGACGAGGCGACGAGCGCGCTCGATAACGAGACCGAACGCTCAGTCATGCAAGCGATCGAAGGCCTGCAGCGCGATCTTACGATACTCCTCATTGCTCACCGGCTGAGCACGGTGCGCCACTGCGATACGATCGCGGAGCTGGAGCACGGCCGGATCGTCGCGCAGGCTCCGTATGAGAAGCTCCTGCAATGCAGCCAGAGCTTTCGGCGCATGGCGCATGCCACACCGAGCACCTGACAGGTAGCGCTTAAGATCATGTTCAACGACAAATCGATCCTGATCACCGGCGGCACCGGATCCTTCGGCAAGCAGTACGTCAAGACGATTCTGCAGCGCTACCGGGCCCGCAAACTCATCATCTATTCACGTGATGAGCTCAAGCAGTTCGAGATGCAGCAGGACTTCCCGCAGAGCTGCATGCGATTTTTCCTAGGCGACGTGCGTGACCGTGATCGGCTCATTCAGGCTATGAATGGCGTGGACTACGTCATTCATGCGGCGGCCCTGAAGCAGGTGCCTGCGGCTGAATACAATCCCATGGAGTGCATCAAGACCAACATCCACGGCGCCGAGAATGTCATTCACGCGGCGCTCGCGAACGATGTCGAGAAGGTGATTGCGCTTTCGACCGACAAGGCGGCGAATCCCATCAATCTCTACGGCGCAACCAAACTCGTATCTGACAAGCTGTTCGTCGCTGCCAACAACGTTGCAGGCGGCCATAAGACGCGATTCTCGGTGGTGCGCTACGGCAACGTCGTCGGCTCGCGCGGCTCGGTCGTGCCGTTCTTCAGGCGACAGATCGCCAACGGCTGCGAGTTCCTGCCGATCACCGATGCATCGATGACACGCTTTTGGATCACCGTGCAGCAGGGCGTCGACTTCGTGCTCAAGAACTTTGCCCGCATGCATGGCGGTGAGATTTTCGTCCCCAAGATCCCGTCCGTGAAAGTGGTGGATCTTGCCCATGCTGTGGCACCGAACCTGCCGCATCGCATCGTCGGGATCCGTCCGGGAGAGAAACTGCACGAGATCATGTGTCCGGCCGACGACTCGCATCTGACGCTCGAGTTTGACGATCACTACGTGATCAAACCCACCATACAGTTCACCGGCAACGACAACTTCGCTCTCAACGGGCTTGGCGAAACCGGCCATCCGGTCGAACCGGGCTTTGAATATCATTCCGGGAAGAACCCGCATTTTCTTGCCATCGACGCCATCATCGCTCTGAACGATCTCGTGGAAGTTGGATGATCCCCTACGGCCGTCACGATGTGACGCAGGCCGATGTTGACGCAGTCGTGAAAGTGCTGCGCTCGGACTTCCTGACGCAGGGGCCCGCCGTGCCGCGCTTCGAGGAAGCTGTCGCCGCGCACGTGGGCGTCAAACACGGGGTTGCGGTCAATAGCGCAACCTCCGCACTGCATATTGCCTGCATGGCGCTTGGCTTGGGCAAAGGGGATCGGCTCTGGACGGTTCCCAATACCTTCGTCGCCTCCGCCAACTGCGGGCTGTATTGCGGGGCGGACGTGGATTTCGTGGATATCGACCCAGCGACCTGGAATATGAGCGTGTCACGCCTCTCCGAAAAGCTCGCTTGGGCGAGGCAGCACGACCGACTTCCCAAGGTCCTCGTGCCGGTGCATTTCTCAGGCCAGCCCACCGAGCAGCAGGCGATCTGGGAATTGGCGCAGGAGTTTGGCTTCAAGGTCCTGGAGGATGCCTCCCACGCCATCGGCGCTACGCGCAATGGCGAGCCCGTGGGCAGCTGCCGCTGGTCGGACATCGCGGTGTTCAGTTTTCATCCGGTGAAGATCGTCACGAGCGGCGAGGGCGGCATGGCGCTGACCCATGATGACGGACTCGCCGAGGACATGAGAATGCTGCGCAGTCACGGCATCACGCGTGAGCCGCGCCGTCTGCAGACAGAGGAAACCGCCCCGTGGTACTACGAGCAGCAGCTCCTCGGCTTCAATTACCGCATGATCGACATCCAGGCAGCGCTTGGCGTCAGTCAGTTGCAGCGCTTAGAGTCCTATGTGGAGCGCCGCAATCAACTTGCGCGCCGCTACGATAGCGCCCTGCAGGGACTGCCGTTGCAGTTGCCGATCGTGCTCGCGGGCAATCGCTCGGCATTTCATCTCTACGTGGTACGCCTGAAGGCGGAGGTTGCAAAAAAAACTCACCGGCAGGTGTTCGACGAGCTGCGACGGCGTGGGGTCGGGGTCAACCTGCACTATTTGCCCGTGCACCTGCAGCCGTATTACCGCGCGCTCGGATTCTTGCCCGGGCAATACCCGGAAGCGGAGCGCTACGGGTGTGAGGCGATCACCTTGCCCTTGTACCCGAATCTGACGGATGCGATGCAGGACGAGGTCATCGCTGCCCTGCGGCAGACGCTTGCGAGTTGAGATGAAGCAGAAAGATGCTTTTCTCGAGTCCGAAGGCGACGCCTGGTTTCGGCGCAACGTCACCGCGACGACGGTTCACCCGGCGCCGCAATCCGACTCCTTGTTGCGCGAGATCCTGGAGTTGCCTGCGCGCCATTGCGCGCCGGGAACCAAGGTTCTCGAGATCGGCTGCGGCGACGGGGCGCGCCTCAGCTGGCTCAAGGAGAATCGCGGATTTGACTGCTGCGGCATCGATCCGTCTGCCCAGGCCGTGACTGCGGCGCGGGCGCGCGGTATCGCTGCATCCATAGGTACTGCGGACCGGCTGCCTTTTGAAGACCAGGCGTTTGACATCGTCATATTCGGCTTCTGCCTCTATCTGTGCGATCGCGAGGACCTGTTTCGCATTGCAAGCGAAGCCGATCGGGTTTTGCGCAGCCCGGGGTGGCTCTTGATCCTTGATTTCTACAGTCCCGCCACCTTGAAGCGCGAGTATCACCACCGCCGCGGACTCTTCAGCTACAAGATGGATTACCGCACTTTGTTCACCTGGCATGCGGCGTATACGAGCTACTCGCACAAGCTGCGACATCATTCCGAGCAGGGCTACACGGACGATGCCACCGAATGGGTCGCGACCTCGGTGCTGCGCAAGCACGTCGAGTCCGGTGAGTAGCCGTCTGGCACTGGGTACCGTTCGATTCGGCATGCCCTACGGTATTGATAATCACGCGCCAATGGTGAGTTTGCAGGAGGCGAAGTCCATCGTGACGCGCGCCCGCGCACTGGGATTCGGGACGCTCGACACGGCGATTGCCTACGGCGCGAGCGAAGCGCGCCTGGGTGAAATTGGAATCGATGAGTGGCGGGTGGTGTCGAAGTTGCCCGAGATTCCGCACTCGTGCGCCGACATCGGTGACTGGGTTCACGAGGCGGTATTAGGCTCGCTCAAGCGGCTGGGAACGACGCGCCTCTACGGCCTCTTGCTGCACGAGGCGCAGCAGCTGGCCGGCGCCCGGGGGAACGCCATCTATGACGCCTTGTGCGCAGTCAAAGAGCTGCGGCTCGTCGAGAAGATCGGTGTCTCGATCTACGCACCCGATGATCTCAAAGATTTGCACCCGCGTTACCGGCTTGATCTTGTGCAATCGCCCTACAACGTCATTGACAGACGGCTCGTGACATCGGGCTGGCTCGCACGCCTGAGCGACGACGGCACCGAAGTCCACGCCCGCTCGCTCTTCCTGCAGGGCTTGTTGCTCATGCCCGCCGCGCAGCGACCGGCGAACTTCAGCCGTTGGCAGCCGCTGTGGAACCTATGGGAGAGCTGGTTGACTGAGCACGGATTGAGCGCCATCCAAGGCTGCCTCGGATTTGCCCTGGCGCAGCCGCAATTCAAGCATTTCGTGGTCGGCGTCGATTCGGTAGAACACCTGCAGGAGATTGCGGCCGGCGCAAGCGTGCGCACGGCAATGCCCCCGGAGGCCCTTGCGAGCGAGGATGCGGATTTGGTGAATCCGTCGCGTTGGAGCGTCAATTGAAAACTGTGGCGATTGTTCAAGCCCGCATGGGCTCTGCACGCTTTCCCAACAAAGTGATGCGGCCCATCTGCGGCACACCCATGATCGGGTTGTTGCTCGAGCGGCTCGCGAACGCGCGGCGCATCGATCAGATCGTGCTCGCGACTTCCAAGGATCCGCGCAACGAGGAGCTCGTGCGCTATGTTCGCAATCTCGGCTACGAGGTGTATTGCGGCAGCGAAGAGGACGTACTCGAGCGCTACTATCTCGCCGCGAAGGAGTACGGCGCCGACGTCGTGGTACGCATCACGGGCGACTGCCCCCTGATCGACCCCGAGGTTGTCGACGCGGTCATCAGAAAATTCGCAAGCTCCGGCGCCGATTACGCGAGCAACGCTGAGCCTGCGACTTACCCCGACGGGCTCGATGCCGAAGTCTTCTCGGCCAAGGCGTTGGAGACCGCCTGGAGCTGCGCCAGCAGTGCCTTCGAGCGCGAGCACGTGACACCCTTTTTGTGCGAGTCGAGTCAGTTCTCCCGCGAATCGTACGTGAACTCATCCGATGAGTCCGCCGAGAGATGGACGGTGGATGAGCCCGAGGACTTTGAAGTGGTCCGCAAAGTGTTCGAACACTTTCATCCCCGCCACGACTTCAGCTGGGTTGAGGTTCTGGCGTTGCGCAGGGAACATCCTGAGTGGTTTTCCGCGAACCGGCATTTGGTAAGGAACGCGGGCGCGCGGCAAGGGACGGGACAGAAACTGTGGAAGCGCGCCAAACGGGTGATTCCCGGCGGCAACATGCTCCTGTCCAAGCGCTCTGAGATGTTTCTCCCGGAGCACTGGCCCTCCTACTTCTCCAAGGCAAAAGGTTGCCGTGTCTGGGATCTCGATGGCCGCGAGTATCTGGACATGACGGTCATGGGCATTGGCACCAACATCCTGGGGTATGGTCAGCCGGAGGTGGACGACGCAGTGCGCGCGACGATTGCAGCCGGCAACATGTCCACCTTGAACTGCCCGGAGGAGGTTTACCTCGCGGAGCGCCTCGTGGAGCTGCATCCCTGGGCGGACATGGTGCGGTTCGCTCGCTCAGGCGGCGAGGCCAACGCCATCGCGGTGCGCATTGCGCGCGCCGCCGCCGGCCGCGACAAGGTCGCCATCTGCGGCTACCACGGCTGGCACGACTGGTATCTGGCGGCGAATCTGGGTGACAGCGAGAATCTCGCCGGGCACCTCTTGCCTGGCCTCGATCCCAAGGGCGTGCCGCAGAATCTGCGCGGCAGCGTACTGCCGTTTCATTACAACAACCTTCCTGAGCTTGAGGCGTTGGTAGCTGATCACGACATCGGCGTAATCAAGATGGAGGTTTCACGCAACACGGGTCCCGCGGAAGGCTTTCTGCACAAGGTGCGCAAGCTTGCGAGTGACAAGAATATCGTGCTGATCTTCGACGAATGCACCTCAGGGTTTCGTCAGACTTTTGGCGGCCTGCATAAGCTTTATGGTGTCGAGCCCGATATGGCGATGTTCGGCAAGGCGCTTGGCAACGGCTACGCCATCACCGCCGCCATCGGCCGACGCGAAATCATGGAAGCCGCCCAGAGCACGTTCATCAGCAGTACCTTCTGGACTGAGCGCATCGGGCCGACCGCGGCTTTGAAGACTCTCGAGGTCATGGAACGGGAGAAGTCATGGGAGCGCATCACTCAAACCGGTCGCGTCATCGGCGAGCGTTGGCAGGCGCTGGCACGAAAGCATGATCTGCCGCTCGAGCTCAGTGGACTTCCGGCACTCATTGGATTTTCCCTGCCGCTCGCCAACATGCGCAAGTACAAAACGTTGATCACCCAGGAGATGCTCAAAAAGGGCTTCCTCGCCACCACTGAAGTCTATGTCTGCATCGAACACACGCCGTTAGTGCTGGAGCAGTATTTCGAGGCACTTGATCCGCTATTTGCGCTCATCAAGCAGTGCGAATCAGGCCGCAATGTCGATGAGCTTCTCGAAGGGCCGGTCTGCCACGAGCGGTTCAAGCGCCTCAACTGATTTCCGGGATGAATGTCGTTATTCGTACCGATGCGTCCACCGCGCTCGGCAGCGGGCACGTCATGCGCTGCATGACACTCGCTGAGGAACTCAGCGGTCGTGGTGCAACGGTCACCTTCGTGTGCCGCATGGGCGATGGCCACATGAACGACTCGATTGCAGGACGTGGATTTGTTGTTTTGCCTTTGGCCGCCGGCGCCGAGCTCGAAATTTCCACGCGCGGCGCTTTGAACGATGCGCTCTGGCAGGAGGATGCCGCGCAAACTCAGGCGGCGCTTAAGGCGACGGGACGAACGCCGGACTGGCTTGTGGTGGATCACTACGCGCTTGACCGTCGCTGGGAGGGCGTCCTGCGCAGCGTGGCTCGCCGCATCATGGTGATCGACGATCTCGCCAACCGCCCCCATGATTGCGATCTGTTGTTGGATCAAAATATTCCGAATCCGCTGCATGGCCGCTATGCCCGCTTCCTGCCCTCCGACACCCGCTCATTGCTCGGCACCGAGTACGCCCTGGTGCGACCGGAATTTGCGCGGCATCGGACCTGCGCGCTCGCGCGCCGCAACGGACAGCTGCAACGGGTCTTGGTTTCCATGGGCGGCACCGACCCGGCGAACGACACCGCTGCGGCCTTGAAGGGGCTTGCGAGACGGGCAGCCGCGGGAGTAGCTCTCGACGTGGTCATCGGCGCGGGCAATCCGCACCGGCAGGCCATTCGCAGTTTGTGTGATGACATGGCAACAGCCGAGCTTCATATTCAAACCTCGCGCATGGCGGAGCTCATGACGCGGGCGGATCTGGCAATAACCGCAGGCGGCAGCACGACCTGGGAGCGTTGCGTATTGGGTATGCCTGCGATCGTGACCATTCAGTCAGCCGATCAGGCACCGATTGCCGAGGCGGTGCAGCGAGCCGGCGGCCAATGCGTGCTCGGCTGGTCGAAAGATGTCGCGGCGCAGGACTACGATCGCGCGTTTCACGCATTGACGGCGGATGAACTCATGCGCATGTCCAAGGCCAGTGCAACACTTTGCGATGGCCGCGGGGCAGAGCGCGTGGCAACTCACTTGTTAGACTGGAATCATTGACACAATGACACCTTCAGTGACGATCGGCGATCGTGCCGTTGGAGCGGATCATTCCCCCTTCGTAGTCGCCGAGGTAGGTATCAATCACAACGGTGAACTTGCCAGAGCCCTCGAGATGATCCATGTCGCGCAGCAGGCCGGCTGCGACGCGGTCAAATTTCAGACCTTCAAGGCCGCGGAGTTCGTCAACGATCCGGCCCAGATGTTCACCTATCGCTCACAGGGACGAGAAGTCACCGAGTCGATGCTGGCGATGTTCCAGCGCTACGAACTGCCGAATAGCGCGTGGCCGGTGATCAAGGCCGAATGCGAATCGGCCGGTATCCGGTTTTTCTCGACCCCGCAGAATCAGTCAGATCTGGATACTCTCCTCGCCGTGGGCGTCCCGGCAGTCAAGGTAGGTTCGGACGATTTCACCAATCTGCCGCTGCTGCGCCAGTACGCGCGCTCGGGAAAGCCCCTCATCCTCTCGAGCGGAATGTCCGACATTGCCGAGGCGCATCAGGCCCTCGAGGCGGTGGGCGCGCTCGACGGCTACCCCACGATTCTTCTCGTCTGCACGTCCCAGTATCCCACTCCGCCGTCGGATGCCAATCTCGCCCGCATCACAACACTGCGTGCGGCATTTCCCAATGTGCCCATCGGATTCTCGGACCACACCCGCGGTGCGCTCGCCGCAGCGATGGCGGTCGCACTCGGTGCCTGCTTTCTCGAGAAGCACTTCACGCTGAGTCATGATTTGCCAGGCCCCGACCACTGGTTTTCGGAAGAGCCAGCCGGGCTTAGCGAATGGGTTGCAGGCATCCGCGCGGCCGAGACGCTGCTCGGCAGCCCGTTGGTCCGGCCGACGGCGATTGAGCGCGGCAACAAGCTTGAATATCAGCGGCGCGTGGTGGCTGCGCGCGACATTCGGGTCGGTGAAGCGCTCGAGGAGAGCGCCTTGACTCTGCGTCGTGTCGCCGGCGGCCGCGGGGTTCCACCGAGTTTCATACCGCACCTATTGGGTCGGCCTGCGCCGCGCGCTTTCCGTCGCGGTGAACCGATCGAATTGTGAGGCCGCCATGGATCTTGAACAATTCAAAGGGCTTTTCCTGCGCACCATCGGCAACCGCGCCAATCCCTATCATCCGCTTGTGTGGATCAACGGCGAGCCGGAAATAGGACCGGATACGTATATCGGTGGTTTCTCGGAGGTCAACGCCAAAGGTGCACGGGTCATCATTGGCAAGGCTTGCGATATTGCCTCATTCGTCGCGATCAACGTCGCGGACTCGCACAATCGCTGCATCGGACTTGCGGATTCCAACACCTGCGCGGACATTGTCATCGGCGATTGCGTTTGCATCGGATCTCACTGCACTATATTGGGGGGTGCCGTAATCGGGCATCATTCGGTGGTGGGAGCGGGCACCGTGGTTCGCGCCGCCGTCATCCCTCCCTTCTCGCTCGTGGTGGGCGCAGAAGTCAAGCCTGGCTATTATCGCGCGGCATTTGAGGCTCGCCACGGCCCATGGGCGAGCTGATCCCTCACAATCGTCCGCTGATCACCGCGGCAGATCGCGCCGCTGTGGATGCCGTGCTGACCTCGGGGTGGATCGCCGAAGGACCCGCAGTGCAGGCGCTCGAGGCACGCATGGTGCGCCTGTACGGCGGTGGAGGCGCTTGCGCTGTTTCGAGCGGGACGGCCGCTCTGTTCCTCGCGTTAAAGGCTCTCGGTGCCGCATCCGACACGATCGTCGCTGTGCCGACCTATACCTGCTCCGCGCTTCTCAATGCGGTGTTCATGGCGGGCACCACCCCACGCGTGGTCGATGTGTTACCCGATAGTTTTTGCCTCGACCCGGATGCCGTTGCGGTGCAGGCTGGGGCAGCAAGCTTCGTCATCGCCGTGCATACATTTGGCGCCGTAGCGGACGTCGCCGCGCTTCGAGCCCATGGCAGGACAGTCATCGAGGATTGCTGCCAAGCGCTCGGCGGCATGGTCGGCGATCTGCCACTAGGCGCCGTCGGCGATGCGGCCGTGTTCTCTTTTTATGCGAGCAAAATCATAAGCGGAGGGCAAGGGGGGCTGGTGTGGTCGCGAACCGCAGCTGAGAAGGTACGGGACTATCGCGAATTCGATGGGCGCGAGCGCTACGATCCGCGATTCAATTTTCAGCTCACCGATCTGCAGGGCGCTCTCGCAAACAGCCAACTCACGAGACTCGATCTCATTCGTGCGCGGCGCGCGGCGATTGCAAACGGCTACCTTGCGGCTTTGCCAAAGGGTCTTAAAACCCAGCGCGATCCGTGCGCACCGGGTCGCATGGCGCACCGATTCGTCGTCGTGACGCCGGATCGCCAGGTGCGTGAGCGCCTGCACGCACACATGACGACGGCAGGTGTGGATTGCATTGTGCCTGTGCAGAGGTTCGAGCTCCTGCACCGCTACCTGTCCCTGGAACCGGCGGACTATCCTGTTGCGGAACAGTTGGCCGATACCACCTTGTCGCTGCCGATGCATCTTTGTTTGAGCGACGCTGACGTCGCAGTAATCAGCGACGCGCTCGCGCGGTTCAAGCCGTGATCCTGACCGCGCATCAGCCGGTCTATCTGCCATGGTTGGGACTTTTTCACAAAATTGCGCTCGCGGATCAGTTCTGCATTTTCGATATTGCGCAGTACCAGAAGAAGGACTTCAATAATCGAAACAAGATCAAGACCCACACAGGGCCGATCTGGCTGAGCGTACCGGTCGAGTCGAAAGACCATTTCTCCAAGTCTCTCGCCCAGATCAAGATTTTGAACAATGGCTGGAACCGCAAGCACTTCACGTCGATCGATCTTGCCTATAAGAAGGCACCTTTCTATCGAGACTACATTGGCGAACTTGAGACGATCCTGCTCACCCGCAGCTATGAGGATCTGGCGGCCTTGAACCGCGCAACTCTGGAATTCGGCCTGCGCGCTCTGAACATCACGACGCCCATCGTGACGGCGACCGATTATGAGTTTCGTGGTCAAAAATCCGACCTGGTACTCGACATGTGCAGGCAGCTCGGCGCGAACACATATATCTTTGGAGCGCAGGGCAGGAACTACGCCGATGTCGGCTCATTTACCTCTGCCGGCATCGATGCGCGATTCCAGGACTATCAGCATCCGACGTATCCGCAGCTGCACGGCAGCTTTGAACCCTACATGTCGGTCATCGATTTGCTGTTCAATGCCGGGCCTGAGAGCGCGAAGATTCTGATGAGCGGCAACGCGGCAAGCGCGGCGCAACTTGCCCATTGAGCCTGCAGCGACCGGTAGCGACCAGGCCTTGCATACTAGGAAGCCCGCGCAGTGACATTTTCGAAAGAGTGGGATGCCGCCTATAAGCAAGGCGGCCAAATGAGTATCTGGCCATGGTCGGACCTCGTGAGCATGGTCATGCGGCATGCGAGGCCCTCAGGGCCCGCGTATCGCATCGTTGAACTGGGCTGCGGCGCAGGCGCCAACGTGCCTTTCTTTTTAAGCCTGCAGGCGGACTATTACGCCATCGAGGGCAGTGCGCACATGGTGGCGCGGCTCAAGGAGCGCTACCCGCAAATTGCGGCGCGATTCGTGGCCGGCGATTTTACCGCCGACATCCCGTTTCCAGATGCCTTCGATCTGATCGTCGACAGATCCTCAGTGACACACAATTCTACAAGATCGATACAGCAATGCCTGAAGCGCGTGCTCGATAAATTGAAGCCCGGGGGCGCATTGGTTGGCATCGACTGGTTTTCAACGCAGCACTCTGAAATGAGTTATGGAGAAATTGCCGACGACGAGCATACGCGGACGAATTTCATGGAGGGACAATTTGCGCATGTCGGCAAAGTCCACTTCGCCGATGAAAGCCACCTGCGCTTCCTGCTAGCGGACTTCAATGTTGAAGTGCTGGAACACAAGGTAATCGACAGGCGCGAGCCCGCCGATAATTCGCGATTCGCCGCCTGGAACTTTCTGGCTAGAAAAAGACGCTAGAAATGACTCACCTGAAAATATCATGACCACTGCCGTGCAAAAGAAAGCGCTCAGTCAGGATGTGCTGCTTGAGCTTAAGGAGCTCATCCCGCAGGAAAAAAAGGAACACTATAATTACCAGGACCTCGAATCCCTCGTGCAGGTGCTGTCGGGCGAGCAGCACAGCGTGGGTTACACGCACGAGCAGATTCCGCTCGATGCGGAGAGGTACCAATGGCTGAAAGCGAGAATCGCATCTCTTGCAGGGGTGCATTCGGTCCTTGAGATTGGTGGCAACCTCGGCTATCTGTGCCTGCGCCTGATGCAGGAATTGGGATTGCAGGCGACATGCCTCGAGCCCATCGAAGACTATGTGCGCATATCGACTCTACTTGCCAAGGGATTTGGACTTGCGCATCTCTATAAGGGTCGGAGCGCCTTCGTCCTCTGGGACAATATCTCGGAGTTGCCGCAAGCGGATGTTCTCATCAATCTCAATGTCATTCACCATGCCGGTCGCGTATTCGACTGCGATGTTGTCGCAAGACTTGGCGGGTGGGCTGCGTATGCGCAGTCGTACCTTGAGAAGCTCTCGTACAAGGGCCGGTATCTGTTCTTCCAGACGGGCAATACGTGGCCCTCGGCAAGGCTGTTCGAGAACACCGAGGCGCCTGAGTTCCTGGCCGATATTCTCAGCCGCAGCGGCTGGCGAGTCATTGATGTGGGCATCTGCGACAAACTTCCGCGGCTCACCTTTTCCACCTATCCGCTGAGTCAAATGCAGAGCATTCCTCGGATCTGGTGTCAGCGTAACCCAAGCACGGATCTGGTCGACTACTACCAGGGACGTGCGTTATTGGCTTCCTTTCCGACGGGCCTTGCGCAGCGGCCGCTGTTTTTCTGCGAGTCGCGGCGATGACGTTGCCGAAGGCTGTGGTCTTTCTGGGCGGCAGCGCCACGGAGGTCGAGTTCATTCAGGCCTTCGGGGCGAACGATATCCGGGTGGTGCTGGTAGACAAAAATGCAGATGCACCGGGGAGAGAATTTGCCGATGAGTTTCTGCACCTGAGCGTGACTGATGCGGACGCGATCTGCAGCGCGCTCGAGCCTCTGCGCTCACGCTATCGTTTTGTTGCGGCCTACGGCATCGTCGACTTCATGTTCAAGACGATTCAGGTCTTGACCGGCAGACTTGGCATCGCGCCGAACGCGCCGGAAATATACGAAGAGTTTACGAACAAGCTCAAGACGAAGGCGCGGCTCGAGAAATTCGGCATTCGGACGCCGGTGACACATGTTCGCGGGCGCGCCTTTGATGAGTCCACTCTGCGGGGAATTGCCGCCGCCAGCCCTTCGGGGACAGTGGTGGTCAAGGCGCATGACTCATGCAACAGCGAAGGCGTACAGATCGTGCGTGCCGATGAACGGGATGCCGCTCGGGAAGCCATACGTCAGGCCATTGAGCTCTCCGGCGAATTCTTCTGCGAGGAGTATGTCAGCGGCTCTCTGCATAACCTTGATGTGATACTGAGCGCAGGGGGCGCAACCATCGTAGGCATCACGGATCGTTATCGTATGGCAGACCGTCTCACTTCCGTTGCCGGATTTCAGCAGAGCCCCCGACAGCATCCGCTGTACGCGGCGTTTGCCAAGCTCGCAGCCGAGATTCGGCGCATGTTTGCCGATTATCGCGGACCATTGACGGCGGATATCCTGGCCGCAGACGGCGCACTTAGCGTGTTGGAGGTGAGCCCGCACCTGCATGCTTCTAAACTCCAATGGCTGCGAGATCCCAGAATCCTCTCAGTCTGGCCGCGTATCCTCTCGGGGGAGGCGCCCGAACTTCAAAGTCTGAGCGACAGTGAAAATGCCAGCGCGTGGGTGCGCATTTACGGCGATGACAGTGCGTACCACGATTATTTCGAAGCATCGTGGATTGCTGACGCCGAGGTGTTTCCGCTACCCATTCGCTTCCGATCTCATGAATTGCGGAAGATTCTCTACATGAAAACCGCGTCCGCTCGCCTCTTGAAGGAACACCTGGAAGCCTATGTCCTCGAGAATGGCGGCTTATCGATGCAGGCTGAAAACGAAGTAAGCCAGCTGGCCACATCGCCATGAGCGGCACGATCGGTGTGGTTGCCGCGCATCCCGACGACGAAGTCCTCGGTTGCGGAGGTACCTTGGCGCGAATGGCGGCAGAGGGTTATGCCGTGCGCATCTTGCTCGTTTCGGACGGGCAGACATCCCGAGTCGTCGAGTCCGGCGAGCGGTCCGTTGAGAAGATCCTCGTGGCGCGCAATGCGGCCGCCAAAGCCGCCTGTACGATACTGGGTGGCAGCTCCATAGAGATCCTGGGGCTGCCGGACAACCGCTTGGACGGCGTGGAGTTGCTGGACGTGGTGAGGCACATCGAGGACTTCGTGCAGCGCCACAGGCCGTCAATGCTTCTGACCCATCATTGCGGGGATGTCAATATCGATCATCGAGTCGTGCACGACGCCGTCATCAGCGCGTGCCGCCCGCAACCTGGACATCCGGTCAAGGAGCTGCTGTTTTTTGAAGTCCCGTCCTCGACGGAATGGCGGCCAGCCGGCTCATTGCATGCATTCAACCCCAATTATTTTGTCGACATCTCAAAGACATTGCCGAGAAAACTGGAGGCGCTCAACGCCTATGTAGATGAACTGCGGCCATTCCCTCATCCACGCTCGCTGAAGGCGGTGAGCGCCCTGGCCCAATGGCGCGGCGCCATGGTGGGAGTGGAGGCGGCTGAGGCTTTTGTTTTGGGTCGAAAGATCGTTGGCTAGCCAAGGTATGCAATTCGAGGCGCGTGTCGATTGAACAGCGGCGAAAAAGAGAGTTCTGATTCTGGCGCAGGGCATTTGCTCTGCGCGCAGCGCGCAAGCGAGGTAGTGTGCTGATGGATCACAGGGCCGCACTGCACGTACTCACGGTGGGATGGGATCAGCAGCTGATAGAAGGTCTTTGCGACCGTATTGCCGCCCGGAGTAACCATTCGTTCTCGCATCTCCTGCATCCCATGTGGGATCTTGAGACTTATGGCCGCAGGCTAAATGGCAGCCACATACACTGGTTTTTCGATAGCAAGCCCATGCGCCTGCCGCCGGCGGACCAGCAGTTACTGGCGTCTCTTGAGCAGCCGGGTGTTCCGACCGTTCACAATATGATCCTGAGCGATCGGATTGCCTCCAAGCTTCGCTACGAAGAGGGCCTCGCGTACGCAAGCCACATCGCGCAGCGGCTCATCTCGGTGTTTCAGCAGGTGCGTCCGTCCGTCATCATTGGTGGTTTCGACGGGCTGCACGGGAGCATGGCGCTCGCGGTCGCAAGGCTGATCAATATCCCGTGGTACGCGATGCGATTCAGCGTGCTGCCGCCCGGGCTCGCTGCGTTCTGCGAGAACGTGTCGCCGGCATCGACGGTCAATCTCCGCGCTCCTTCGCCAGATCGGCTGCGACAGTTAGCGGAGGCCGCCCTCAAGGACTTCGAGTCCGATAAGGTCAAGGCGCATGCCCCGGTCACCCCGGCCTATCTTAATCCTACCTACATGGTGCGCAGAATCCCCTCGCAGTTGAAATCGCTGTTGGCGACCTTCCATAGAGGCTGGGCCGGGCGGCACAACAAATATACCGACGCCAGGTTCACCTATTCGGTTGGCGCAATGTTTCGCGAATCGCTGCGGTACCGGCGCAACGCCCTTGAATTCCCGACGCACTGGTTCACCAACCGAGTCCCCACCGGGCCTTTCGTATTTTTCGGCCTGCACTTTCAACCCGAATCATCGATCGACGTTTGCGCGCACTTCTATAGCGATCAGGTCCGGGTGATTGAGCTCATATCCCGATCGATACCGCCGACGCACAAGCTCTTGGTGAAACTGCACAAGAGTGCAGCGTCGCACTATTCGCGCAGTCAATTGGCCGAATTCACGAAATTTCCCGGTGTTCAGCTGGTGTCACCTTTTGCCTACACTCGGGAATTCATCCAAAAGGCCGATGTCGTATTTTCGATCCAAGGGACGATCGGCCTGGAGGCCGCTCTCCTTGGCAAGCCCGTTGTGGTGTTTGCTGATTCGCCGACCAAAGTCTTTCCCAATGTCTCAACCATTGGCCGGCTGCCGGAATTCCCGGATCTGGTTCGCAAGAAGCTCGCCGAGGAGCCGCCAGAACGGGCCGCGACCATTGAAGCGTTCATGGCGTATCTCGCTCCATTTTGCCGCGCGAGCCTGAATGATTGGACGCAGCTGCCGACGGATGCGCAGATTGAAGGCTACGTGGAGCTCTTTGACTTGCTCGGGGCTTATCTGCGCCAACTGAGCTGGGCGGACGTAGGCTCCCGATCCGTGGGCAGCTGATCGCTTGCCGAATGGCGATAGGTTTCCTGTGATGAGCGCCTTGAGCCCGATGCTGGGCTTGGCCTGCGAGCTGCTCTGCGTAGCACGCATGCCTCGGCGCGGCATTCGAGCCGCGTTGCCTTGCCGGCTGCCGGGCATAGTCAACCCCGGTTCAGAGGACTTATGAGCCTTGCGGCGATGAAGTCAAGATGGCTGATGCGGCTCGTTGTGTTCGCGCGGCGGATCAGCTTTGCGCTGCGTTTCTTCGGCAGGCCGATTCGTGTGCACCCCTCGTCCTGGGTCTCGATGCGCAGCGTCGTTAGCGTCTGCGGTGGCGGCACCATCACAATCGGCCGGGACTGTCAGATACACCCGCTTTGCATGCTCTTAACGTACGGCGGGGACATCTGTATCGGCCACAATTGCAGCGTCAATCCATTTACGATCATTTATGGCATGGGCGGAACGGTTATCGGTGACGGGGTGAGAATCGCCGCGCACACGGTGATCGTTCCGGAGAATCACAATCCCGCGACGGATGAGCTGCCACTTTACAAGGCCGGAAGCACGAAAAAGGGGATCCGGATCGATGACAACGTTTGGATCGGAGCGGGCGTGCGCATTCTCGATGGGGTACGTATTGGACGAAATGCGATCGTCGGGGCCGGCAGTGTCGTGAACAGATCTGTTCCGGCGAATGCCACCGTGGTGGGCGTACCGGCCAAGGCCATCAAGCTGCGGGAATTGGCGGGAACGAACGCCGGCCGCGACGCGGCAAGGGGCACGTGAGGTGACGTTGCGGTCGTTTGCCTCGTTCTGCATTGCCTTCGTGTCGGGCCTCATCGTGACGCTCAACGCATTCAGCGAAGAGAGTCATAACCTGCGTTTCGCCGCGGCCATAATGTTGCTTATCTTTATCCATACGCTCATGCGCTGGCGGTTGTGGATTTCGCGCGAGCTCCTCCTGTATGTCGCCTTTGCCGCCTACAACGGTCTTTCACTCCTGTGGACGAGTGATGTACGTGATGGGATTCCAAACGTGCAGCTGACCATGAACTTCATTCTTGTGTCGATGCTATTCAGCGCCCTCGTCATTTTTCACGATCGTCGTGCCGTGCTGCGCGGGATACTCGGTGGCTTTCTTGTCGGCGCGGTCCTGTACACGCGCATCTCGGGATTTCCTTTCTCGTATCCGGAGGACTTCTCCTACAACACGATCGCGGGCATGTACCTGTTTGGGCTTTTCATGACCGCGGCGTACGGCTGGCATCAGCGCTCGCGGATATTGCCCATCATGATCGGCATGGTACTGATGCTGCTCATCGCGGCAACGACGTCCATTAAGACGAATCTCGGCGTGCTGCTCGGAGCCGTCGCGGCCTCACTCTTGTCGTTCCGCTACGCTTTGCGCGCGGTGGGGCGAAACGCAATTCTGGGTTTGGTGTTCGTCGGTGTGATCGCGTATGCAGTCATCTCCACCCCGGATCTCACGGACCGGGTCCAGGCCGGCTATGCGCGGGTATCCATGGGCGCGGATGTTCTGGTGGCGCGCGAAGACAAGACCGGGGGCGCCGGCCTCGGGAACCGGCAAACCTGGACCAAACGCGGCATTGAAGGCTGGATGACGAATCCCGTCTTTGGCGAGGGCGTAGAGTCCTTTCGAGGTGATTTTCACTATACATCGCACTCGACCGTTGTGGACTTGCTCTATAACACCGGCCTCATCGGATTTGTGTTGTTCTATGCAAGCCTTGCCTCGGTGGCGGTGCGCCTCTTTCAGCACCAGGATCCGCACGCGCGCAGTCCTCGCGCTCTCATCTTTGCCGCGCTCACCTGCTATGGGTTCATATCATTGTCCGGAACTATGTATTACGACGTGTTCCTCGCGGCGGCCATGGCAATCAGCGCGGGCCTATTGACCCGGCCCGATATGGAGACCGAGATGCCGCAAACTGCCGTCGCGCGCGCGCAGTCGTGAGCTTCAAGAGCGCGCGCCGGCGAGCCCGCGTCATCAGTTTCGGGTGACGAATCACTTCGAGGTCGAGCACATCTTTTTCATGCCAGAGCCCCGCTTAAATCGCCCTTCCGTGCGCAGCATCGTGCTGGTGAGCGGCGGCATGGACTGTGGCGGGGCACAACGCGCCATGGCCGACATGGCCAACTACTGGGCCGAGAGAGGCTGCCAGGTGACGCTTGCAACATGGAGCGGTCCGGACCTTGCGGATTTTTATCCGCTCTCTGCGAAGATCTCCAGAGTGTGGCTGAACGTCGATTCGGGGCGCGAATCCGTCATAGCCGCTCTGCGCACCTTCGTGGATCGGATCGCCAGGCTGCGCCGCCTACTGCGCACAGCGAAGCCCGATGTGGTGCTGAGTTTTATCGATGTGTCGAATATCCTCACGATTCTCGCCGCCCTGGGTTTGGGCGTGCGGGTCGTAGTTTCGGAGCGCACCCACCCAGGGTTGAACGACACGGTCTCGCGGCCGTGGAAGCTCATGCGGCGAGTCTGTTACGCCTGGGCGGATCAGGTGGTTGCCCAAACTCAGGACGCGGCCGATTGGATCGAACGCCGCTGCAGAACCACAGTGCTTGTCATTCCGAACTCTTTGCGCGCACTCCCCGAGGCAGCAGCGCAGCGCGAGCCCCTGATTATCGCGGTCGGGCGTCTGTCCAAGGAGAAGGGCTTCGATGTGCTGCTCGAGGCATTCACACGTGTCCGGGGGGAGTTCCCACAGTGGCGCGTGCGCATCATGGGCGCAGGGCCAGAAGAGCACGCTCTCGCCGAGCGGATTGCGAAGCTCGGTCTGCAAGATCGGGTCGAGCTTGCAGGCCAGGTTCATGACGTCGAATCCTGGATGGCGCGAGCTGCGCTCATGGTGCACCCCTCGCGGCGCGAGGGATTCCCGAACGCCGTGCTCGAAGGGATGGGAATGGGCCTCGCAGTTATCTGCGCAGATTGCCGTTCCGGTCCCTCGGAGCTCATCGCCGATGGCGTCAACGGTCGCCTGGTGCCGGTCGATGACCTCGAAACGCTGACCCTGGCCATGTCGCAGTTGATGGCGGACGCAAAGCTGCGCGAGCGGCTCGGCGCAGAGGCCACGAAAGTCAGGCGCGACTATGCGCAAGGCGTGCTCATGAAAAAATGGGAGGCCTGCATCGTGCCGCTGGCGCCACGTAAGCCCAAAAAGTCTGTCCCACGTGCGAATCCTGCCAGCCGCTAAGAGCCAACTATGAAAGTCAGTGCGCTACCGAATATGCTCCTGTCCGTCGTCGGGCTCAAAGTCATACGGCCCGGCCCCACGAAGAAGCGCTTTCCGGTCGAGATGTCGGCGAGCGACAAAGCCGTGTTTCGCTACGTTCGAGATAATCGCCTGTCAACATCATCCGACGAGCGGTTGTTCGCCACGATCATGGCATGCAGATATGTCGTCGAATGCAATATCGAGGGCGACTTTGTCGAGTGCGGCGTATGGCGAGGCGGCAACTCCATTATCGCCGCCGATGTGTTCAAGAATATGGCTTCCGAGAAGTCGGCGTGGCTGTTCGACACGTTTGCCGGCATGACGGAGCCCAGCTCCTTCGATGTCAACTATCTGGGCGAGGTCGCGGACGGCAAATATCGCGATACCCTCAAGGCAGACCACAGCAGCTGGTGCTACTCGCCGATCGAGGAGGTGCAGTCAAATTTCGAAAGGACGGGTCTCCTGGGCGAGCGAGTGCGATTCGTCAAGGGCGACGTCGCCAAAACCCTTCTCCAAGCCGAGAACCTACCGGGGAAAATAGCCGTTCTGAGGCTCGATACGGATTGGTACGAATCGACCCAGGCTGAACTGGACGCGCTTTACCCGAGACTGAGTCGCGGCGGAGTTCTCATCATTGATGACTACGGGCACTGGGGAGGAGCGCGCAAGGCGGTCGACGAATATTTCTCGCGCGTTGCGCGACCTTTCCTGCAATACATCGATCCGACCGCGAGAATTGGCGTCAAGCGGGAATGACTGTGGCCTCGGGCGTCACGGCAGGTTGCGCTGCGAAGGTATTGGCCCGCGAGACGGCAAGAATGCCCGGAAAGAATGTCTAAAACTTTGCGCTGCCGCTGCGAGCGCTTATGGCTGCGTGGACTGCGTGTAGTGTTTCAGTTCGATGCGTGGCACGCGGCCGCGCCCTATTCGTGCCGGCCGTATAAGCGCAAAGTCGTGGAGCTGGTTAACGCGCTCGCGCCCGCCATGGCCGTTGAAGTCGGTTGCGGGCTTGGGGAAATACTGAGTCGCGTGCGGGCGAATGAGCGCTTCGGATTCGACAGCGACCGTGCGGTCATTCGCGCAGCGCGTTTTTTGCACCGCGGAAAGGTTCGCTGGATTCACGCCGATTTGGCCGCCGTTGCGCCCTCGCTGCCGGAGGAGCGTAGGATCGACTGCCTCATCATGGTGAACTGGATCCACAATTTGAGCCCCGAGCAGCTGTGGGGTTGCCTGCAACCGCTCTTGCCTCGGATCGGGTGGCTGATTCTGGATGCGATCGATCGCGACGGCCCAGCCTCCTATCGATTCAAGCATGATTTTGCGTTTCTGTCGGCGCTCACCGAGCGTGTTTCCGTGACGCGTGTGGCGGGCGAACCGCGCTCCCTGATGATCTTCAAAGTCGCCCAATGAACGCTCGTTATCTGATCCGTCTGGATGACGCGTGTGCAACGATGGATCGGCACAAGTGGCATCTACTCGAAGAGGTACTCAATCAGCATTCGATCAAACCGATCGTGGCCGTGGTTCCGGACAATCAGGATGCGGAACTGATGTACGACGCACACGATTCGAAGTTCTGGGACAAGGTGCGCGATTGGGCGGCCAAAGGCTGGACCGTGGCGATGCACGGATACAGGCACGTCATGCACCCGACCGACGCAAAATTGCTCGTACCCTTCTATAGCCGCAGCGAATTCGCGGGGCTGTCGCTCGGGGACCAGGCCGCTAAAATCAAGGCCGCGTGGCAGCTTTTTCTGGCGGAAGGCGTTGTCCCGCAGGTGTGGGTTGCGCCGGCCCACAGCTTTGATCGCCTGACGCTTGGCGCCGTTCAAGCCGAGACCTCGATCCGAGTCGTGAGCGACGGGATCGCATGGAAGCCCTACCGGGCACTGGGCTTCCATTGGATTCCGCAGCAGCTGTGGCGACTGACCGAGCGTAAATGGGGATTGTGGACGGTGTGTCTACATCCGAATCAGATGACCGAGGAGTCGATCGCGGCTCTCGGCCAGACCATTGGCGACAGCTTTCGAGGGCGATTCAGCGACTTCAAGGATATCCGGCTGCGCGATTCCGGCAGATCGCTCGCCGAGCGGCTGTATCACGAATATTTCTGGTGGCGATGGCGGCGCTTCGGTCATGCAGCGCAGTAGCGTCATCTGCTGCAACACAGCGACACGCTGATCTACGATGATTGAATCGAGCTATATCCGCTGGCGCCTGCGCCGTTATATCAAGCAGGGGCTGCAGATCGCTGATGACTGTCGCCTGATGGGCTTGCCGAATTTCGGATCGGAGCCTTATCTGATCAGCATCGGCAGACATGTCACGATTTCATCGCGCGTCACGTTTATCAACCACGATGGCGGCACCTGGGTATTCCGCGATCTCCCCAAATATAGCGAAGTCATCAAGTTCGGCCGCATCGTGATTTATGACAACTGTTTCATCGGATCAGGCGTGACCATCATGCCTGGGGTGTCGATCGGACCCAATGTGGTGGTGGCCGCCGAATCGGTGGTGGCCGCGGATGCAGTGCCGAACACGGTTGCCGGCGGAGTGCCGGCGCGCACCTTGATGAGTGTCGAGGAATACGCGGAGAAGGCGTTGGCACAGACACCCAAGTATGACCGCGCGGCCTACCGGATCGACAAGGCTCGGGAACTGTTGCGAGTGTTTCCGCGCCCTTGGTAGATCGTCGCGCGACTGTGGCAGGCGAAACACATTTCCCGCCCGCTAACCTATGAGGCTGTTGCTGGTCATAGACCATCTGGGCTTGGGCGGAGCGCAGCGGCAGATCGTTGAACTCGCCTGCGGCCTTGCGCAGCGGGGACATACGGTGGAGTCATTCTCGTATTTTCCGCAGCACGATTACTTTCTGCGCCGAGTCCTGGACCAGGGCATTGCCGTGCACGGCTATCGCAAAGGCAGAGGGTTTTCCTTGGGTGTCGTCGGCGCCATCATGTCGTTGCTACGCAGCCGAGATTTTGATCTTGCGATCTCATTTCTGAATAATCCGAATATATACGCAGAGCTTGCGAGCCTCGCGTCGCGGCAGACGCGTCTCGTGGTGTCCGAGCGCTGCAGTTATCACGATGATCACTCAACACTGGCAGCCAACGGCAGGCGCGGGTTGCACGTTCTTGCGGATCACGTGGTGACCAATAGTGAGACCCATGCTGCATGGCTGCGCAGAAAAAGATGGTTGCGCGCCAAGGTGTCCTGCATCTACAACGGCCTTGATCTCGAGGCGCTCACCCCGGCGCGAGATGCCCCCGCCGGGGGCGCGAATCTGCGCTTGTTGGCCGTGGGCAGAGTTTGCGCGCAAAAGAATCCGCTGAACCTGATCGCAGCGCTGCAGCGCTTTTACAGCAAGCACGGCTACGCGCCGCAGCTCAGTTGGGCCGGCATACAGGAAATGAGTGGCAGCGATCAGCGCTATGTCGCGCAAGTCAACGAGCTGCTGCAAAGCCACCCGGAGATTGCCGCGCGCTGGCATTGGCTGGGAGAGCAGCGCGACATGCCCTCGCTACTGCGGCGGCATGACGCGCTCATTCATCCGTCGCTCTATGAGGGTCTGCCCAACGCCGCCTGCGAGGCATTAGCCGCGGGCCTGCCAGTGCTGATATCCGACGTGTGTGACCATTCGCGGCTCGTCGCAGAAGGCGTGCGCGGTTTTCTCTTCAACCCGAATGATCCGCTTAGCATTGCCGCGAGCATTGAGAAGGTCGCCGCACTCGACGCAGACGGCTGGCTTGCTCTGTCGCGCAATGCCAGAAGCTACGCCGAGGCTCACTTGGGCGTCGCCAAGATGCTCGACAGCTATGAAAGACTCTTCGTGAGCCTGATCGCAGGGCACGCCGGCGTATCCCGAGGAACGGCGCAATTCTAATGAGCACGCGGCGCAAGTTACTGTCCGGCGCCCTTGGATTGGCAGGAGCCGCCGGCCCCCTCGGCGCACGAGCCGCCGCGAGCCGCGATGCCGGCACTACCGGTGGTGTGCCGTACGCCCAGACCCGCACAGAAGCGACCGCGAACATCGTGCCCGTGGCATACCAATACCCCCCGGGCGATGTGCGTCGCTACGGCGTGACGGCAAATGATCCGCGCGCCGCGAGTGCCAACGTGCGAGCGCTGCGTGCGCTCGTTTTGCCAAGCGGGACATTTACCGGCCGGATTTGCTTTCCAAACGCAAGCGGTGCGGACGTCTATTACTTGAATGACGTCATTCCGTTCCATGACGACATTCATGTCGATCTGCAGGCGAGCACGCTCGAGTTTGCGAAGGAGGCGGTTGCGGCGGACACCAATTCCGGATTCATTTTTGCCGTGCGCAATTTCTGCATCGAGAACGGCTCGATCGTCGTCAAGTACGACATGCGCACGGTAGCGACGAGCGCCGGCAGCGCCATTCATATCGGTAATCGGGGCACGGACAGTATTTATTTCAGCCCAGCGTTTGACAGCCAGTTGAAGTCACCCATGGGCAACATCACACTTCGCAACCTGCGGATTACTTCGAGTGTTGCGAACGGCAATGCGATTGAAATGACCGGTGGGCTTGCCGGGGTCATCATCGAAAACGTCTGGATCGACGGGCAATCACTGCTGAGCGGCGGAATCTATTACGAGTTCGGCTGGGCGACCGGCGGGCAGACAAATCTGCGGCAAACCTCGCATGCGCATAACATGCGATTCAGCAACATCAACGTCACAAACCTGCAACGGCGCATAAGCGCCGCGGTAACGCTCGCAGGCGCTTATAACTGTCTCATCGATGGCCTGTATGTCAGTGGCGCGGTAGCCGCGTTCAACGGCACATCGGGCGAGTCACTCTTTTATAGGCCGTGGTCCGGCGTCGATGCAGCCGGCGCCAAACACACGATTGCGCTGCGCAACATTGTCGCGCACGATCTTGTAGGAACAGCGATGACGCTCGGGGGCGCGCAGCTTGCGGCCAACGGCTACTTGGCGGCAGCTAAGCTCTCGGCCGCAGTGCAGACCGATCTTGGGGACTACTCGCTCGACGGATTTGCATTGGAGGGATCCGCGAGTGGCTGGGGTATCTATGCGTCGGCGGCGAAGGCTGATATCCGTAATGGCCGCGTCAGCGGCTTTCAGCGCGGTATTGTGCAAGGCGACGACTGCACGCGACTGCTCGTCAACACAGTTGACGTGATCGGTTGCACGCAGCAGGGAATGCAGCTTGATATTGGTGCGGCGATCTGGGATCCGCCGCGGCAGAAGATGGGTGAAATTCGCAATTGCTTCATTGCCGGCAACGGCAGCGAACGCGCGGGCATCTATCCGGCCATACAACTGGACAACTGCGCCGGTTTCCTGATTGAAAATAACCGTATCGGTTTCGAGCCTGCCCATGATGGCGTGCCGGAGACGACTCAAGGCAATGCGGTGCAGTTGGGCGCGCGCTGCGCGAACGTGATTTGCCGCGACAACTACGTCGGTGGTGTCCATGGCGCAGGAGTTGCCTACGCCCACGCTGGCACCGATGGCGCGCACGGCAATGTGATTCAGAGTCCCGGCGGGATCGCCACATCGCGCGGTTCCTGGGACGGCATCACTGTTAAACGGCGTATCGTCGCCTTCGGCGCCGCGATTGCGATTGATGCGACTGGTAGCGAGCAGTACGACATTACAGCGACGAGCAACGCCGACTTTGCGATCAATGCGCCGATCAATCCGGTCCTCGACAAGACAATTACGATCACACTGCGTAATGCCTCGGGTGGCACTTTGGGTAAAGTGGCATGGAATGCAATTTTCAAGATGTCGCCCTGGACGAATCCCGCCAACGGACACAATCGCTCG
>Ga0302325_10005286_pt1 | contig 29416 bp, 25 predicted proteins | sample Palsa_T0_2_FD_201948 | JGI IMG/M metagenome (GOLD analysis project Ga0302325, IMG submission 201948) | Peat permafrost microbial communities from Stordalen Mire near Abisko, Sweden - Palsa_T0_2 | ecosystem: Environmental > Terrestrial > Soil > Palsa > Peat permafrost | place: Sweden: Abisko...
GGCTTCGGTCCGCGGGGGTAAATCACGTTGTTGGCGCTCCTCCTAGCGGCGCAGATCCAACTCTCGCCGGTGAGTTTTCCGAGCAAGGATGCCGGGGTCACGCTGACCGGGACGCTCTACGAACCGGCCGGATTGACCGCGCGCGTTCCGGGCGTCGTGATCATGCACGCCTGTGACGGTCTGGATTCGGACATCACCGATTGGGGAAATTGGTTCGCGCAGAACGGCTACGTGGCGCTTGCACCAGACAGTTTCGGGCCTCGCCACGTTGGACGCGTGTGCGGCACGCGCGTTGTGCCCGCACGGGTGCGCGCATTGGATGCCTATGGCGCGCTCGCGTATTTGCGAACGTTACCTGACGTCGATCCCACACACATCGGGATCGTCGGGTTCTCACACGGTGGCGGAGCCGTCCTGTTTACGGAGAACATGGACGTCGCGAGCGATGCAGGCTTTGCGCAGAGCGGCTTTGCCGCGTCCATCGCATTCTATCCGGCCGCTTGCGATCAAGCGCCCGCGAAGCCGCTGCTCGATCCACTGCTGATCCTCATCGGCGCGGATGACGATTGGACCGACGCACCTACCTGCGAGAACTCAATCAGGAACGCGGATCCGACGGGCACCGTCGGCACGATCCACGTGTATCCCGGGACCTATCACAAGTTCGACGACCCGACGGCGAACAAGTACGCGCACGTGAACGGTCACGTCTACACGCTGCGTTATAATCCGCAGGCCGCGGCCGATGCACACGACCGCGTGCTCGCGTTCTTCAAGCAGTATTTGTAGCGCTTACCAGAATTTATCGGCGAGCCACGAGTCCTTGAGCTCCTGCGTTCGCGTGAGCGTAAGCGCAATTGCGCAGTTATTGGTCGCCCGTGCGCAGGCCTCGTCGCGATACCATATCCACGCGTTCTCCGCGTCGGCGAGCAGCGTTCGCTGATCCGGCGTGACCAAGTTCTCGAGTAGCCCATAGATCCGATCGTGCTCGGCCACCGCCGGCGCCGACGCGGTCGCTCCGGCGGGGTTGGGCCGGCCGGTGAAAAGACCGATGTCGCGTATGCGCGCCTGGGCTGAACTCGCCAGGCATTGCGACTCGATCATCGGTTCGATCGACCCGCCGCTGACCAGTGCGGTGTCGAAATCGCACGCATTCGCACGCGCGGCCAGCCAGCGCAATTCGCTCTCGCGGAGCACCACATCGTTATGATAGCGCTGCATCGCCGCGCGGTACGTGGCTAGCTCCTGTGCATTGGCACGCTCGCGCGCCTCGCCGGCGCATTCATTGAGTTCCATCTGGTTTGCCGAAGCTCCGCACGCGAGCGCCGCGGCGAGAAGCACGGCGATCACGGAAGCTTCATCGCGCTCTTGACCAGCTTATCGCGCGTTCCTGGCGGCAGCAGCGCGACGACGGCTTGCATCTTCGCTTTACTCCCGATCAGGTAGCGTTCGCGCGGTTTGGGCGCGCGCAGCGCGGCCAGCACGGTGGTCGCTATCACATATGGATCCATGCCTTCGCGCTCTTCGATTTTGGTCTGCGCGAGAACCGCCTCGGTGAGTGCTCCGTAGTAGGTCACCGCTTGCGGCGGCATCGCACCGATGAGTGCATCGCGTCCGGCGCGCCCCTTTTCCCAAATCGGCGTCTTGACCGAAGCGAATTCCAACAGCGACACGCTGATGCCGAATGGTGCGAGTTCTTGGCGCAGCGCATCGGTGAGCGAAGCGATCGCTGCTTTCGACGCGCTGTAGGGGCCGACGAACGGCGCCGAAAGGCGTCCCGCGATCGAGCCGACGTTGACGATGCGTCCGTGTGATTCGCGCAGCAGCGGCAGCGCTGCTTGCGCCATCGCAATCGGAGCGACGACGTTGACTTCGAATTGATGGCGAAGCGCGTTGATGGGGAGAAATTCGAGCGGTCCGGCGACCGCGATGCCGGCGTTGTTGACCAGTCCTGCGAGCGTGTCGCCGTTCTCGCGCACCGTCTGCACCGCGCGGGCAACGTCGGCGGGAACGGTAACGTCGAGAATGACCGGGCGGATGCGCTCGTGTTCGGCTTCGAGCCGTTCGCGATCGCCTTCTTTGCGAACACCCGCGTAGACGGTGAACCCGTTGCGGGCCAGGTGCATCGAAATGGCATGACCGATGCCGGTCGATGCACCTGTTACTAAAACTGCCTCGTTAGCCATGCACCTTTCGTTGGTGAATGATGATGCTGTTGCCTTCGGGATCAGGTCCCCAGGCCATGAAACAGTTCGGCGTTTCGACGACGTCGGTGAGCTGCATGTCGCGGCTGCGCAGTTCGGCTGCCTTGGCGCGCGCATCGTCGACAGCGAACATCACGAATCCGCCCGGCGGCGTGTTCGGCATGCTCCAGACGCCAAACGTCGATCCGTCCGCGAGTTCGAACTCCGAGCCACGCCCCGGGGTGATGTTGGTGGGCTGCAGGCCGAGCGTATCGCGATAAAAGGCGATCGCACGCTCCGGATCAGACGCGAAGAATCCGGCGATGTCGATGCCGTGGATGGTCGTCAGCGTGCGCGCTTGGCTCGAGGGCTTATGTTCGTCGCGGGCCTTTTTCTGGTGCACGATGACGCCGTTGCCTTCGGAATCCTTGCCTATGGCCATGTAGCAGACTTGCGATTCGAACGGGTCGCTGATGCTTCCGCCGCGCTCGCGGATGTGCTCTACTGCGCCCGCAGCATCAGCGACGGTAAACATCACGGCGAAATGGGGCTTCATGCCTTCGCTCTCGGGCGGCTGCCAGAGTCCGAACGTGCTGCCGTCGGGAAGGTGAAATTCAGCGCCGCCCTCGGCGACGACCGACGGCGCCATCCCAAGCGTGTCGCGATAGAAGGCCAGCGATTTTTGGAAGTCGGCCACGACGCAGCCGACGAGGTCGATGCCCGCGACGGCGGTGGACGCGGTGTGGGGCGTAGACTGAACGCTCACGAGGCTCTCCTTGTGTATCGTTGTGCTTGCCTCAAGCGTACCGCGCATATATGACAGCCGCTGTCATGATTAGGTGCGTCGAGGCCTCCAGGCCGCCAAGATCGCCCCTTGAATGGCCATGCCCACCGCGACGTAGCCGATGTTGATCAGTCCAAGCGTGACGCCCCAGCCCGAATAGACGTAATCCATCCACGTCATCGTCCCGAAGATCAACAGCCCGAACGCGAGCCCGATCCACGCACCCTCCAGTGGGCCGACTGCGCCTCGCCATTTCAAAATCAGCGCCAGTCCGTAGGCGAGGAAGAACGCGGTCACCAGCGAGACGGCAAAAGGATACCACGCACCTCCGCCGGCCATTGGATGTAAGAGCGGTCCCATGGCTGCCATCCACGCCTTATCGAAGAGCACGTCGTACCACAAACCGCCGAGCAGAAAGAACACGATCGCGGAAACGACGATCGCCCACCAGTTCACGTTAATGCGCATGCAAGCACCTCCGTTAGAACCTTGTTGTCGAAGAGTTAGGGCTCGCATTGCTGCGAGCCCTAACCATATGACCCCGACGAAGGGTCAGTGGGTGCGCCCGTGAGGATGCGGATTGACTGCGCGGTGCTTCTGCATCGCCTTGAACGCGAACGGTGCGACCGTTTGGGTGCCGATGCGTCGCGTGCTCGTATACGTGACCGTTCCGTTATTCGGAGCGCCGTATTGCAGGATATCGATGTTGGCGTAGTTGTCGTCCGCAGCCCAGACGTAGCCTCCCGCGGCCGAGATGCCTTCGAGCTGCTGGCCGGTGTAGTTGGAGCCGCAACAGCCGGCGTTCGCGCTCGGATTCGGCATCGCGTAGTATCCGCTCACCGGTGTTCCGCTCGCAAGTCCGGAGAGACGGCCGATACCGGTTCCGTTCTCCGCGCCGGCCATCCAGAAGCTGCCGTCAGCGTAGGCCATGTCGTAGCTGTAGAAGGTGTTGATCGGGAACGGCGTCTCGCTGACGTTTGTCGTCGAGAACGCTTTGGAACCGGGGATATAGCCATAGAAATAGTTCTCCGCGGGCTCGTCGTCGCTGAACCATGCCGTCGTACCGTCGGGTCCGCTGGCTATCGTCATGATGTCAGGTGTGTTGGTCACAGCCGCGTTGACCGCAGCCGACATCGAGGCGGTCGCGATCTTGTAGACGCCCGTGCTGTCGTCAGCGCCGATGTACATTTGCGAGCCGTCCGGCGATATCGACATGTCACCCGGGTAGTTAATTGCGCTCAGGCCGGCAACACTAAACGGTGTTTCCGTAAGCGTGCCCGATGAGCTGAGTTCGCCGATCGCAAACTCGTCGCTTCCGAGCAAATTCGTCCCGTTGCACTGCCCCGAGTATTCAAGGAACCACACGTTGCCGGTCGTGTCGACGTGAATCGATCCGGGGATGCCTTTAAGGATTTTTTCGGTCGCCGTTCCGGCGGTTGGATTCAGCACACCGAGCGTTCCGCTGTACTCGTTTTGCCCAGAGCAATTCGGCGCGGACGTCGTACTGAATACAGTAGCGTAGTAGATAAGGCCGCTGGTCGGATTGACCGCGACGCCGCCGTACGCTTCGAACTCCTCGCTTTCGAGATTCTGCGCCATGCCGTGCACGATCGTTGCACCAGGCACGGTCACTGACCCGGCAGCCGGAAGGTTGTACGGATCGGTAGTATCGCCGGCGAAGACTTTCTGATAACCGCTGGGCGATGCGATGGCGATTGCGTCCGAACAGCAATAGCTGGGGCCCTCGAGCTCCAACATGATGGCGGCGGTTCCGTTTGAGGAAGCCGCGATAGCGCTAGGCTGACCGTAGATGTTGTTGACCGTGTCGAAATATTCGAACAACGTCAGACTTGCGCCGCTTGCCCCGAACGTCGCGGCGGTGGCGCTGGTGACGCCGGAAGCACTCGGCGTGATCGTGGATCCGACGTTCGATCCGCCGTCGTAGCCTAGCGTCACGAGCTGTCCGGGTGAGCTCACGGTAGTTGACGAAAGTGCCAGCGTCTTGTAGGTATCGCCAGTGATCGCGAGGGTGATCGGCGACGCAAAGCCTCCTGGCCCGATAATCAGATTGCCGTCGGCATCGTTGGCTTGCACGGTCACACTGGTCGTGCTCGCCGCACCGACCGGAAGGGAGGCAACTCCAAGAACGAGCGAGAGGCTAGCGGGGACGCCGTCGAGATCGACGGCGATGGTGGTGTTGGTCCCAGCTGTCAGGGTTGCATTGACGTTGCCGGTCGAGAGCACGTTGCCTTTGCCGCCGATCGCGTCGTACATCGTCAACACGAACGTGTTGGAACCGGCCGCTCCGAGGAAGTTCACGGTGCATTGAGTCGCGCCGCCGCTGACCACCGCGCAACTCGGTGAAGTCGGCGTGAGATCGGCTTCGGCGACTTGCGTCGTTTTGCCGTTGCTCAGGATGCCGATCGTCATCGACTTGGTACTTGCCGAAATGTACTTCGGGTTGCGCATGCTGCTGGCTGCCGACTTCGGCGGGATGCTGATGACCATCTTGGCCGGTGCGTTGTCGTTCTGCGTGGGCGTTGTCGGCTGCGTTACCGAGCCGATGCCGCTTGCCGGAAGCGATGAACCGCCGCCACCGCACGCGCCCAGCGCGAACGTCAGTGCCACAGCGGCCGCAAGTGTGAATGGGGATCTCCGAGTACGTAACATTGGTGTGGGTGTTCTCCTTAACGCTGTTGCTGCGGAGTGAATGTCGCAGCAGTGACGGACGCGGGAATCGACGTGGAATGTCCGTTGGTATCGTTGACCGTGATGGTTGCGCTTCCGCCGCCAACCGGGGTGACAGTAAATGTGTCGGCTGTGTCGTCGCGACGGCGCGCGCTCGTCGAGCTGGTCGATCCGACTGTTACGACGCTCGTATTCGAGGACGTTGCGGTAAACGCGCCGCTGTATCCCGATTCGCTCACCGTAAACGTCTGTGGGTTCGATGACGAGAACGAGAACGACGGAACCGACAGCGAAATCATTCCAGAAGAACCGCCGGATCCGCTTTCGGGAAAAGTCTGCACGGACGTGCATCCAACGACGAATAGAAACGCCGAAAGACACGATGACAAAACAAAAGACCGTGGCCTCATCAAAAGAAGGCCCTTTCATTAGAAGAGTCGCTGAAGAGTCGCTTGGGTGCAGCCTTATGTATGCGAAGCAGTAAACGATGGCCTTTGCTGCTTTATGTGGATATTGTAAGCATCGACAGAGGTCGCATTAAACACAAAGAAAAGAGCTCGCATTGCTGCGAGCCCTTTTTGTTGTAACGGTGACGAGACTATTCGTCGTCCCGATGCGTGGGCGGACGGCGCCGGCGCCGGGTCGGCGGTGCGCCGGGTCCGGCCGGTCCGGCCGGAACCGCTCCAGCGGGTTCTTCGTCGTCACGGCGCGGGCGCTGCGGACGGAATTCACCGTTGCCGCGGCTCTCGCGACCACCGCCGCCGCTGTTCTCCGAACCCGGAGCCAGCACGGCTTTGCGCGAGAGATTGACGCGGCCTTGCCCGTCGATCTCCATGACCTTGACTTGCGTCGTGTCGCCGACGTTGAGCACGTCTTCCACTTTCGCGACGCGTTCGGGCGCGAGTTGGCTGATGTGCACGAGGCCTTCCTTACCCGGAAGAATCTCGACGAACGCGCCGATCGGAATCACCCGCTTGACCGTGCCGGTGTAGATCTCACCGACCTTGATGTCTTTGGTGATGTTCTCGACGTACTGTCTGGCAGCTTCGCCGCTCGCACCGTCGAGCGAGGTGATGAACACGGTGCCGTCGTCCTCGATGTCGATCTTCTCGACGCCGGTCTCGGCGATGATCTTGTTGATGATCTTGCCGCCTGGTCCGATGACGTCCTTGATCTTGTCGGGGTTGATCTTGATCACGATCATTCGCGGCGCGTACTGCGAGAGTTCCGCACGCGGCTGCGCGATCGTTTCGGTGAGCTTATCGATGATGAAGAAGCGCGACTTCTTGGCTTGCGCCATCGCTTCACGCATGATCTCGATCGTGATGCCTTGGACTTTGATGTCCATCTGGATCGCGGTGATGCCCTTTTTGGTTCCCGCGACTTTGAAGTCCATCTCGCCGAGCGCGTCTTCGAGGCCTTGAATGTCGGTGAGAACTGTGTAGTCCTTACCTTTCATAATTAGGCCCATCGCAACGCCGCCGACGTGTTCGGTGATCGGCACGCCGGCGTCCATCAGCGCGAGCGACGAACCGCAGACCGAGGCCATCGACGACGATCCATTCGATTCGAGCACTTCGCTCATCAGGCGCAGCGTGTACGGGAAATCTTCCTTTTTCGGAAGCACGGGCAGCAGCGCGCGTTCGGCGAGTGCGCCGTGGCCGATTTCGCGGCGGCCGGGTCCGCGCATCGGACGGGTCTCACCAACCGAGAAGGGCGGGAAATTGTAGAAGTGCATGTAGCGCTTATCTTCGAGCGCAACGATGCCGTCGAGCCGCTGCGCGTCGCTGGTGGAACCGAGCGTCGCGGCGGTAAAGACCTGCGTTTGTCCGCGCGTGAAAAGTCCCGAACCGTGGACGCGCGGCACCAAGTGCACCTTACTCCAAATCGGGCGAATTTCGTCGGGCTTGCGGCCGTCGGGACGAATGTGCTCGTCGACGACCATCACGCGGAGCTCGTCCTCTTCCATCGACTTGATGATCTTGCCGAATTCCTTGGCAGTGTCCGAATTTTCGAGCAGTCCCTTGATCTCGTCGTCCTTCTTGCCGACACGCTCGAGCGCTTCGGTGACGTTGAGATTCGAGAAGGCTTCTTCGCGCGTGTGCTTGTCGACGACGCGCATCGCTTTGGCGACGTCCTTAGCAAACGTCTTGCGCACCCACTTATCGAGATCGGCGTTGACCTTCTTGAGCGGATAGACGCGCTTCTCTTTGCCGGACTTTTTCACGAGTTGATTGATCGCCTTGACGATCTTCTTGATCTCGCCTTGGCCGAACTCGACCGCACCGAGGAAATCTTCCTCGGAAATTTCAAGCGCGCCGCCTTCGACCATCATAATCGCATCGGCGGTGCCGGCGACCACGATCTCCATGCCGCCGGTTTCATACTGCGGGAGCGTGGGATTGGCAATGAACTTTCCGTTTTCGTCGCGCCCGACGCGCACGCCGGCAACCGGCCCGTCGAACGGAATGTCGGAAAGCGCGAGCGATGCGCCGGCAGCGCAGATACCGAGGATATCGGGGTCGAGTTCGGGATCGACCGAGAGTACGGTCGCAACGACTTGCACGTCGTTTTGGAAACCTTCGGGGAAGAGCGGACGAATCGGACGATCCATCTGACGCGAGCTGAGCACGGCGTGCTCGGGCGGACGTCCTTCGCGCTTGATGTAGCCGCCCGGAATCTTTCCGGCCGCGTACATCTTCTCTTCAAAATCGCAAGTGAGGGGGAACCAGTCGATGCCTTCGCGAGGTTTCAGCGAGGCAGTTGCGGCGCAGAGCACGACGTTTTGGTCGCCGTAACGAATCAGCGCGGAGCCGTTGGCTTGCTTCGCGAGTTCGCCGGTCTCAATGACCATCGTGCGCCCGCCGACCTCTAAGGTCACGGATTCGGGCACAATTTCTCCTAGTTTCTTTTGTTTTTGCTTCTTAAAATGAACCGTGCTCGGTTCGCGAAGCAGTCAAAACGCCCCTGTGTATTCCGCCGGCCTTCGGCCGGGCGCACCTCCTGTGCTCGGAACACGCAGCCGCATCGTGCGGCTCAGATTTCAGGCGCTGGTATCGATTGTCGAGCCGGTGGCAGGGGTCGAGCCCAGGTTCTGGAGCTCGCTTGCCAGCTGGGCAAACTGATCGGCGTTGAGGCCGGCGGAGGAATAGAGCGCGTTCATCGCATCGGTCGTGTTGCCGGAGAGGCTCTGCTGAAGGACCTGGTTCTGCCAGCTTTCGAGGGTCGACAGCGCCTGCTGATACGGGTTCTGACCGGCCGAGCTAGTCGAGGTCGAGGATGTCGTCGACGAGGTGGTCGTACTGGTCGACGGCAGCGGGGTGCTCGTCGGCGTGCTCGGCGTCTCGGCGTAGCTCGTCGGATTGAGCACGTCAAAACCCGGGACCACGTTGGGAGTAATCGGTCCGGTTAGGGCGTCGGCCCCGATATAGGAGGTGCTCATCCGCGCCATTTTATCATCTGACTCGAGCCGGGAGCCCTTGGCATAGGAAATCTTTACGCCGCGGTCGCGAAAGACCGCTCATGCACGCCTTCGTGTTGAGTGCCCTCCTCGCCGTGGTCGCCGCGCCGCACGCTATGGTGGTCACCGAGCAACGCCTCGCCTCCCAGGCCGGGCTCGACGTTCTGCGAGCCGGCGGCAACGCGGTCGACGCGGCGGTCACCGTCGGCTACGCGCTCGCGGTGGTCGATCCGTGCTGCGGAAATATCGGCGGCGGCGGCTTCATGTTGATCCGCATGCACGACGGGCGCGAGCGCTTCATTGATTTTCGCGAGAAAGCGCCGCTGCGTGCAACGCGCGACATGTACCTCGACGCGCAGGGCAACGTCGTTCCCAATCGCTCGCGGAAGGGCTGGCTCGCGATCGGTGTGCCCGGCACGGTGATGGGCATGGAGCGCGCGCGCACCGAGTTTGGTACGATGTCGCGCGCGACGCTGCTCGCACCCGCGATCCATTTGGCGCGTAACGGCTACGTGCTTGTTTTAGGAGATCTCGTTCCGTTCAGCGGTGCGTTTTCGGAGCCGAATGTGCGCTCGATCTGGATGCCCGACGGCAAGATGCCGCGCGCGGGCGAGCGCATCGTGCAAGCGAATTTGGCCAACTCACTGCAAGCGATTTCCGACGGTGGTACGGCCGCCTTCTATCAAGGCTCAATCGCGCACGCCATCGTCGAGGCGAGCAACGCGAACGGCGGCATTCTCGCGATGCGAGATTTCGCCGCCTATACGGTCGACGAATCCTCGCCGTTGCAGTGTGAGTATCACGGACTGACGGTCATTTCGGCACCGCCGCCGAGTTCGGGCGGCGTGACGCTTTGTCAAATCCTCAACATCATTTCGCCATTTCCGCTCGCCGATTGGGGCTGGCACAGCGTGCGCGAAACGCACTACGTCATTGAAGCGGAACGCCGCGCGTACGCTGACCGCAACGCATATCTCGGTGACCCGGCTTTCGTAAACAATCCGATCGCGCAGTTGCTCAGCCCCGGCTACGCGGCGCAGTTGCGCGCGCAGATCGATCCACAGCGAGCGACACCGTCATCGCAGGTGAAGCCGGAGTTGCACATCGACGTGCACGAGAACGGGCAGACGACGCACTACTCGATCGTCGATAGCGCAGGCAATGCGGTGGCGGTGACCTACACGATCAACGACTGGTTCGGCTCGAGCGTCATCGCCGGCAACACCGGCTTTTTTCTCAACGACGAGATGGATGACTTCACCTCGAAGCCGGGCGTGCCCAACGGCTTTGGACTCGTGCAAGGCGCAATGAACGACATTGCGCCGGGAAAGCGCCCGCTTTCGTCGATGGCACCGACGATCGTGCTGCGTGACGGCAAGCTCGCGATGGTGACGGGGAGTCCGGGCGGTTCGCGGATTATCACAATCGCGCTCGAGACGATCTTGAACGTTTTCGATTTTGGAATGAGTGCCCAAGAGGCGGTCGATGCGCCGCGCATGCACATGCAGTGGCTTCCCGACGAAATCCAATACGAGCCAAACGCATTCACCGATCCGGTAATGGCGGCGCTGCGCGGCGACGGCTATGCGTTCACCGAGATTCCGTTCTGGGGATCAGCGCAAGCAATCGTGGTCGATGCGCGCAATGGAACGCTGCAAGGTGGAACGGATCGGCGGCGCCCGGCCGGCGCGTCGCTTGCCTACTGAGCCATTTGGCAGGGGTTCGGTAAAGCTTCCGTAAAAGCGCGGGCAGAGGGTGCGACCGAGCGGTTGGCGTCGCGGCCCTGCCGCTCACGTGTGGCGAAGGGAGAACCCGTGGCACTGGCGCCAGAGCGCGGACCGGTCCCCACCATCGTTGTGGCAACCGATCGAGCTTTACGCATTACCACTGCGTATGGACCGCATTCCATGGATTTGGAAGAGCGGCCCCTCGGCGGTGCGGCGTTACGCGCGCTCCGCGGCGCGCTGCGCGGACGACATCGTGCGTTGAAGGCCGACTTCGGCGGTGTCGCGTTTGACGGCCACGTGTTCCCGTTGATGGTCGAGAATGGCGAGATCGCCGGCGCGGTCGCCGTCGGCGTGGATGCAGGCGAAGCGCACAGCGCGGTATTGTTTCTCTCGACCCACGATCCGCTCACCGGTTTGCTTAATCGTCACCAGCTGCTTGAAGCGCTCAACCACTACGCGGATCCCGGCGCTGCCGGCGGTGCGCTCGTACTGTTCGACATCGATCGCTTTGCGCAAATCAATGAGATTGCCGGACACGCCGCAGGCGATGAACTGCTCTGCGCGATCGCCGATCGCATGCGTTTCTTGGAGATCGACGGACATTACGTAGCGCGCCTCGGATCGGATGAATTTGCCTGTCTGCTGATCGAGCCGAAGGACGCGGCAGTAGTGGAGCGGCGTATCGAGCAGCTGCGCGATGCACTGGATGCGCCGTTCAAAGCCGGCCATGCGGAGTTCGTGTTGCGCACAACGATGGGCGTCGCCACGCTAGGGCAGGATGGCGCCGGCGAGTTGCTCCTGCAAAATGCCGCTATGGCGCTGCACGCTGCTAAGACCGCGGCGCGGGGCGGGCTCGTGCGTTATGGCCCCGCACTCGAGCGCAAGATGAGCGTGCGCAGCCGGCTAACGCGCGATCTGCCCGCCGCGATCGATCGCTGCGAGTTCGCAATGTATTATCAACCGCTGATCGATGCGTCGAGCAATGCTGTTACCGCTACCGAAGCGTTGCTGCGCTGGCAGCATCCTGAACTCGGGCTGCTGACGCCCGACGTTTTTCTCACGATTGCAGAAGAGAGTGATGCGGTGGTCGAGATCGGGCGTTGGGCAATCGACCGCGCTTGTCGCGACGCGATGCTCATTCGCGATTCACTGGGTCGAAACGTTCGCCTCAACGTCAATGTGTCGCCACGACACGTGCAGTCCTCGCGGCTCATCGGGCACGTGACGAGTGCACTGCATGATTCGGGTTGGGATCCGTCGGCATTGCAGCTCGAAGTTACCGAACAATTACTGATCGAGGACATTCCAAGCGCCGTGGCAACCCTCGAACAATTGCGCGATCGCGGCGTCTCGATTGCGATCGATGACTTCGGCACGGGATACAATACGCTGTCGTATTTGAAGTCATATCCGGTAAGCTGTATCAAAATCGATCGCGCGTTCGTCAAGGATGCCGAGAATGACCAATATAGTCGCGCGATTTGCCGGTCCGTTGCAGCGCTCGCGGACTCGCTGCATATGAACGTCATCGGCGAGGGCGTCGAGACGCTGGGTCAGGCCGAATTTCTGCGGGCGATCGGCTGCCGTGAGTTACAAGGCTATCATTTTGGGCATCCAGTCAGTGCATGGGACTTTATGACCACCTACGGGAAGGAGGGCGTCCGGCTCGCGTAGCGTTTACATGAGGATTGCTGCGAAGGCCGAATGACCACTAGGCCGGTGTTTGACGAAATTTTTGGAACTGTTTCCAAGAAGGGCGCTCGTCCCGTCGAGCGCCTCGCATTGATGCGCTCGTTTCTCAAGCGCCTGGATACCGAATTGCCCCAGGTGATCGTCGAGGCCCTCGAGGAGGCAGCCCGCATTACCCGGGCCGACGTCGCGGCGATCTTCGAAGTCAAGCTCGACGTGCTGCGCTGCGCCTTCTCGACCGACCCCTCCCTGCTGGAGGGTCGCGTGTCCCTGGGCGATGAGCACGAAGTCCACGAGCACGGGAATGCTCGGCTTCGCGAAGCAGCCTCCGTGTCCGACGCGCTCTGCGCGATGCTCTATGCCGGCGAGCGCGAGTGGGTGCTGCTGCTCGGCGAACGCACCGGCCGAATCGACCGTGCGGTCTTCGAAACCGACGTCGAGACGCTGCTCGACGTCTTCACCCAATTGCTCCGCCAACTCGTCCACGGTGTCGAAGCGCGTTCGCTGGTCGACCATGTGACCGGTCTTCCGGATCGCTGGGCGACGATGAACCGGCTCACCGAAACCGTTTCGGCCGCCCGGCGGAACGGCACGCACGCGGCACTGCTTTTCATCGATCTCAACGGATTCAAAGGCGTCAACGACTCGTTCGGGCACGCGCACGGCGACATGGTGCTCAAGACGATCGCAAGCACCTTACGGGATGCGCTACGTGCGAACGAATTCGTCGGGCGCATCGGCGGTGACGAATTCGCAGTCATTTTGCCTATCGTGCGTGGCAGCGAAGAGGCGACCTCAGCGGCAAAACGCTTAGCCGATGCGGTGCGCAGTTTGGAGATCGTACACGGGGCGGGCTCGGTCTCGCTCAGCGTCGGCGTTGCATTCTATCCCGAGCACGCGACCGACGTTGATGAATGGCTGCACCACGCCGACCTTGCGATGTATCAGGCCAAACGCCAGCGCGAGTCGCACTGCGTGTTCAATCCGGGGGAGTCGCCCGCGGATTGGACCCCGCCCGCGGCCGACGTCGAAGACGCCTACTCGCGTGAATTTCTTCTGTGTTTTCAGCCGATCTTCGAGGTCGAATCCGGCAGAGTTGTCGCGGCGGAGGCGCTCTTACGTTCGCTGCATCCGCAAGAGGGTGTGCAATCGGCATTCATTACCATGGAGGCGGCACGAGCGCGACGTTCGATCGAGCATCTCGACGCCTGGGTCGTGCGGCGTGCACTTGCCTGCGCCCACGAATGGCGCGCGCAAGGCGTGGAACGCATCCACGTAAACATCGGGCAAGCCAGCGACGAGATCTTGAGCAACGTGCTACGGGCCGTAGACGGAAGCGGATGTGATACGTCGATGCTCGCGCTCGAACTCGAATGGACGAAATTCAAAGCGGATTTCGAGTCATACCACAATCTTTCCGAGGCTGCCGAGCGCTGCGGTCTCTACGTCGGATTGGACGGATTCGGCGAGACCGAACTCGATTTGCCCATGCTCGAGTCGCTCGCCGTACGCTTCGTCAAGCCGTCGCGCACACTGCTTCCTTCGGGCGGCGCCCGCGGCAAGAGCATGGAAGCAATTGTCGCGCTGTCGCGCGTGTATGGCTGGGACGTCATTGCAACGCGCGTGGCAACAGCCGATGACCGGGCGGCGATCCGGGCAGCGGGCGTGAAATACATGCAGGGTTTCGCCGTCGCGCAGCCGATGACGGTTATCGACTTTAACCAATGGATCGAAAACAGCCCGCGCGTCGCTCTGATCAGTTAGTCACTGTTTGCAGCCTCGCGGCAGGGGCCGCCGGCCGATGCCGCTGGTGTGCGGAATCGTTACCGCCTCGACGAAAAATGTGGTGCAGCGATCGTTGCGCCGAGCGCTTCTGGAACAACCATTGGTGGACACTGGCGCGGCGCGCCGCCAAACGGCGCGACCGCTATCGCTGTACGCGTTGCGGCCACAAGCCGCCGCCGCGTTCACACCCAAAATATAAGCGTCTGCGCAAAACCGATCGCCTCGAGGTGAATCACATACGTCAAGCCCGCGGCGCTCACCGTGCTCTGAGTTGCCTGCACCATCTCGAGAATCTCGAGACGCTCTGCCTGGCGTGTCACCAGGCCGAGACCCGCCGACAACGGGCGTAGGTCCGAATTGGGCGGCCCTGGTATAACGGGCGTATGCAGACCCTCACCTCCGAGCGCCGCAAGGAGCTCGAACTGAAGGCCAACGATGTGCGCGAGGGCATCATTCGCTCGCTGCTCGCCGCGGGTTCCGGCCACTCGGCCGGCTCGCTCGACATGGCCGACATCTTCACAGCCCTCTATGGTTACATTATGCGCCACGACCCCAAGGTTCCCGATTGGTCGGAGCGCGATCGCCTACTCCTATCGTGCGGACACATTGCGCCCGTGCGCTACGCGGCAATGGCAACGTTCGGGTATCTTCCGGTTGAGGAGTTGCTGACGCTGCGCAAATTTGGTTCGCGCCTGCAAGGACATCCCGAGCGGGTGAAGTTGCCCGCGCTCGAGACGACTTCGGGCCCGCTGGGTGAAGGTCTCGCGCAAGGAACCGGTATGGCGCTAGGAGCCAAGCTCGACAAGAAAGATTGGCGCGTTTATGTCGTCACGTCAGACGGCGAGCATCAGTGCGGATTGCATTGGGAAGCAATGATGACGGCGGCGAAGTTCAAACTCGACAATCTCACGTGTATCGTCGACCGCAACTTCATCCAAATCGACGGCAGCACCGAAGACGTGATGCCGCTCGAGCCGTTCGCCGACAAGTATCGCGCGTTTAATTGGGAAGTGTTCGAGTGCGACGGCAATGACATCGGTTCATTCATCGAAGTCGTCGAGCGCGCCAAAACGGTGAAAGGCAAACCGCAAGTGATTATCGCCAACACTGTGCCGGGTAAGGGCGTCAGCTACATGGAGGGCGATTACACCTGGCACGGCAAGCCGCCGAACAAAGAACAAGCCGACGCCGCACTCGCGGAACTCGCGGCTGCGCGCGAAAGGATTCTCGCGAATGTCTAGCACCGAGACGCTCGATGCCGCCGCGCGGGCGATGGCGCTGGTCGACTATCGCGACGCAGGCGAACTCAAATTCGTTCCGACGCGCAACGGCTTTGGTGAGGGGCTAATCGAGGCCGGTAACCGCAATCCAAACGTGCTGGGAATTTGCGCCGATCTCGCCGAGTCGACGCGCATGGAAGGCTTTAAAAAGGCACACCCGGCGCAATACATTGAGATCGGCGTCGCCGAGCAAATGCTCGTTGCGCTGGCCGGGGGACTCGCGGCGGTCGGTAAGGTTCCGTGGATCGCGTCCTACGCGATGTTCAATCCAGGCCGCTCGTGGGAGCAAGTCCGCACGATCATGGCGCTCAACGAAAGCAACGTGAAGATTGCGGGCGCGCACGCCGGCGTTTCGGTTGGTCCCGACGGTGCGACGCACCAAGCGATCGAGGACATCGCAATCATGCGCGTGATCCCCCACATGACGGTGGTCGTGCCGTGCGATTCGATCCAGACACGGAAAGCTACGCTCGCCCTCTCCGAGCGCTTCGGGCCGGTCTATCTGCGCTTCGCGCGCGATAAGTCGGCGATTATCACGACCGATGCGACGCCGTTTGAAGTCGGCCGGGCGCAGACATTGCGCAGCGGCAACGACGTCGCGATCGTGGCGTGCGGCATCTTGGTCTACAACGCGCTGATCGCCGCCGAGGAGCTTGCGCGCGAGGACGGCATCGAGGCGCGGGTCATCAACAATCACACGGTTAAGCCGATGGACGACGAGGCGATCGCCGAAGCCGCGCGTGCCTGCGGCGCGGTCGTGACCGTCGAAGAACACCAAGTGCACGGCGGCATGGGTTCGGCCGTGGCCGAAACGCTGGCGACTCACGCGCCCGTGCCAATCGAGTTCATCGGCGTGCAGGATCGTTTCGGGCAATCCGGCGACCCGGTCGAGCTCATCGAGCATTACGGCATGGGAACTGCCGCAATCAAGGAAGCGGTCCGTACCGCCTATGCCCGTAAGCGGGGATAAGCGCTCGGACGTTTGAGTCCGGAGGGCTCGTGGGTAGAGAACACGAGCAAGAAAATGACCTCCGGTGCGATGGGCGAGTTCGAGGCCTCCGCGCTGCGCGTGTTCGCGCAACGCCTCGGCCGCGCCGTGCTCGTGACCGAATCGGATGGGGCTTGCGTTTATGCAAACCCCGCTTGGAGCACGTTCACAGGTATGGACGCGGCGCACGCCGGCGGACCGGGCTGGCAACTTGCTGTCCACCCGCACGATCTTCCGGGCGTCCTCGCCGAGCTCGCTACCGGGGTGCGCAGCCAACAGCCGTTCGAGATCCGCTTTCGCCTGCGCTCGGCCCAAAACGAATATAGATTATTTTCAGCCACGTTCGTGCCGACGCGCGAACGCGATGGACGCTTGCGCGAATGGTTTGCCGTTTGCGATCGCGGCGATCTCGAACACGGTGCCGACGATCGCTTTTGGAATCTCGCCGATGCTCTACCGATCATGGTCTGGACGACCGATGATGAGGATCGACTGACCTTCGTCAATCGCGCGTGGCTCGAGTACACGGGGTTGCCGGCCGGCTCGACGATCGACGAACGCAATGCGCTGGTTCACCCGCTCGATTTGCCCGTGCTGATGCGTGCGCTGCGGACCGGACGGCAGGAGGTCGATTTTCGTCTGCGACGGCGCTCGGACGAGATGTATCGTTGGCATCTCCTGCGCTGGGTGCACTTTTCGTCGGCGGAGCTGCCGTTTTATCGCGTCGGAACAGCGATGGATGTTCACGATCAGCGAACCGCAAACGAGGTGCGCGACCGGCAGCTGCGCACGATCGCCGAAGCCCTGCCCGACATCGTGTGGTCGGCCAACCCGCAGGGCGAACACGATTACGCCAACGAGGCGCTCCTCAAGTACACCGGGCGCACGCTCGCGCAATGCACGGGCGGCGCGTGGGAACAGTTCGTCAGCCCAGTCGATTGGCCGCAGACCCGCGAACACTGGTTGCACTCGATTGCGACCGGCGAGCCGTACGAAGTGCAGCACCGTCTTGCCAACGCCGAGGGCCGATCGCGCTGGTTTCTCTCGCGCGCGGCACCGATGCGCGATGAGGGAGGGCGAATTGTCCGCTGGTTCGGCACCAGCACCGACATCGACGACCAAAAGCACATCGCACAGGAGCAGACGTATCTTGCTGAGCTTGGCCGTATCGTCAACAGCTCGCTTGAACTCGATCGCACATTGCGTCACATTTGTGAAGCGGCGATTCCGTTGCTCGCCGATTCGTGCCAGGTCGACCTCCTGACCAATGGCGTTCCGCGAACGGCCGCGATCGCGTACGGCTGGTTACGTCGCGAGGTTCCGCCGTCGCGCATCCGTGCGCATGCGTACGGCGACGCACGCGCGGTGCGCTTTTTGGAAAATGTGAACGACACGGTCATTGAGACGATCGTTGTGCCCATGCACGTCCGCGGCAAGTCAATCGGTACGATTTCGTTCGTGCGGCCGGAGGATCGCGAGGCCTACGGTGCGGCCGGCGTGGGTTTCTTGGAAGAAGTCGCGCGACGCGCAGCGCTCGCCATTGCGAATGCGCAGCTCTATGCGCGCGAGCACCGCGTCGCCGAAGCGCTTCAGGCGGCCTCGCTTCCGCGGCGTTTGCCCGAGATCGACGGTATTGCGCTCGACGCGATTTATCTTCCCGGACGCACCGAAGCGCAGATCGGCGGCGATTGGTACGATGCGTTTGCGCTCGCTGACGGGCGCATCGTCGTTTCGATCGGCGATGTGGCGGGAAGCGGGCTCGATGCCGCCGTTACCATGAGCAGCATGCGTCAGATCATTCGAGGCATCGCGCAAGTCCACGCGGATCCCGTCCTGATGCTCAATTCGGCGGATCGCGCACTGCGCATGGACGATCCGGATCGCTTCGTCACCGCGTTCGTGGGCGTGATCGATCCGATCGCCAGCACCATGGTGTACGCGAGTGCGGGGCACTTGCCACCCTACGTTCGACGCCCGGACGGAAGCCTCGAGGAACTCATTTTTGTCGATCTTCCGCTTGGCTTGCGCGATCGAATCTCGATTCGCGCATGCAGCGTCAGCGTCGGCGACGGCGATCTGCTTGTGTTTTACACCGACGGGCTCATCGAATCGTCGCGAGACCTCGAAGGCGGCGCAGCATTGTTGCGAGCCACGCTCGCCGATCCACAGATCGAGGATGCAATGCATCCGGCGGCCTTCATCCGCGAGCGCGTTTTGCCCGACGGCGCCCGCGACGACGTGGCGATTCTGACGCTACGCATGCGTCGCGATCAGCGCATCGGCAATATCCGGCGATGGAGTTTTGCAAGTCTCGATGCGGAGGGCCTCTCGCGCATGCGCCGTGAGTTTCGCGCGCTGTTGATCGGCTACGGACTTTCGGAGTTGCGTCTGGAGACGGCGGAACTCGTGCTCGGAGAACTCGCCGGCAACGTGGTGCGTCACGCTGCGGGTGCGGTAGAATTCGTGCTCGACAACACCGGCGGCGATCTTGTCTTGCACGTGATCGACGATGGTCCCGGCTTTGAGCGAGCGCCGATGCTGCCGATCGACGTCATGAGTGAATCAGGCCGCGGGCTGTTTATCGTCTCGCAGCTCACCCACGAGTTCAGCGTAACAAAACGGCACCCGCGTGGCAGTCACGCGCGTGCCGTCCTTACGAAGTGACGAACTGCCTAACGGCGGAGGCCGAGTTCCCCGATCAACGCGCGATAGCGCTCGAGATCTTTCTTCTGCAAGTAGCTCAGAAGGCGACGGCGCTGGCCGACCTGCAGCAAAAGGCCGCGGCGGCTGTGATGGTCCTTCTTATGCATCTTGAGGTGATCGGTGAGTTGATTGATCGAAGCGGTGAGGATTGCGATCTGCACTTCGGCCGATCCGGTATCGTTCGATCCGCGGCCATACTTGGCGGCAATCTCCGCTTTTTGTTCTCTGGTGAGAGGCACGAAAGGTAGCTCCTTAAAGACAGGATGGTCTCGCTCGGGTACAGGGTTCGGGCCTTGCCTAGCGGCCCCGCGCTCCGTCCCGGCGACCGGCGTAGCATAGCAAAGAGCTGGGGGTACTGCAAGGGTCTAGCCATCAATCGGGTTGGCTTGCCTTGCCGATCGATAGCCACGAAGACGAACGAGCCGGCGGTCGAGAGGCGTCGACGACCGCCGGCCGGTCCCTCGAGCCACAGCTCGACTTGGGCAATTGCCTCCACGAACTCGCACGAGTTGCGTACGACGGTCGTCGATGTCTTCATACGGATTCGTACAGCGCTTAGCGAATTATATCTAACTATGCAAACGCATTTTGCGACGGTAAGCCGCGCTGGCATCGCGGCGATGGAGCCGTTGATCAGGCCGTATATTCGGCTCACGCCGATGCTTGATCTCGATGGCGTGCTGCTCAAGTTCGAATCGATGCAAGTCTCGGGTTCGTTCAAGGCGCGTGGGGCGTTCGCGAACCTGGTTACGCGCACCATTCCGCCGGCGGGCGTGGTCGCCGCGTCGGGCGGCAACCACGGTGCCGCGGTCGCGTACGCGGCAACGCGCCTCAATATTCCGTGTCGAATCTACGTTCCCGATATTTCGTCGCCGGCAAAAATTGAGCGCATTCGCGCGACCGGCGCCGAGCTGGTCATCGTTTCCGGCGCCTATCCCGATGCGCTGCGCGCAAGCATCACCGATGCCGCGGAGCGGGGCGCGATGACGGTGCACGCCTTCGACCAAGTGGAAACGATTCTCGGCGCCGGCTCCGTCGGAATGGAAATGGAAGACGTCGCACGGTTCGACACGGTGCTCGTGCCGGTGGGTGGTGGCGGCTTAATCGCCGGTGTGAGCGCTTGGTTCAGTGGGCGCGTGCGCGTGGTCGGCGTGGAGCCCGAGGGTGCCCCGACGCTGGATTGGGCGCTGCGCGCCGGGGCGCCCGTTACGGCGCCGACAGGAAGCCTCGCGAGTGATTCGCTGGCCGCGGGTGCCTTGGGATCGCTCGTCTATCCAATCGTTGCGCGCTTCGTCGAGCGAGCGATCCTGGTGAGCGACGATGACATTCGCGCGGCGCGCGAGCAGCTCTGGAACCAAGGGCGAGTCATTGCCGAGCCGGGCGGCGCAACCGCCTTTGCCGCCTTGCTTTCAAGAAAGTATGAGCCCGCGTCCGGAGAACGAGTCGCGGTAATTGTGAGCGGTGGAAATACGGTGGTGTCATGGACTTAGGTATTCGTGGCCGGGTTGCGCTTGTGACCGGTGGCAGCGCGGGAATCGGCGAGGCGATTGCACTCGCGCTTGCTGCCGAGGGCGTGTCACTCGCGGTTGCGGCACGTCGGCGCGACAAGCTCGAATCCGTCGCAAAACGTGCGAAGGACGCGGGCGCGACCGATGCACGCGCGTTCGAGGTCGATCTGGCCGACTCAGCGTCGATCGCCAAGCTGCTCAAGGACGTTAGCGACGCATTCGGCAGCGTCGACATCCTCGTGCTCAACGGCGGAGGCCCGAAGCCCGGCACGTTCACGAAAATGACGCTCGAGGATTGGGATGCCGGTTATCGTAGCGTGCTGCGCAGCATGCTCGAACTTACCAACGGCGTATTGCCCGGTATGGCTGCGAACGCATGGGGCCGCATCGTTGCGTTGACCTCGAGTTCGGTGAAGCAGCCGATCCCCAATCTGACGCTGTCAAATGCATTTCGCACCGGTCTGGTAGCTGCCCTGAAAACACTGTCCATAGAAGTTGCGCGCGACGGCATCACGGTCAACTCGATTGCGACCGGGCGCGTCGAAACCGATCGCTTACACCAACTTTATCCCGACCCGGCAGCAATGCACGCAGCGGCGAAGGCCGATATTTCAATCGGACGCGTCGCAACGCCTGAAGAATTCGCACCGATGGTGGCGTTCTTGTGCAGTGAGGCCGCGCGCTACGTAACGGGCCAGACCATCGCCATCGATGGCGGAATGATCAAATCACTTTTCTAGACGCAACCACTCCGGCGGAATTCGTTCGTGTCGCCGATCTCGCAACGGTGCGGCCCGGCACGTCGCGTGCGTTTTCGGTGGGGCGCTACGAGGTAGCGCTCTTCAACGTCGGCGGGACGTACTATGCGCTCGAGAATGCGTGCCCGCATCAAGGCGGTCCGCTGGTGGACGGCTGGGTGGAGGGCCACACCGTCACCTGCCCTTGGCACGCATGGTGCTTCGATCTGCGCTCCGGGACGATGACGCTGGGCGACCTGGCCTTCGTTGCGTGCTTCGAAGTGCGGGTGGAGCAGGACGGCGTCTATGTTTCCACGCAGCCCGTTGCGCGATGATCAATGCCGATGACCCGGTATGGGACGGGCGACTCGGAACCGCCGGCGGGGTTGCCTTCGGGAAGGGCCTAAACGCGCTTGCGGCCGAGCGCGAGGTAACCCACGGCCGGCTGGCCGAGGCGATCGGCCTTCCCATTGAACGTCTTGCGGCGGTTCTTGGCGGCTCCGAGCGGGTCGGCGTTTCGGCGCTGGCGCGCCTCGCGCAAGCGCTGCGGACCCGTCCGATCGAGTTTCTCCAGCGGACCGGCATCCTTTCGCTGGAGGTCTATGCGTTCGGCCTCGATCCGCTGTATTTTCTTCCTGACGGAGCGGTCCGCTACGAGGCCCGGATCTACATGCGCGAGATCAACCCGCGTCACCGGGTTCCTGAGGGGGATATGACCAAGCGCAATCCTGTCCTTGCGGCCTTGACCGCGGACGAGGTGCTCGATCCGCTCGGGAAGATCGAGGTCGAGCTTGCTTACCTCCTTCGAGCAGCCGTCCAGCAGACGGGTGGGACACTCTAACGGGCAAAGCGAAAGATCGGCCCCACGATGCAAGGTATTGATGGAAAACGTATCGCCGCATTAATCGGCGACGGATTTGAAGAAGCGGATTTGTTCGACCCGCGCAAAGCGCTCGAGGAGGCCGGCGCGATCGTAACGATCGTCGGGATCGACGAGAAGGCGCGTACGCGCATCCGTGGCAAGCGCGGACTCGACGACGGACAGAGCGTTCGGGCCGAAGAGTTAGTGGCGGACTGTACCGCCGAGGATTTCGACGCGCTGCTGCTTCCGGGCGGCACGTCACCCGACCGGATTCGCACGAACAAAGAGGTTCAGCGTCTGGTTCGGGAGTTCGATTCGGCGAAGAAACCGATTTTTTCGGTGGGGCACGGCGCGCAAGTGCTGATCTCGACGCAATTGGTGCGCTCGCGCCAAGTGACCGGTGCGCACGCGATCGCCGACGATATCCGCAACGCAGGCGGACTCTATCGCGATCAACCAACGGTCGGAGACTCGAACTGGGTGACCACGCGCGGAGCCGAGGACCTGCCGCAATTCAATCGCACGATGCTCGAGAAGCTATCCGCATCAGGAGCGGCACTCTCAGCTTAAATCAGAGTGGATCGTAGCGTGCGAGGGATTCGCCGTACTGGCGCAACGCCACAAACGCAATGATCCCGCACACGATGAGTTCAGTGGCGACGCCGACGGCGTCGCCACTTTTTGTTGAATAGGCGTCGGCGTAGACCGCCAAGATGTAGGCGACGGCGATGGTAGCGGCGGCCAACCCCAACGCCATGAGGCGTGCAAGCCCGGTGCGCACTGTCGCATTGAGCGCCACCAGCGAGCTTGCGATCACGCAGGCGAGCGCAAGAATGAAGAACGTCGGCGGTGCTGCGAATCCACTCAAGTATTGCGCGGCCCAATAGACGAATGTGGCGAGTGTCGCGGAAAGAACGGGCGTCAGGGCCTTCGCGCGCGCGAGTTCGCGACCGAACAACGGCGCGCTCCGTTCGCTTGTATCTAAGAATGCATGTCGCCCCGGTCCTTGCGACAGCGCGATTGCGATACCGATCGTCGAGCAAAAGAACATCGGCCCCGCGAGCCACACGCTGCGTGTGGCGACGTCGGAGGTGAGCGGATCGGTAATCGCCGCGACCCCGTGCGGTTGCACGAAGCCGACGATCGCCGCGCTCGCGCAGGCGAACGCGAGCGAGCGGCGCTCGACTCGCAGTCGCGCGCCGACGATGGCACGCAGCGCCCGTGCCGTCACGCTCGGCCCTCGGTCTGCACGATCAGCACCGCACACTCGGCTGCGGCACCGATGATTTGCGGAATGAACGCTGCCTGCGGACGGTCAAGCACGAGCAGTTGCGGCGACGGTACGAGCGCTGCTACGATCGGATAGGCAAACGCCTCGTGCAGCCCGTCGAGCTGTTGGTGAAGCTCGCGTGCGCGCCGGCGCGCGAGCGACGGATCGACGTCCCACAGTGCGGCGCGGTACGCGATGTAACGCGCTGCGTCGATCTGGGTAAGCGGCAGCGGGTCGTGTGGCACAAACGCGGCGATCCGCTTGCAATGCACGGGCTGAACGCGCGGATCGTATTCGCCGATGGTCACCGATCCCGCGGTCGCGCGGGCGAGTGCAGCCGCCATCATTGCGAGCGCTTCAGCTTCGCGCGAGCTGGTGCAGAGCCGCGTCATGCGCTCGCCCGGCGCAAGATCCAGATTTGTCGGTGAGACGATCGCCTCCCCGGCCCGGACGTATTCCGCGTCGCGCATGCGCAAGATGTGCATCGGGGGCGCTTTCGCCGCCGGGGTCGAAGAATCCATAGGGGTTTGAATCGATCGAATGCTCTCCAACGCCGAAATTGCAGCGAAGCTCCTGGAGATCCGCACGCTCATGGAGATGGCGGGGATGAGCTTCTATAAGTACATGGCCTTCGAAAAGGCGGCCGCCTCGGTGGAGAACGCGCCGCCGCTACGCGACGTTGCCGCCGCGGGCGAGTTGACCAAGCTCCCGGGTATCGGCAAATCGATTGGAACGGTTATCGCGCAGTTGTTGGAACGCGGCGGAGCCGATGCGCTCGACGAACTCTATGCGATCTTTCCGCCGACCATCGTCGAGGTACTCGGCGTGTCGGGCATCGGTGCAAAGACCGCCGCCTCGTTGTGGAACGATTTTCAGATCGGCTCGCTCTCCGATCTCGAAACGGCGATCGAACGCGACGCATTTGCGGGCGTGCCGCGTCTTGGACCGAAAACGATCGAGAATTGGAAGCGCGGGATACTCGCCTACAAAGGACGTCAGCGCCGCATGCCGCTGGCTCGCGCCCTGGTCATCGCGCGCGATGCCATAGAATACTTGCGCGCCGGACCGCCGCACGACCGGCTCGTCTACGCCGGCAGCGCTCGCCGTCAGGAAGTTACCGTCGGCGATATCGATCTTGTTTGCACGGCGAGCGACGCGGCGGCGATCACCGGATATTTTGCCAAATGGGAACGGGCGCGCGCTGTGTTGGCCGAAGGCGCCACCAAGACCAGTATCTGGCTCGACGATGGGTTTCAGATCGATCTGCGCGTGTTGCCCGATCATCTGTATGGGAACCTGTTGCAGCACTTCACCGGCTCGCGCGAGCACAACATCAAGCTGCGCGAGTACGCGGTGCGCAAGAGTCTACGCGTGAGCGAGAACGGGATCCTCGATCTCGAAACCGGAGATGCGATCACATGCGCGGACGAGGCAGGTGTCTATGAAGCACTTGGGATGGCGTACATTCCACCTGAGCTGCGCCTCGGACTCGATGAAATCGACCTGGCTCTGCGCGACGGGCTGCCGAACTTGCTCGAGCTACGTGATATGCGCGGTGACTTTCACATGCATTGTACGATGAGTGACGGGCGCAATTCGCTCGAAGAGATGATCGCGGCCTCTAAGGCTCGCGGGTACGAGTATCACGCGATCAGCGACCATTCGTGGGGGCGCGGACGCATCTATGGCCTGGACGCGGACAAACTGCGCGAGCAGCGCGCACTTGTACACGAGCTTTCGGCGCGGGTTGGAATGCGGACGTTTTGCGCGAGCGAAGTCGACATTCTTCCTGATGGCGCAATGGATTTTGACAACGACGTGCTCGCGCAGCTCGACGTCGTCATCGCGAGTGTGCATTCGGCATTCGACATCGGACGTGAAGCGATGACCGCGCGAATCATCCGCGCCTGCGAAAATCCGTATGTCACCATCATTGGACATCCCACCGGACGCATGCTCGGAAGCTTCCCCGGCTATGAATTCGACTACGACGCCGTCTTTGCGGCTGCGGCGCGGACCGGCACCGCGCTGGAGATCGACGGGCAGGCCTTGCGGCTGGATCTGCCCGCCCCGCTGGCCCGCCGCGCCAAGGAACTCGGCGTCACCTTCAGTGTCGACTCCGACGCCCACAGGGTCCAGGATTTAACCGAAATCGAACTGGGCGTCGGACAGGCGCGCCGGGCCGGCCTCACTAAAGAAGATGTCCTAAACGCGCGTTCTTACGAGGACGTGCGTGCGTTCATTGCTCGCAAGCGAGGGTCGGTCTAGATGCGTGCTGCAACGAAGTCGTCAAACGAAGCCGCACGATTGCTAGCGCTCGATGCCTATCAGCTTCTCGATACACGGGAGGCGTCGGCGTACGAAGCGTTCACTCATCTTGCGCGCGAGCTCGCGGAGACGCCGATGTCGACGATCTCCCTGGTCGATGACCGCCGCGAGTGGTTCAAGTCGCACTGCGGCATCGATCCGCGCGAAACGCCGCGGGAAGTAGCATTTTCGGGACACATCGTGTCGACCGGCGAACCGCTGATCGTCGAGGACGCGAGCGCCGACAAGCGCTTCCGTGACAACCCCTTGGTGAAGGGACCGTCGCACGTGCGCTTCTATGCCGGTGTTCCGCTGATCGCTCCGGATGGAGCAGTGATTGGTGCGCTCTGCGTGCTTGACGAGCGTCCCCGTACGCTGGAAGAGCCGCAGCTGCGCGAACTTCAAGCGCTGGCCGGTGCGCTGATGAACACGATGGAGAGCCGGCGCCGTTTGCTTGCGCTCTTCGACGCGGCACACGCCGACGTGCTGGCCGTCGATGCCGAATCTGAAACGATCTTCTTTGCCTCGCTCGGCGCCTGCGGGCGGCTGGGCTACTCGCTGAAAGAACTCGTCGGGATGCCCATCTTCGACGTGCTCCCCGACATGTCGCAGGCGGTTGTGCACGACATCCTCGTGCGTGGACGAAAGGGCGAAGATATCGTCCGTCAAGGGGAGCTGCGCCGTCGCGACGGCACGAGCTATCCGGTCGAGATTCGCTTCAACGTCACCAGCGAAAACGGCCGTGAGCGCATCCATGCCATTGCTTTTGACATGAGCGCGCGTCGGGCGCAGGAGCGCGAGATCGCGCTGCTGCTCGACGCCATCAACGTCGCCGGCGACGTGATTCTCGTGTACACCGTCGGCGATGACGGCGATTTGACGCTGTCGTACGCCAACGATGCCTTTACCCGGCAAACGAAATACACGCGCGACGAGGCGATCGGACGTCCGTTATCTTTGTTCCGTCAGGGGATGCCGGACGACGAAGGAATGCGCGCCGTTCGCGCGGCGTTGCACGACGGCACGCCGGCACAAGCCGAAATTGCCAGTTACCGAAAGGACGGATCAACCTTTTGGAATCAGGTCTCGTTGCACCCGGTTCGCAATGCAGACGGGGTGGTAACGCATTGGATCTCGACGGAACGCGACATCACGGGTGATGTCGAACGCACCTCGGCCCTGGCCGAAGAACACGATCGCCTGCTCGCATTGACGCGCACGGCGCGCCGTCTCTTTACCACGCTGGACGCCGCGACGGTCGTAACCATTGTGCGCGAGGCGATCGGACAATTGCTCGGCGCCGAGGCGCGTTTGCTTGCAGTCAGCGAGGATGGGACGAGCGTTGCGGTCGACGAGCTGGGCGCCGCCGATTTGAGCGCCGGCGTTCTCGATCCGTTGGTCGACAAGGCCGTGCGGCAGCGCGTGCGCATCGTCGACGAGAACGAGCCCCGGGCCATTGCGTATGCCGGCCGATTCGCGGAGGCGACGTACGTGCTGGAGGTGCGCCCACGCCAGGGGCGCACGCTGCGCAGCACGGATCTTTTTGTCTTCGATCTAATCGCGGAGTACTTTGCAGTCGCGGTGCGCAACGTCTCGCTCTATCACGAGATCGAGGAGCGCCGTAGCGCCGTGCTCGAGCTCAATCAAACCAAGAGCGATCTCATCACGATGCTGGCGCATGATTTTCGCGGGCCACTTACGTCGATTGTGGGCTTTGCCGATCTCACCAGTGAAGTCGGCGACGTGACCGACGAACAGCGCGATTTTCTCGAGACGATCAAAGGTTCGGCGATGCAGCTCTCCGAGCTCGCGACCGACACGCTCACGCTGTCGCGCCTCGAACGCAATGAGGTCACCCTGCAGCTCGCGGAGACGGATCTCGGCGAATTGGTCGGATCGATCGTCGCGCAGCAGAAGGATCGCCGTCACGTCGAGTTGGTGATCGGTGGTGACGCGCACGTGACGGGCGATGAAGATCGCCTGCGGCAAGTCTTCAGCAACTTGATCGACAACGCGATCAAGTATACGCCGGACGGACCCGATCCGGTGGTTTGGGTCACGGGCGGCCAAGACGACGTCACCGTGGTGGTGCGCGACTTTGGTATCGGCATTCCGGCGGGGGAGATCTCGCGGGTCTTCGATCGCTTTTCGCGGGCGTCGAATGCGCGCAAGATGCGCATTTCAGGGACCGGCTTCGGTCTGTATCTCACCAAGCAGCTCGTGCAGTTGCACGGCGGCACGATCGCGGTCGAGAGCGAGGAGGGACGCGGGAGTACGTTTACCGTCGTGCTGCCTCGTCGCGTGGATCGGCGTTATGCTCCGCGCACGGTGCTGTTGCTCGACCAGGACCGCGACCGCTCGTTTCTCGCGTACGGATTGCAAGAGGCCGGATATCGGGTTCTCGTGGCGACGACCATCGACGAGGCGCTGGCGACCGCCGATGCGCAGCCGTTCGACGTCGTCGTGCTCTCGGCACCGGAGGCGCTTTCGAACCAAGCTGCCGTGCAATTCCGCGCCTTCAGCCGGGAACGCAACATCCCGCTCATCGCGCTTGGCGCAAGTTCGCCGCGCCTCGGTGCAGCGGCGACGCTGATGCGCCCCGCAGCGATCGCCGACGTGGTCGCGGCGCTCGAACGTCTCCTTAGCTAGTCACTGATCCGCTCGTTCGCGCTATAGATGTTGGCTCGCTCGCCACGCACGAACGCAGCTAGCGTAATGTTGAATGCACGCGCGAGGTCGACGGCAAGACTACTCGGAGCGGAGACGGCGCACACGATCGGTATGCGCGCGACCGCAGCTTTCTGCAAGATCTCATAGCTTGCCCGTCCACTGACGAAGAGAATCGAGCCCATCAGCGAGCGTCCTTCGAGCAGTGCCCATCCGGTGAGTTTATCGACGGCATTGTGCCGGCCGACGTCCTCGCGCACCGCCAGGGTCGTTCCGGATGCGTCGAACAACGCGCCGGCGTGCAGACCGCCGGTCGCGGCAAATACGCGTTGCGCCTCATGCATTCGCGCGGGAAGTTCGTAAAGGCGTGCGATCGGAACGCGCACGTCGTCGCGCAGCGGCTCGATGCCCAGGTCGGCCAGCGCTTCGAGGTTTGCCCGGCCGCATACGCCGCAAGAACTATTCATCGTAAAGTGGCGCTCGAAGCGGGTAAGGTCGGGCAGCGTTGACGAGTTTAGCTCGATGTTGACGATGTTGTAACGCTGCTCCGCGTCGATCTGCGGATCGACGCAGTAGCTGACTCCAACGATCTCGTCACGCGAGCGGACGATACCCTCGCCCGAGACGAACCCTGCGGCGAGTTCGAAATCGTTGCCGGGGGTACGCATGGTAATGGCAAGGGTGTGCGTTGTCGCAGCGGCAACGAGGCGTAATTCCAGCGGTTCCTCGGTGACGACGCTATCGTATGCTCGAGTGCCGCGGGATCCGTCATACCGTA
>Ga0302325_10005288_pt1 | contig 29410 bp, 38 predicted proteins | sample Palsa_T0_2_FD_201948 | JGI IMG/M metagenome (GOLD analysis project Ga0302325, IMG submission 201948) | Peat permafrost microbial communities from Stordalen Mire near Abisko, Sweden - Palsa_T0_2 | ecosystem: Environmental > Terrestrial > Soil > Palsa > Peat permafrost | place: Sweden: Abisko...
GGTTCCCTAACCGAATACCCAATAGAAAAATTAATCACCCCCGAATATCCATTCGCAAACGTCCGGCCACCAGGATTATTGGTCCCTGAGAAGTAGTGGTCATGGGCTCGTTGGATGCCAGCGAGGAGGTTTGAGGTTGTTCCTGTGCCGGTGTTGTCGAGGACCTGTGATATGGAAGTTAGCAGACATATGGCGAGAGTTTTGTAATTGTCACCGCGCGGAGATTCTGGGAATGGGGGGATACTTTTGATGGGTATTGGGGTGTAGGGATCGGGGATGGGGATGGGGATGGGGATGCGGGGAGGTACCTTTATTGCGATGACTATTCCGGCGGGGACGACGCCGTAAGGATTGCTTCGAATAATTCCCGCCACATGCGTTCCTACAAAGTCAACCCAACTCCCTCCAACAAATACACCACCCCAACCCCCAAGCAACCCAGCTCCACCAAAATCTCCTTCTAACCCTGGCTACGATCTCCCTCCCTCCATCCGTCCGTACACATCCGGGGGGGAGAAAGTACCATGTCCATAATCATCCACTGACGCATTATTCACAAAATTCCCCGCCCACTGCACATACGGTAAATCCACATGATCCGTCCTGACACCACTATCAATGACATAATAGTTCTGATTCCAGCCCGCGGAGGTATCGTATTTGTAGCTCGTGCGGCGACTGGCGGGGGCCTCCGAGACGTGTTCCTCGGGAGTGCTGACGCGGACGAGGTTCGGTTGGGCGGAAGAGCGGAGGCCGCAGACTGGAGCGGGAGGGGGGGTTGCGTAGGTGGATGAGGTGACTAGTTTGTCGGTTGAGACTAGTTGGACCTATCCGTCCAGGTTAGTCGCCTCGGACAATGACACCTTTGTACATGCAATTGTAAACCAGGGGGATTCGACGAGAGGGACAGGGACAGAGGGGGGGATAACTAGGGCAGTACAATCGGATCAGCCAGAACCACAGCCAATGCCTCCTCAGACATAGCAACCGCATACCCACAAAACCTCGTCCCCCCAACAACACTATCATAAATATAACTAAACCCACACCGTCCAAGATCTCTACTCCCCCCCGTTTCGTGCCAAGAATGTTTCCCGACCTCACAAGCCGGGTCCTGACACTGCGTTACACCCCTTGCCTCTCTATCCTGCGGCGACGACAGCGCCGCCCCTGGCACGAGTCCCCCTGCTGCTGTCCCCATGCCGGCGCCGACACCGCTGTTGAAAGAACAATCGGACCCGAGGAAGGTGGCATTTGTTGTTTTGAGGTGAGTTAGAATCTCGGAGGACGTTGCGTCGGGGTGGAATTTAATTATGTATCTGTGCGGGATGGAGGATTGACCTGCTGCGCAAAAGAGAGTGTTTGTCCCTGGTTGGGTGGAACATGCCGCCTCCGCGGGGAGGGGAATTCCTTTTCCGTGGACCACGGGCAACAGGCTGCCGACTAGAAGGAATGTTGATAACCGAGGAAGGAGTGATTTGAACAACAATAACATCGGAAGGAGCGACTGCAGTAAAAGAATGACTCGGACGACTGCTGTGACGATCGCGAAGACCAAGGAGGTGTTTTAAAAGAGTGTGGGCCCGAGGAGAAAGGACAGTCGACGGAGAACACAGCCATGGCCATAACATAACGGCCACTTTATTACTCCGTCGCGCCACGCCCCGAACGCTCGAGCCGCGCCCCCGTTGGTCTCCGGTAGCGTAAACACCATCCATCCATCAATCGCAGATTAGATCGATCAATCATTTCCCCCCTCCCCGCCCCGTTCGCCATAGATTGATAACCCACGCACCTTAAAAGTCAGTCGTCCTGTCCCAAGCGCGTCTCGTGTACTCTAATCAGTTGCCCCGGGCGTCTCGTGCATCGAATGGATCGATGCGCGCGCATGATTCAATGGGTTAGGAGGGAAAAGGGGGTGATTAGACGGCCGGAATACATGTGATCAAGAAAGGTTAATTTCAGGGAAATTGGTGTAACGTTTGGGGAAATGAGTGTGAAAGCGTAAATAATTAGCGCGCACAACTAAATATTTATGTAAACCACGTATTTACCTCCCGTACCAGTCCGACCGGTCCGCGACGTTTTTGATGATCTAATCGGCCAATCAGGTCAAGGAGACGCACGCATTACCGTGTGAATTGCGACGCTTTGCTGAGGATTTGGTCCATTCCACAGCAGCTATTAATATGTACGGCACGCTTATCTTCCCGGTTTCGGCGACCAATATGATAGGGCCTTATATAATAATAAGCACACGTGGCGCGTCCCTGCGAAACCACCTGTGTCTCACAGCGGTTGTGTCTCCAGTGGAGATGGATCACAGTGGTGGATCTCAGTGGGAGTACGTGGAGTCGTATACAGAGTTGACTGTACGCTTCCTGTCCATTTCTATTGCTGATCCCGTTGCAGATCGAAGCGGTCCATCAGCCTCCGATACCGCCGGACTATTGTCCACCCAAGCAGCCTTCACCGGCACACAACGGCTACGATCCGCGAGGACCACCGCAGGGTGGCTACTATCCACCTCCCCACGGATATCCTCCACACGGATATCCTCCCCAAGGCTATCCTCCCCAAGGCTATCCTCCCTACGGCTATCCTCCCCATGGCTACCCTCCTCAGGGCTACCCTCCTCAGGGATATCCTCAATGTACGTCTCCGTGCATCCTGAACGGTGTTGCGGACGTATTGCGGTATGTTCGCTGACTTGGTAGACGGATATCCATGGCCACAACCGCCTATGATCATTCAACAGCAAAGAGATTCTACGATGGACGCGGTTTGCTGTGGAATGGCTGGAATGGCTGGAATGTAAGATTGTATGATGACACTGCTGATTTTTAGATGTACTGCCCTTGCTTGCGGCTTTTGTTTTTGTTGAAGTTGAGCGAGGCACAGGCACAAGAGCATGATCCAAATCGCTTGTATTCTCACCTGTATTCTGGTGGACAGCGGCCCTGACTTTATACCTGAGCTCCTATACACGAGGCGCGTGGAGTATTCCAACAGTTTTGGGTTAATTGATGACGTCGGTTTTTTGTTATTACAATGAGTTACTATGTATATCAATGTAAACTTATAGGTTCTCATTGCTACTTACCACTGCTTCGACGATTTAATATCTCCTAACTACTTTACCCCCTGGGAATAGACGTTCATTCATAGGTCTCTCGGAGTCGTGTTAGATGGAAACAATAACAAGTTGAACTTCGATGGACTTTGTGGGCCACTTAATTTTTCTCAATCGTATGACTCTCTTTAAGAGCTAGCAGAATTGAAGCAACTCCATCCTCCACCCCTGCCTGATAATTCAACAGCCAAGGCACCCCATCCTCCCATCTGCGCATTAGGTAAATAATCTCCGCCGATGGGCCATAGAGACCTGTCGACAATCGTTGAGAGGCAGATAATCGAACTTCGTGAAATTCTATTGCCGACACAAGACGTCGCTGGCTCTCATACCGTTTACGCCAACCTTCATCGAGAATCGTTCCATCGGAATCCCGTGCTAGAGGATATATCGCATCCGGATACATTAGACACCGAATAGGAAACCGACTAGCCATTTCGCAAGGTCCGACAAACGACTTTTCCCAATCAATGACTCCAAGAACATTAAACTCGTCGTCGACGATGATGTTGTTATGTCCAAAATCTGGGTGAACCAGTTGAAATGGGCCTCGGTCATGTTGGGATATCATTGGTGCTGCCGACTCAAGACGAGATAAAAAGTTGGAAGCGGCGTCGGGTTTTGGCATCTTTTGAGCCCATGCACGATAAAACTCGGTGGCCGTCTGATATGGTCCTCCAAGTCCATCTGGAAGAGGTCCGATCTCGTATTCTCCGGTCTCTGAATTCTTAGAGTCCAGAGCTTCACCTACTTGGTTAGAGTTTCCACTCCAAGTGACTCACAAGAATCGCTCCCTCTGCATTATAGTACTTGTCTCTGAATTGCGGTGTGATGTCTGCGAAACTGTCCGGCATATCCATCCCGCAGGTTCCTTTGAAACACTCTATCAGCATATAGGGTGCGCCCACAGAATTCGTAGCCGTAACATCGAATGCAAAAATACGGGGGATTGGGATGTCCGTGAATTCACTGACGTAGGATACAGTATCGATTTCGCTCTGCATTTCTGCTTCACGCGTAGACGACCAAGTTTCGGAAAGGCATTTCGGTATATACTGTTCAGTGTGGTTAAAGTTGACGCCGGGAATACTGACACGTGCGATCCAGTGGGTGTCATCATCAAACACGATCTCCCGTACAACATGACGACCCCCGAAACCGAACTGAACACCGACTTGGCATGGAACACCATTTCGAGTTTGTGATGCCTTGAGTGCGAGGGTGTCCCAGTCGATGTATTCAAGCGCTTTTGAGGCGCGGACGCGATACGGCTCAGAGGAAGAAGTTGTGGGTGTGTTCCATATGAAATTTGTGAAAGTAGGAGCCATCGATATGTTGACGTTTGACTCGAGAGAAAAGGTTTCTATCGCTCTAAACGCGTGATTGAAATTGTAAATATTTAACGCGGAAAATAGCGAGCTTCCCGGAAACCTAACCACCAGGCGCCCTGTGCGCCGCACCTTAAATCTCCGCCATCCAGACTAAAACCATCAACAATGACCGCCTTCCCCAACCTCAACACAATCAAATACCTCTTTGTCTTGTACACCCCTTCCTTCTACTCACTTTTAACATTATAGCGGCGACTCATATTCATCGATCGGATACGACACAAACAAACAACCCCCCAACGACAAAAATCCATTCGGAAATCCCCCCTTCCCAGGCGACACCTACGCCGGCGGACCCAACTGGCTGGGCTACCTCGTTCTGAAGAATCAAAAGTCGAGGCTCTATATTTATGATTATGCTGTGAATGGACATACTGTGCCGAGAATGAAAGGTCAGCAGGTCAAGGATGAGTTCATGGAACATGCCGGGAAGAAACCGGATTACTGTCCCTGGGAGAGCGACAACTCGCTATTCAGTATCTCTTTCAATGTAAAGTGTGGTATATATACTGATTGTAGTTTCGTGGATTGGAATCAATGACACTGCGGTCGGGTGTAATGCAAAGAACCAAGTCGCCAGATTATTTGAGATTCAAGAGAGTTTATACTCTGCCGGAGCAAGACAATTTCTCATATTCAACCTCCCTCCACTCGATCGAGTCCCCGGAGGTATCCCCCATCTCTATCCCTCCCGTCCCCGAGCATCTAGACGATTAAACTAATTTCCATGAAAGCCAGGGAGCTGAGTAGCTATGTGCTTCCCCGAGTGCAGACGTGGAATACCAGTCTTCTCGACGAGTCCCGCAAGTTCCGGGAAAAGCATCCCGACGTCAAAGTTAAGATATACGATGCTTGGGCCGTGTTCACGCGTGTGCTTGATGAGCCATAGTCGTATGGATTCGAAGCAGTAGACAGAAAAGATGTGAAGTGGGGAGGGGATTCTATTTGGCACGATCATTTGCATCCTACAAGTGCGATGTATCAGGTCTTGGCGGACGATCTCTATAAGACTTTGACTGAGCAAGAGGGGTCCGAAAGGGAAGACGGCGTCGTTTCAAAGAGGCAATGAGATATTACGGGTTCTAGGACAGTGCTCAGCCCATGTGACCCGACAAATTGTCTGTTTCTGAATGCAATACCTGATCTGACGAAACGCACTTGTTACTCCAGTTAAACGTTCGAGTTATATGAGATGGGGGTCCACTACGCCAAGCATATTTTGAAAAGCCTGTAGAGATATAATCGTCTGCGATAGCGGCTCAACCTTCTCCCATGGGAGTCATGGACTCGTCCTTCGTACCCCTTGTTTGCAGGAGATGGTACCTTCAGTCTACTATGAACCATCAACCCTGCCCACAACCAGTCCCATCTCAATACCATACCTTCTTAAACAACGGCGTCAAGTTCCCGACACGCTGTCGCTTGACTGGGTTCAGAGTGCTGCACCGCCTAGACCGGAGCAAAAGCGAGTAATACAATGACTAATACTGTGAAGAGTGCGGTACCGCCAATGATATCCACTTCTATCGGCACTTCCGAAGTCATTCTCCAGGACACTCGCAGAACGATTTTCGTGGTGGAGGACAGACACTGATCCGCACGTTATAATCTGGGATCCTACCGGTTGGCATACATAGTGGTGCCACACGTGGCTTCCCAGCTGCAGTTTCGTGATCGCGACTTTGCCCAATCCCCAGAAAAGACTCTCGGTCGGGGGGCACTCGTACTCTGACGTCCGTTCTCCCTTAGAAATCTAAGCACCATCAGTGGCTCACAGTAGCAACCCCCCCTTGCCATGGACCACCACCCCGACTTGGAACGCGGCGATCAGAACAAGTCGGATTCCACGCAAAGTATCGGAGCAAAGGTCTCAGAAGAACGCCTCCAAGCTGAATCGCTACAGTCTACGTTCCCCAACACTTCCGACAACGGCAACTCTACGTCGATCCCAGGGGGGTTGAAACGCATCCCGGCGCTTGTGGACATTTCCCCCCGCTTGGATGAAAATAATTTGCTGGACGGCCGTCCTGTGTTCCTCTCCCCCAAACAGCTTGGGTTATCAGAACCTTCTCATGGTATTGCCGTTTTTCTCTCTTTAATGGCACAGAGTATGTTTTCATCCGCGGTCGGTCAATTCGTCCATTCTCGCCGAAGGACGAATTCCAAGCGAACTTGCTTCACGAATTAAATTACGGAGTGAAGTACATCAATCATAGCACTCTCCCCGAGGATGAACAACAGTATTATATTTGGGATCAAGCGCTTCTCGAAGATTTTATTCGAAAACTATTCTCTCGTAGGGATTGGATTGAAATGATAACGGGAGGAAAGATGCCGCCACTCACTAGCAGACACGATCGTTGGGACGGACCTCCTAACGGAGCCTCTTTCGCTTCGCGCATTCGAAGTCAAGAACAAGATTTCAGAGACCGAATTCTGTGCCTTTTGGAGAAATTTCGGCGTTCCATGTATCAAGCATTTCCTGGTAGCCCTCACTCATACGTCATTGCGCATGCACTTCAAAAGTACAAATGTTTCTTCTGCGAGGCTCAAAAAAATGCGTGTCGAGGGGTGGACTTGCTAGCTATACGGACTAAGTTGATTACTTTCTGGAAAGAGGTACTCCGTACGTTTCCACCCCGAAGCTAGAGATCTGACGGGCAGTGGAACCCTATGAGGATTTGGTCCGTATCGATGAAGCAGCTTGTAAATCACAAGACATCTTTAACCCATCGGACACAGGAGGATATTCTATATACGGCTTCATAAGGCTGCCCGAGGATTCACAGATGCTTGCGGATTTGTACGACCGAGCTGGGAAAATAAAACCGACTCCACTCATGTTACAGCGTGTCCTTGAGTGGCATCTCCAAGATCAAGTTGAAGAGAGTCTAGAGGATATCAGGTTGGAGGCTTTGAGCACCTTAGGAATAGCTGAGGCAGAGACCACACCAAAGGATTTAGTCGGGCCCTTGGACGACTTGATGGCGTCCAGTTTACTCAGAGGCCCATTCAATATCGAGATCACTCAAACAGCGGCCGAGCATCTCACCTTCAAAGGCTCGCACAGTCACTCGACTCTTCGCCTTCTCTCTATTGATGGAATCTTCAAACTCTACCAACTCCACCGCAGCGGAATTGCAAGGTATTCAACCTCAAATCTTTCACTAATTTGTAGTGCATTGGGCGTCCCCACAGTTTTCCTAGAGTTATTGAACTCACACGTCCTCTTTTTCGGTCGATACGATGATCCAAAATCAGAGAGGATCGGAGAGAGTCTTCTCGTCGACACGGCCCTCGTCCGCGATTACAGAGACAAGTTTGCTCGTATCAAGTATGACTTTCGATTGCAGGATTTTCCTGTCTACGGGAGGCGGCTCGAAAACGTCCAACACAAGATGAATAAGTGGCGACCCCATACGATTCGAGAGCTGGCGATTCGTCCGTACAACGATCCCGTCAGTTTTTACGCATTCTGGTTCGCGACGTTCATTGGCATAGTTAGTATTCTTTCACTGGGGACTTCGCTGGCGCAGACGTATGCGGCATTCAAAGCGTTACAGTAGCTTCATTCAGATGTGGTTTTGGATTTATGTAGTTTATAGTTACTAGTAGTACTTCCTAGTGGTCATTCATCACTCACAGTTTGATGACGTCTAAGAAAAAGGGCAATTCTTTCGGAACAACAAGGTTGATCATGGGATCGTATTTCTGAGACGGTGAAGGCCCAATTATCAAGTCATGGGTGGGGACATCTGTGTTCTCAGCGGTCGGAGTTCTGGCCCTGGCCCTAGGGAAGCTAAGCTCAAAAGTAGAACTCCGACGGGAAATCTTTTTTCGTGGTTGTGGACAGATCCACGTTCGCACCTTATAAATCAGAACTCCCGGGGGAGTTCTGCTTGACATACTGGGTTTAGAAGGTTGGGGTGTGGGTCTGTCAGGGTTAGGGGTCAGAGACTTAGAGGCTCGCTCAAGAGTAAGAATATATGTGCTGAGGGTTAGGTGGCGCTCTTTTATTTGGGAATTTTTATTTGGGCCTTTATGTAGCGAGTAATTTCCGGCCACGTCAGCACTTTTGCGATCCGAAGTTGGTAGGTTCGCGGAGCCCCTTCTTCCGAAAAGCAGATCCCTGCTACATCCCTGATCAAGGTCGAACACGCAACCAGTTCGGACAGTTGATATCAGTGAACATTTCACCATCTATCAATAGCACCACGGATGGAGGATTCATCTCCAATCAGAGTTTTGTCTCTCGATGGGGGTGGGGTGCGAGGGCTTTCTTCATTGTACATGTTGAAAGAACTCATGGCGCAAATCAAACGTCAACAGGGTATTGATAGCTCTAACGCTCGCGCGAATCAATTGCTACGCCCTTGTGATGTTTTTGACTTGATCTGTGGAACGAGCACAGGTGGTCTCATAGCACTGATGCTTGGGAGACTTCAAATGGTCTTTTTCATGTGGTTGTTTTGGGCTAACTAAGTGCAGACTGTCGACGATTGTATCGCGAAATATTCAGAACTTTGTAGAGTCGCATTTACGCCAATGTCTAAGTCGGTGTCGAAGTTTGATCACGTTGTTTTGGAGGACATTTTCAAAAGGGTGATCAGAGAGTCGCCGTTGGCACTTGAGCCGGATGCGCCATTACGGGATCACGGGGGCTGCAAGACTTTCGTTGTTGCAATAAAACTTCGTGGAGCCGGCTCTATCGCTTCAATTATGCGTTCATATGACACAGCCACGGCTGATGCATCAACCGCCCTTATTTGGCAGGCGGCGCGCGCTACTTCTGCGGCACCTACCTTCTTCGACCCCATTACTATTGATGGCGTTGAATATGGCGACGGCGGGACCGGCTGGAATAATCCAGCTGCTGAGGCAATTACAGAAGCTCGTAATATATGGTCGAATCGTCCGCTGGGATGTCTGCTAAGTCTTGGTACTGGGCTGGAGGACGCAAATCAACTCTCTGGAAATAACGATACAAAGCCTGAAGGAGCCAGTCGTTTCCTCCATAGATTTTCTCCTCGAACGGCATTCCGAATTAAAGTCGCTGAATATTGCGTATCTTCCTTGACGAGTTGTGAAAAGACACATCAAGATATCTCAACAAAATACGCTGGTCAAATAGTTTTGAACCGCACCTATTTTCGTTTTAACGTTCCTCAGGGGCTGTCTGCGACTCGTTTGGAGGAGTGGGAAAAAATTGGAGATATTGTGTCCTTGACAGAAGATTACATGCAAACCGGAGAGGTTTTGGAAAATAAACAGGCCGTAGCGAGGGTGTTATTAAAACCCGATCTTGCAAGTTTGGGCCGGCTCTCGTTTAATAACTTATGCATATAGGTGGACCCCAATGCCATGAAGCGAAGCCGTATGAGTATGCGGAAAGGCTCAATAGTAAATGCATCTTCACTCTTATAAATGACCTGGTAGACGATTCCCGGAAACAAATTCGCACATGGTTTACGCCGCCCGACTCGAAACACGAACCTGAATACTATCAAACTGACTTGAAATCAGAATTACAGAACGGGTTGATGGAACGAGCCTTTGGTTGATTGAGCACAGCCTTTTCAAGCAGTGGCATAACCAATCTGGCCACGATTTCCTGTGGCTTTGCGGCGGTCCTGGTACAGGAAAGACATTCTTACTAGCCTCTGCTGTCGAACATCTTCTCAGTCAGCCAAATGTGACCCAACACTTGCCAGTGTTATACTTTTTCTGCAATAATAAAGGGAACGACCGGAACAAGGTCGAGGTCGAAGCTATCCTTCGTTCCTTGATTTTCCAGCTTTGGCAACAGTTTGGGAATGAGTCCCGGTTATCAAATGCATGGAATGTCATTCTTGAATCGGGCCACAGTCACGCGTCTGATATTTACCATATGACGACACTATTTCAGTCTGTTCTCAGACAGATTCCAAAGACTTGCATTGTAATCGATGCACTTGATGAATGCTTTGCCCCCGTAAAACTTTTGGACATATTGCGTGCGGTCAGCGGAACTCTTGAACGGGGGCCCAAGGTTCTTGTAGCGAGTCGGCCCCGGGAAACTGTTGCGCAACGGCTGGAGTCTGACCTTGAAATAAAAATGTCTCCGGAATTGAGCCAAGCGGATCTCGTTCGTTATACCACAACCGCAGTCACTGTCGCGGTCCAAAGAGGTTCGATAAAAGTACGACGGAAGCAGCTAAGTGATGAAATTGTGGCGAAGTTGACAGCAAAAGCTGAGGGAATGTTCGTACCCTTGACAAAACATGAAGTTGATACCAGGTTTCTGTGGATAGATTTGCAACTTCAAGCTATTGCGAATATCAAACCTCAGAGCGATGCAGCTATCAGATCTGCGATGATAGATCTTCCTGTTGGGTTAGAGAATACTTATCAAACATGTTTTGCAAGGATCAATGCGAGCCCGACAGACCAGCGAGTTCTCGCGCAGAGGATTTTCTGGTGGCTCGCATGCTCAAAACGCCCAATGCGATTGGTCGAAGTGGTTCACGCATCGAAAATTGAGAGGGGCACCAAATCGATCGAAGCGGACGATTTACCAACCGATTACTCGGATATATTAATGGTATGTTCCGACCTTGTCCACGTCGTAGACGAAACACTGGAATTTATCCACTCCTCGGTAAGGGACATGTTGCTTTGCACAACCCTCAGGAAAGGCACCCCGGCGGGCTCTCTTTTTGGGAGCAGCTCGATGGCGCACGAAGAGATCGCCCTAGCTTGTCTGACGTATCTCTCATTTCGTTGCTTCGAACAACCCGCTAGATATTCCACTAGCTATTGTCAACCAGACCTACCACGTGCGGAAGAGTCGGCACCGAATCTGTGCTGGTTTGAAGACGATGTGGGAAAATACCCTTTAGAGACGAGTAGCGAGCTTCGTCGGTACGAAACAAGACCGTATGTTATTTTGCGAAATCTATATCCTTTGTTGGACTACGCCTCGAAATATTGGTTTTTTCATGTTTCGGCATCCAAATCTGTCAATCTATGTGATATTATCAGCAAGTTTCTTCAATCCACTGCACTGACAACGTGGGTGTCCACTTGTTCTATTTTTGATATGGAATATGGGGCATTTCCGTCCGACTATTTGCTATCGGTCTCAATTGTCGTAGAAAACATCCGAAATACTATCGACGACTTGACAGGTGTGCCCCAGGATGTTAACTAGCTAATTCTAGCCAGACCCTGGTAGCGCCATCCCCGACCAATGTCTGAAACTTTGGCAACTAAGCAATCACTCCTATTTACAATTGACATTCTATGTGCGCATTGCAAAGCTATATTTCCTTCCTTCCGAAAATGAACTCGTTGAGAAAGTTCAAAAAACCGAGAAAATATCCTGGGAAGAGTTGCAGTTTTTAAGCAAGTTACAAAAAGACGGGAGAGAGTCTACGGCTTTGCACAACCTAGCTGTCACTGGTTTCTTTATCGCAGAAGATTCATTAACGACCTTCAGAATCCTCACCAAGGCTGTGATGATTAACCCCGATTCCCTCCGATTTCAAGCCAGCTTCGCTTTACTATGTCGTTCTATTTCGGATGGCTTTCTCTATGCCGTCAACTTACGGGAATTGTTGAACAAACGCGACTTTGAGGACGACTCCTTGCAAGATTGCGTCGCAGAGGGATACAAAAGATTTGGAAATATGGATGCGGCGATTGAAATTTGGAAAGAACTAGTTATCCGTAACACAGATAAGTTCGCGAGGAAATTGCAGGACGCATTTTTAGAAAGAGGCGACATTGACGATGAAATTGCGTTTTGGAGCAACTGCGTGATGGACTCTGCAGCTGGGTTGGATGTACGAAAACTAAAGGCCCTAGCCACATCATTTGCTCGGAAAGGCAACCATGACGCTGCCGTCGCTTTCTGGAGAGATCAGGAGATCAGAAATCCCTCGCAATGGGATCTAAAATCGCAATGGGATCTAAAATGGGTGTTGGCCGAGGCATTGGAACTCAAAGGCGATTACGATAACGCGATTGCGACATTCAAGTGGTTGTTGTATCACACTCAATTTGATGCCTCAGATGGGATACATGCGCGGTTAGGACAGTGCTTTCTGATGAACGGTAACTGTGAAGATGCTATTATGTTTTGGAAACAACAACTGGTCGATAATCCGTCGTCATTGAGTTGCCAATGGCAATTGGAACAAGCCTTGACCAGACAGGGAGACGATGACAAGGCCTTCCGCGTTTGGCAAGAGTTATTTCTCAACAATCCAAATGACACCGGCATACAGGATCACCTCAGTCGGATACTCCAATGCCAAGGGCCAGATGAAGCAGTCGCCTTTTTGAAGAAAGCCGTAAGAGAAGATCCGCATAATAGTACTCTAGGTTGGCTATTGCGCAAGGAATTTGAACGTTTGGGAGATCACGGCGATGCGGTCAAGTTTTGGAAGGAACAACTGATGGTCATGCCGGCTAATATCGGAGTTCAAAAGCACTTGGGATGGGCATTTGATGCGTTCAACGATCCCCCCAAAGCTATTTCATTCTGGAAGGAAATCATAGCCCAAAACCCAAACAATATAGGCCTCCGATCTCAATTGGCCCACTCGTATAACTCGAACGGCGATTTCAGAGACGCAATTTCGATTTGGAAGGAAGTTCTTGGGGCTGAGCCACTCAATGCTGAGGCTTCCCTTCATCTGGAACGGGCATTTGTTCAGATCGAAAGTGACCAGGAAGCTGTTGAATTCTGGAAGTGGTTAATCCGCCGGGATTCCGGAGTGAGGTCGACACTGCGCTCCGCGTTTAAACGAGTACGGAACGTTGGGGCTGTGGGATTCTGGAAAGAGTTACTGAGTGCGGACCCCACTTTTAGTTGGTGGCGAATCGAATTAGCATACAGTTATGCTGCGGTCGGAGACTATGACGGAGCGGTATCAGAGGTCAAGGAAATTTTGCGACAGGATCCAACAGATTGGAACGCCCGGGAATATTTGGCAGCTATCTTTAAACAAACCAAGCAGTATGATGCTGCAATTGCATTTTGGAAGCAGCTTCTTATGCAAGATTCAGCCAATATTTATGTGCAAGAAGAGTTAGTAGAGTTACAAAGGTTAGTATGACAGAAATAGTACCGATTTGAATGAGGCTCCTTGTAACCCGACACGAGTCAATGAAGATACGGAAGCCCACTGTTTAATAGGAGACATGAATAATTGACATGGGATCTATATGGCGGTCCCCATGACACCGCTTTGCAAAGACATTACTGCAGAGAATAATCCATAGCCAAACCAACCATATCCCCGTTCGAAGTATCCTCATTATAATCACTCGCCAAAATAAACATCGTATTGTTTTTGTTCACCGGCTGCACACCTGTAATCGCGGCATACCGCCCACTGAACACGCCAAGCATATCCTGCCATCCGTATAGCGAGTCGTAGTCCCCATCATCGACGATTTGATAATCAATCTCCATATCCTTTAACGCAGCATTGAAGTATGCGTACACTTCATCCTTGAACATCCCGAGGAAGTACTGGTTGAGGACGTATTGGATAGCGATCTTGACGATAGAATCGGTTGTGGGGGAGATAATCGTCGTCATCGAGATTGGTCGCCCTGCGGCTTTTGTATAGTCGGTCGCGAAAGATTGGAATAATGCTGCGGAGGAAGCGGAGGAATAATCCCCGCCGATCTGAAGCCAAGACATATCCGTTGTTGTCCAGAGGCGATTATCAGGGTATCCGTCGATAAGTGAATCATCGAGCACAAGGATAACTTTGCTCGTTCCATTGACCATGATGTCGCCGAATTTGGTGTTCGCCAGGGTTGAATTACTAGCAACCTGTGTCTTCGTGAAAGAATACGCGCCAAGTTGACTGGTCAGCAGGTTGCGGAGATCCGTGCTGAAACCATGGTTGAATGCAAAGGGATGTGTGAACTGCAGGTACAATAACTCGCCGGAGGATGTCGCCAGCCAGTCGGAGATTTGTTTGACGATATCGGTAAGCAGTGGCCCTGCCATGGAATGATGGATGATCATCTGGTAATTGAAGACTGCGACGCGGAAATCGAAAGAGCGAATTCCGTCGTTGAGTTGTTCGGTGATGGTGCGTTCAGTGGTACGTCCTCCGCCAGCGAGACCATCTAACGTTGCGTTCAACAACTGGGAAATCATCTGTCCATCCATGGTCTTTGATTTTGCAAATTGGCTCTACAATTAGCCAAGAGGATCAAGCAGAGATCGGGGGGGAAGAGACTGAAAGATAATTGACGAATTTGGCGATCAAAACTCCTTCTCCGTTCAGGTTGACAACTTGCCGGTTAAGACCGTATGTGCCGCTATCATGTGAACCGGGAAGACAGATGTTTTTGAGCAGCTTTGGCGCAAGCTTGGCTGCATTGTCCCGCATCCATGATGCCCGGCCGCTGGGGAGAGGAGTCGACAGGACGAAAGGAGCATATCTAAGAGCGGCGGTCTTCGTGGGGAATAACCCGGTGGCCATATTCCCATTGCTTGGCGCAGACGAGGCGGGCTGAGGGATGTTGCTGGACGGACTCATCCCGGACGGGGTTGGAATGGCGCTGGAAGGAGAATTGGCGCCATTGGAGTTGCTTGTAGGGGATACGGCGCCAGTCGGAGAGGGAGGGGAAGGCGGCCATTGTGTGGTCCCGGATTCAATGCAGACATCGTTGATGTAAATGGATAGATCAGCGACACATCCAGTTGTTGGGGCGATGAAGTCCGTGTATGCCAGTTCGCATTGAAGCGTGCAGGATGCCACCCAAGTTGCGTAGCAGGGGGCGGTCGTGGGAACGATAACTCCGGTGGGACAAGTGTACGTGCCGAGCGTGGGACAGTAGATCGACGACGATGTTAGCGAGTACTCGGTCACTGTGATGGTCTGTGACGGTGCAGAAACGACGATGGTCGGACATGCGTTACATGCCTGAAGGATGACATTGGAGAATTCGGTTGGGGTCGGACATCCACAGGGAACGCTCGAGACTCTGCCGAACAGGCAAACTGCAATGATTGCAAACGCGCCGAGAATCGAGGACATTGTCGAGAGAGCTGAAAAGTGTGGTGGCCATTCTGCGTAGATGTACCCTCGCGCGGTAGTTCTCGGTGGTCTGTCAGGTCTGGCACGAATTTGCGTGGGTGTCAGGGGCGTCCCTCCCGGCCCGGCACGTCAAAATTCCGGGGCGGCGCATTCCTCACGTGAAAAGAGATTGCAAAGTGTGGCGTCCAACCACACCTGCCCACTCACAAATTATCCACAAATCGGCCATCAACCGTTACGCCGCAGCCAATCCTTATCCATCGCTTGTCATCGCTTGTCATTCCAGAATGAAGCAAAGAATCTGGCGACGGCACCCGTTGCATCCTTCGGGTTAACCGACGCCCGTCCGTATCTGCCGACCGCGCGAGGCCCACGCAAGTCCCCTCTTTGGGGGAATGTATCCGATCTCATGTCGCATTCCTCGTCGGCTAACCGTCGAGTGCTGTGTGTCACAATGCCTCACAGGACCACGAGTACTTGAACCGTCGTCCTCCGTCCTTCGAAATACTATCCAACTCTCAACATCACTCGCTCGCCATGAAAATCTCGGTAACCGGACTCACCCTCCTTTCGATCCTTGCGGCAAACTACGTCGACGCAAAATGTTGTGGTACCACAATTGATCTATGGAGTCAGCCTTCTGTGTTGTGTTGTATTAACAGTAGATTATTCCAACATGTGCGCCGATGGATATGTCCCCGGAACGACAGAGTGTTGCGGAATCGGCTCCTGTAACATCTTCTGCTGCAAGTGAATCCATTCCATTCCGTACTAACAGTAGCTGCGATGATGAAAAGTGTCGTCGATCAACCGACTGCACACAAGACTGCTACAGAGCATACCAGGATGTATTTCCAGGTCAGGGCTGTGTTGACTCGTAGTGCGCTTCCGCCCCCGGCCATGCCCTCGACGACTGCGAAGGGCCTTATGGCGCTTGCTTGCAAGACTGCGGCTCCCGCCATCCCGATCACTACAAGCGTTCTCTCTCCAGCGAAATGACACTCGAGAGAAGGGATGTCAACGGCAGTTCCGTCGATGAGCTTGCCGACTTCCAGACCTGTATTTCCAAATTTTCGCACATCATGATGGGCGCTGGGAATATCTCTACCGCTGCCTGGACGCTCGCTGGAATTCAGAGCGTCGCGTTACAGCTGGCTGCAGATCTGGGATTGAATGTCACGGCCGAGTTGGAGGGATGGGCTAACAAGTTCGCCGCATGGGATATCAATAATGACGGTGTGTTGACTTGGGTCGAGGCAATGGAGGTAAGGCCCTGGCCAGTTAATGGAACTACTACTACTGCATAGAGGACTAGCTACTAGTATTCTAGTAATAATACAGTTGCCTGCAGTGAATACTCTCACTACTAGCCTAATTAAAGGGGGTCTGGGTCTGTAGGGACTTGGGGTATCAAAGGTCGTGGTCTTGGGACCACCTCCGATGGGTCCACCCGCTGCATAATCCTTGTCCGAACACTCGAAATTCAAATCACTCAGTCGCAGTTTCTGTGCATGTTATACTTAGCTATGTACGTACAAACTGAAGTCTATAAAGCCATGAATTCCCCTGAGTGCGCATGAAGCTCGAAGGTCGAAGCTTTGCGGTGAATGCGGAAGATATCCGCTTTCGAAAGGACCCCCGTACTCACCTTAACCCCCGTGCTCACTTTATTCATCAGTGAAGTCAATTGCATACCAGTGGTAACCCTCCTCTTTACCATAAATGTTTCCCGAATAAAGTCAACAAAAGTCAGGACATCCTCAATAGTGGAACATGCTCCAAAACTGATGCGGATAATACCGACGTTTCGTCCATCCACGATATCAATATGATCACCGCATTCTTTGCCCATCTTGTGCAGACCCATGAAGTCGTCCTCGGATATCTCACAGGCCTTTCTGATACCTCCCGGGTTACACATTCCACCGGTCCGTAAAGCAAAGCCTCGGAGCGAAGAGATCCTCTCGAAGCCCACATAGCCGATCGCGGAACCATTTTCCGCGTAGAGGTTGAAAGCAACAATTGGACCGTGGCCGAGTGTCGAATATATTTTGCAGACGGGACGTCCGTTGGGGTAATGAAGAGATGAGAGAATGTTGTGGGCCAATCTCGCGACCAAGGAGGCATGTCGCGCGACACGGATGTGGGCTCCATACAACCTTCCGAAGTTGTTGAAAGCGTGTTCCAAGGCGAGGATCGTGTGAAACGGCAGCGTTCCGTCTTCCAAAGCCTCATGCAGCGTTCTGCGTGGGATGTTGAAACCATCGACCGTCAGAGCAGCTCGACTGCCTCCTCCGAAGAAACGACGTTGAACAAGCATATGACCTGATTCTTTCTTTACGATGACGGCACCAAGATCAGGGTAGCCGAAGATCTTGTAGAAAGACATGATGGTAAAGTCTGGGGCCATGGGAACATTCGAAAAGTCCAACGGCGTGGTAGTGAGATACGAGGCAGCGTCCAACAAACAGTACCAGCCAGGATGTGCTTCTCGGACTTTAGCCGGCCAGTCTAACGAAAACCGTCGCCCGTGGAGGTTCGACTGAGCAGGGTACGCGAATAAGCCGGGACGCATCTCCTCCTTTGAGTTCTTTGAGACATTCCCGGCTCTTAACCAGCCTTCGACTTCGTCCTCAGATAGAGATTGGCGGGTTGCTGCGAGTTGTCCGGCGCCGATTATACTAGTGTGAACGTCATTGAGGTACTTGTATTGAAAGCCGTTTGATGACCCGGCGAAGCCCTCTGCAACGAGTTTCATTCCGGCGGTGGCATTGGCGACGAAAACGATATCGAAATACTCGGGATTTGCACCGAAGGCTTGGAGGACACGTTGGCGAATAGCCGTCACACGATCTCCGGTTGCGATAGAGGAAGGGGACTGAGAATGAGGGTTCGAGAGAAGGTGGGAAGTCAGATCCTCGCAATGGTCGTGGACTATCGACGTTGGATAGAGTGTGGCTCCGGCATGGTCCATATATATGGTGTCTAAATTGTCAGACCGATCAATCGATAAGATACATACCTCCGAGATAGTCATACTCTGTGCGACGGATGGCATGAATGGTCCCGTTATAGCCATATTCGGGATCCCGTTGTACCGACTTGATCATATCATCGACATATGAAGGAGGGGTTGAATTCGGCTTATCTGAACGATTCTTCATGTTGAGATGACTTAAAAGATACTGAATCGTAACAGAGTAATGAATACAACTCGCGAGCGCTACTCAGCGTATTTAAGAGAATCAAATCGATCCCGCTTGTGAACACATGGCAAGCGTTAGTCCGCAAACGGTGCAAGTGATAACCCCAGTCGAGGAGATAGTGGCGGCCGTTTCAATATGTTTTGCGGGAAAAACCGGCATAATGTGGGGTATATCTGTGCGCACTTATTGGTTCTGAGCAATAATTCAACACGTCACAAGAAGGTTCGGACATAACCATTGAAGCATATCCCGCGGGGGCCATCAAAAACCTTGTTTTCCGATCCAAACATATCTCCGCGTTGTAAAGTTGCAATTCGGGTCGGGAACTCTATTTCTGTTCCGCAAACATATGACCCGTGCACGCAGCATTGAACAAAAAGACTTTGTCATGTCCCGGTCCGCTTCACATGGGTAGCCCGTGATTACCGTTGTCTCGTACCGAGTTTTATAGATTACCTTTTGTCCGTGAGCCGGTAGACCGTCACCCATTTCAGTCACCTGACCTGCGCCACCGCAACCCGTGGCCAAGAGTAAAGTGCATCGGTCGCACGGAGTGAGTCACTCACGTGCGTGGGGTCCGTGTGGAAACCAATAAAGTTCGTTGGGGCGGGCCGGGGGAATATAGAGGATCATATGCGTGATTAACTTTAAGCAGGTTAGTAGGCGATAGGCAATGTGTAAATGAGGCAGCGGCATGACGTGTAACGTCTTGATTCTTTCCATTTGTGCTCGCTATTTTAATCTCCGGTCGTTTGACATTTGAAACACTGCATAATGGAGCCGAACTGTTATTCCCGGGCACCTTCCTCTATATCATTTTCCATTTCTCCGAGGCCAAACGCATATCTCAACGGCCGAGTAACGCCACAGATACTCTGAAACACCGCCTCTCTAATCTCCGTTGGTACCCAGCGCCACATCCCCGCGAAACAGGACAGCCCCGCAGCGCACACGAGTACGATCATAAACGCCCCCGTGATTCCTATCACGAGCGCGACACCGAAAAGAAACATCTCCAGGGTGTAATGCCAGTACCAGGGTATATTGGCAAAGATTCCCGGCGGCGGTTTGTGTTCTACTTCCCAAAACATTGCAGCGCCCTTGTAGACCGTAAAAAGGATCAGTGCGTAAGCGAGAATTTGACCAAATGTGAGCCATGCTTCTTGAAGTTTTAGCTTGAAATTTCGTGATATAATGAGAATACATTGGGAGAGTAATGCGAACGTGTTGACCATGGCGAAGATTTGACCGAATGCCCATGTATTTTCTGTGGATTGGAGGTTGTTGAGGGTGATTGTTTTTTCGATGGCGACGATGCAGAAGATCAGGAAGGCGGTCCGAGAAAGTAAGGATGCGTGTCGGAGGTATTTGCAGACTTGCTGCATGAACTCATCTTTGGCGATCACTGTACGAAAGCACCGCGAAAGAGCTGAGTAAAGCAGATTGGCAACAATCCACTGACGGGGGTCAATATTCCATTGCAACCGCTCCTCAACTGTTGACGGATCCATCTCCCAGCCTCTGAAGAAGCCAATCAAAAGTCTTGCTGCTTCCCATGTGATATCCAGAATAGTGTAGATGTAAGCGAATGTGATCGCCGAACCAGGCCGATTCAACGGCACAGGCGCAGTGAAAAAGGACCACTGTCCAAACCCATCTGGACATACCTCCGGCCTCCCTTGCAATTGTACAATCGACGACCAAACGACGAAATTGAACGCAACAAGGAACCAACGAAAGACGACATCCACCACTGCTATTCGACTCGTGACTTTCATGCTGCGCCTGGAGCCCAAGTACCGCACCGGTAACTCGTGAACGCTCATCCTACACGCTGAAAACAGCACGGAGAAGAGGCTTGCGATTAATGTATGTGGCACATCAATCGCGGTATCGAAGTATGCAGAGGAGAGCAATGCGAGGGAAGGGATTTGAAGGGACAGATTTGAGAGAAAGATTTCCTGCGGTTTGTTGTTGAGGTTGGAAAGTATGATCATTATCACTGCTTGGATGTAGAGGGATATACGGACGCCGATGCCGGAGACGTCTGAGTTGGGGGAGACAGCGCAGTTGACGTGCAGAGCCGCTCCGCTACCGGAGTAAAACATGATCGGGGATTCAAAACTTCCAGAAACCGACGCGAGTCTTTGGGATACGCTCTCTAACGCGCAGATAGGTGGACCGCTTCGAACGCCTGTAGGACTCTATCAGAGTTGACGGTTCTGAACAGGCGGTGAATGTGACTGAAAGCTTTGGCGAGTGCGAGGCTGTGCGCGGCTGTGCGCGGACCGAGCGTCGCGAAATCACCTGATTCAGGGCAAAATAAGCGGCACCCGATCAGAAGAGGATAAGGAGACACTTCATGAGATAGTAAAAGTTATCCCGCTTATTGCCGGGTCTTGGGGTTAAAAGCTTTGTCCCACCGGAAGCTTTCGTCTTAGAAGACCAGTGAATTTCAAACGAAATATTTCCTATCTGACAATACACGAGCAATTTCCCATCTGACAATATACGAGCCATTTAACAAACTTCAAAAGATACCGTGAACAACATGAAACAGACAACCCTCCTACACATAGTTTCCCTCGAATACGATGAAATTTTACTTTGGCAACGATTTAAGATGTGCCGAGGCATTGGCGAAGGCCGTTTGGTCAATCCACCCATCATCTTTCTTCGCACGCAAATCCGTAGTCAATCTCTCCCAGTATGCAGCTTTAGGCATACGTACATGAAGAATATTCAATGACGGTTTCGTTCCAGTATAAGTGAGCCTTTTCTTGGTACTGCTGGCAAAAGTAAGAGTCCAATGATAGACGGTTTCGGCTGTGCCGTGAAGGTTCAAATGATACCCGTGATCACTGCATGTCAGAACGGGCATGAGAAGAAGTTACTTGATAATCACGTTGATAACAAGTTCTCCCGGAATAGTCCCGTCGGCGACCAAGCTATTGACATGTTCCTTAACCTTTTCAACGGCCAATTCCCGTTCAATTTGCTGTGTGTCCTTATTGGTAGTCAGGTATCCATGATCCCGGCTCATCAACGACCAATCCGGCTCAATCAATTTCCATTTTTTTCCGGGGATGGCTTTTTCTTTGCCTGGCGCCCAGTCCAATCCATCTTCGCCACGTTGCCAGTTGGTGGCCGGCTTGGGGATAGGTACAGGGGCGGGACGAGGTACATTGTCCAGAGTACTGGTTTCTCGTTCCCGTTTCACACTCTTTTCGGACCGCAAAGAGGAATCGCTCGCCTTTTTTTTCGGAGGTGGAGTACGAGAACGTCTTCGTCGTTCTTTTTCACCGCGATCTCCAGAACGTGAACGTGAACGGCGACGTTCTTTGCCCCTCGATCGGGGCCGGTCATCGTCGTCGTAATCGTAACGATGGGAAGATTGTGAATGCCTGCTATGAGACGAGGAAGGTCGGTCATATGAATATCCGGACGAGTACTTTTCTCCCGAGTATTTGTCTTTGTCTCCGGAATATTTGTCTCCCGAGTATCGCGAAGTAGTAGTGCGACTTTTCCGTCCGGTGTAGTCGTCCTCGTCGCCCGATCGGTTGCTGTGAGTCGAGTGATGGCTGGAAGTTGAACTCCGTCGAGCAGGTTCTTTTTCCGGAATGCCGGTTGGTTGAGACTGAGACAGTCGCTCGTTGATCTGCTGAGCCTTCTGTTTGGCCAATGCCAATTGTTGTTCGATGCTTGAAGGAGGGGGAGCAGAAGTGGTGGTAAGGGGCACAAATGGAGGAAGCGAAGTAGTAACTGGAGGTGGAGGTTGTATCTGTGCCGAGGGTGTCGGCACGGGAGGTTTTGTCGTTTCTTTGGGTGTTTCGTTCGTAGACATGGTGGCAATTGCGCTCTGTTGAAGAAGGGCACTTTACTTGTTTCAAGTCAATGACGGCAGTGGATCTTTCTCGAGGTTCATATACGTCGCAAAACGTGGGGTCAAACTGCACAGCCTCGTGTAACGCCCTGAGCCGGATCTCGGCAAGTGGTTATTGTGCGTGTGTGTAAGACTGTGGCCGAGGTTATCGTGTTCGTGTTCACCTTCGTGTTCGTATTTATTTTTCCGCCGCGCCCGTAGCCGCGCCCGTATTGGCTCGACCCCATAAAAGCGGGCGCACAGGCAAAGCCGCGAGCGGCAATTTGAAATAAGGTTACATTGTCGGCATATCCGATGATAAAGACGAGCCTTTCATTGGGCCGAGCATGTTAATTACCCCACGTTGTATCACGAGAAGGAAGTCTGGGTCGCTTATAAATTCCGTTCGGTGAGATTTCGCCAGTTGAGTGACAATGTTTGCCATCGGGTTCACGTTGCGTCGACCGGGATTACATGAACCAAGCTTCGCAGTCGTTGCCCGCGTTCCTATGCTGTCGAATAATTCAACAACGGCAGATACGTAGGTTACGGTTACTTTTTGTGTCTAGATTCGCATCACCTTCCGGCCGTGTAGGAGATAATTGCGAAGATAGAATAAAGTGTCGTGGGGGCTGGTTGGAGACTGGAGTGGATATGTGCAGTTGGTATCAAGTATCGCCTAGAGAATTTAGAGCGACGCGGCAGACTTTGGGTTTTATATGATGGTGCTCGGGATTGAAGTCCGTATGTGGGCTGTCGAACTCGAAAAGTCCAGCCCCAATTCTGAGTATTACTCCAGGCTCGCAGGACATTCCGCCTGTGCCGGAAAGCTGTTGCACAGCTCGCGGAGTCGCGAAAAGTTAATTCCGTTCCGTGGGGCGAAAACAGGGATTCCGTCGTCTGCACCCAAAAAGTATAGACAATCCGGAAACGTTCCCTAGTATCCGTCCCCATACGGGTGTTCAACTCACGATGCCTATCCTCGAGTATGCACTGACCCGTCCAGTCGTCCTGAGTCGCTGGGTAACTGTGTCCATCGTTGCCGCTTGGGTCTTCTGGAGCATCTTCGTCACCCTTGTCAATATTGTTGCGGTGGGGTATGAGTCTGTAACCATTTCTTCGACCAATTTCAATAACACGGATCGAAATTGGTACGAGAAGATCATCCCTTCGACTAGTTTAATTCCTGAGAGTTGGAATTGTTCGTACTCGGTAATAAAAGTAAATGAAGGTTCATCTCCCAGGAGTTCGCATTTTGATATTAGTTGTGTTTTCTGAACCGGGAGCAATTCCTTACACTTTGCTTGCATTCAACGATGTAAGGGACGGAGATCGAGTGGATGGTTTGGCCTACAGCAACACGGCGTTGGACAGTTGCGCCGTCACATTATTTAGGTTAAATCAATTTGGCTCTGAGGCAGTCCAACGATCTGTACTGATCTGTTACCAACTTTGACTGACACATGGTAAGGTAGTGATGAGCTGCAATACTACCTCTGGACAGAATGTTCTGTTGGAATGGAATTCGGGATCCTCCTATGCCGACGCAACTGATGCAGACGCATTCCCATTGTGGAATTTGATGTCCGACGGACCTAGTCTCAATCCCACATCACTCAACCAGTACTGGCTTGAAATGGCAAATATAATAGTGGGTGTTTTTGCGACTCCAGGATTAACATCACTGTTACTCCCGAGCGTAGTGGGCAACAATCTTACCTCACTTCGAATTGAATTCTTTGGTACTGCACGTTCTGCTGCTGACGATTGACTATAGGCAACTCCGTAAATATGTCAAAACCCAATACCCCAGCGGGCGAGTACTGGACACTGTACATCGCATATAGTCGCTACATGGGCCTGAGTCCGGAAACTCGAATCGCAATCGCATTCCTTCCGACAGGTGAAATCGATAGTACACATACCAACAACGATACTTTGACAAGAGCAAATGCTCTCCTTGCACCCACAGTGAAAATCCTAAGAGAAATTCTTGGCGATAGCACCGTCGATTTTTGGAAATTTATCAACTGGATCATTGTCACTGGGTATTGGGCATTTCTCGCCGACCTAGGGCAAATCGCTCCTACTGCTTACGATCTCAGTATCCCAAACTCTCCTCAACCCGTTGCTTTTCCATCTAGTAACAACATCTTCATCAACGAAACTCTGTTTGAAATATATTCCGGGTATTTTAACAACACGCTCTTGCCATTCGTTCGGAATTTTTTGAACATGAGCCAATATCCTCCTGTTTTGTTGAATAATGCTAGCCGTTTGACGCGAACGGAAACGACATTATTACGGAGTTACACCTGCACGACGAGGCAGTTGAAAAATGGGCTGGGATTGGTTATCGCAGTTATTGCAGCCGACTACGCATTGATCATCGGGGCGTACAGTTTTGTTTCATTTATCGCGGGATGGTTACAAAAGAGGAAGGATGAGCGTAAATTCTAGAGATAAACAATCTAATGATCAGATAATTTGGGAGCGTCAGCCGCAGAAATTGAGTTGCAGCAGTTAATTGGGTCTAGTGGAGTTCAAATTGTTCAGGAGGGGAATGAAAGTACGGTTTAATCGCTGTGAACTATAAAATCAGCGATCTGTTGTGCGGACTAGTGTGTAGCGCAGGGATGTGTATAGTATTGTACTATGGCTGCGGCTGCTATATAATTCCATCCTGCATTCGCGTGGGTCGTTCTGATTCCGAATTCTTCTGCCCCCCTATTATATCTTCCTATAATCGAACCACTCTGATTGTTTTAATGTGTGGGTCTAGTGCGCCGCCATTTGTGTGATAATCGGAGGTCCACTAGGGGAGGCATTGTGGTAACCGCACGCAGCCGCCATTTATAATGATCGATTGGGTGGAGCGCAGGCACCTCCAACCACTTACCCACCTTGACACGCGTCGTTGGCAACGTATCCCTATATACGGAGGTTCGCTTTGCTTTTACCGGAACTAAAGTCACCTGACAAAAGTCTTCGAAATCAAGGCCTATCTGATGCGTCGTTCTCCACCACCCGTCCTTGCCACAACTTGAATGAATTACTTAATTACACTGCGCTCTATCAATAGCTCGTGTACCAGCCCTGTGCCTTGATTACTTCTCCACATCGTGTGGAATACTTTGAATCAACCTGGGTTAGGGACCCTCATATTTTGGGATGTTGTGTGCGAAGGTCTTCGAAGGGTGAGCGAGTTATCGTGTGGAACCAGCAGAACAATGAAGCACTGGCTCGGGAGGTTGCATTCGATGCACGTCTCTGGTTAGACACTGCTCAGAGGCTTATGCCTTCACGTGTCTTTGCTTGTCAAATTCATTGTATATGTCTACACGGTGTGCGTCACGACAGAAGTCATGGTCTATGTCAATAATCTGGGGCAATTAGAAGATGCTTGGACGTACGGCCAGGTCTATGCTATGACTTTGTTCTTCTCGTTGTGGTATGCATTCGTTTTTATCCCTTGGGTATACCTCTATCATCTTCTTTTCTGATTCTCCAGCACGATACATACCACTCGCCGTCATCCTCCGGCCCACTGTTTCCTTATTTGCAACCTTTGTTTTATTCCACTATCTGCCCCTCACGGAAATCTACTATATGACCTGTTGGTTCTATCTTTCCGAAGAGGTATATACCGATACTCTGTCTGGAGGCGTTCTTTTGAAGTCGGTCAAGTTTTGTGGTTGTGGAGCCTTCTTATATCGTTTTGCTTTGGTTACGAATACTGGTACTATTGGGTTGGCCTGCATATTTTTGGTTTGGTTGAGAATCAACAATGTATTGAGTGCATTGGCAGAATGGATAGGAAAACGAAAGGAGAGATCCTGAGAATCGCATATTTCATCCCGGACTCGAGACGAGATGGAAGAAATTGGAAGAGAGGCTTGAATGGAAAAACTGTATAATTGAAGGAGATTTAGATACTAGTATCTTCTGTGCCGAAAGGTTGCCGGTACAAAAGAATCTGATAAATAATCCCTACCGCATGAAGGGAGTTGGAGAGGCCGGGACATCTATCGCGGCCGGAACCCTGCCATTCAGACTCACGAGCCAAAATCTTACCCCCTATGCTGACGAATACTCACCAAAGGCAGATACGGAGGAGTCAGGCAGTTTCTCGCTCTCACTTCATTTCTTGTAATCTCAGAGTTTGGAGTTAGGCTTGGTGACGTAGGGCCCTTCGGGTTTCCATAACTTTCTTGTAACCTGTACATGTATAGGCTGGTTGCCAGTTGAATTCAAGCCCGGTTCGGGTTGTCGGCCTAACAATATCACAATACTGTACTTTTCGCATTAATTTCGTGACCAGTACTCGCCGTGTAATCAATATATTGCGACGTCTTAACGCAAAACATACTTCACCCAAACCTCCAACTTCCGTGTCATCCATCCCACGATCGCCGCAAAGAATCCAATAAGAACGGTAAACACCAGTGCAATAATCCCAACAGCTTTTACATAAGCCATCACACTAAGAGACAAGAATACAAACGCGGTAAACAACAACCCACCCAAAACAGAAGTGGCACCAAACCCGAACCAAAGCCACTTCCTCTGGCCGTCCTCATTGACCCATTCGTCCTGAATTTGTGCACCATAGAAATTGAGGAAACTCGCCAGGATACAGGCCGCACCCAAGGCCATAACGTAACATAGCCAGCTTATGGCGACGAAGACGCGAACACCGGCGGAAGAGAAGTAAAAGTGTGGTGTTGGTGGGTCGGTGAGGATAATGGAGAATGTAATTGAACCGCCAAAGGTTGTGATACCGATGACGATGGTGAAAAGTCCTTGGTAATATGCGATTCGGGTTTTGGCTTGGTCTTTCGTCAATGACGTCAAGAGTTCCGACCGAGAGGCGTTCGCCATGCGGCTCACGATCTGTCGCCGGCTTCCATTAGCGATTACTTGGGAGTACTACTTACAGCAGAAACAATCTCTTTGTTTGCGTGAGATCAATGATCCGAGTCGGGACATTCCCTCAACAGTCGCGAAAGAGGGAAAACACCTCGCAGCGTCGACGTTGAGAACTTCAAGTTGGCATGTGACATCAGTACTGATTAGGTTTTGTTCAACGGACCAAATATGAACTCTATTTCGTTACGGTTCACTTTTCACCAACTTCTGCGTCCCACCTCAGATACTCGCATATCGGGCCCTCTGCCGCCGTGGTTACGCTTGTCGCTCTGTGCTTTAGCCATCGTGGCGTGGGAGCAAGTGGCGGGGAAGCCAAAATCCGTAATGTGACCCGCTAAATAAGCCCGTGCAGCGCCTCCCTCCTTCCCGACCACGCACGACAAAACTTCAGAGAAGGGATTCAGCCGAACACCATGGGAGTCAGTTTTGACTATGTGATAGACAATGATCCGAACCTTCACTACAAGAAAATACTTGGTGCGGGCGGCTACGGCTCGGTCCACGAGGTACTCTCCTTTGTCAAAGAGGCTTACCTAGGTCTATGATGAATCTGCGCAGAGAGTGTCCGATAGCGAGGTACCAAGCTGACCATAGTAGTCATTTGCGAGAAAGGTGCTCCATCTGCCTTCCAGAGAAACACACTTGGTGCAGAAGGAGGTGCAAGCGATTGAGAAGCTTTGCGGGCCAGGAACACACGGGAACATCGTTCAAGTCTTCGACCATGGACTTCTTTCCCAATATCCCTATTACTTTATCGATATGGAGTTATGTGATTTCAATTTACATGACTTTATTCATCGAGAAACAGCCGAATCATCGGAATTCGTCGCACAACGGGATGGTTCAATTTCTCAAATCTGGACTATCATGAGTCAACTCGCTAGCGCGGTGGAGTTTATTCACGGTCAAGGTCAAGTACACAGAGACATCAAGCCTGCAAATGGTAAGTCTCTCGCGTATTAACTAATGTAGTAAGTTCTGTACTCCCACAAATGCTCGGCCTGGAAACTGGCAGATTTTGGACTGTCCGCTGAAGGCACCTCAGAAGGAAACCAACATACGCAGTACGCAAGAGGAACATCGGGTTATCGAGCACCTGAACTCATCGTCTCAGACGGAAACCCCACATATAACAACAAAGTCGACATCTGGTCAATGGGCTGTGTCCTGTATGAACTAGCAACCGGAAAGCGTGCGTTTAATAACGACTGGGTTGTGGTTGAGCACCGCTATGAGCGGAAGAATAAGGAAGTCATTTTGGACGACAGACTTTGCACGGATTCAGACCTTAAAACTAAACATATTGTCGCAATGTTACAAATCGAATCGTCGAGGCGCCCTTCTGCATCTGTTCTGTCAAAAGAATTCACTCGCCTCGCGCCAGTCAACGCCAACGAAAGAATCAATATTGTCCCTCACTCAGCAGTAATTGACGAAAGAGAATGGGCTCTGATCACGCCATCCATGTCACCAGATGTGATCTCTGACGAAACGGAGAACCTCCCTTCAGTTCTTCCATCGAGCATAGGTGTACTGCTCTATGAGGCAGCTGAACATGGAGATATCGAAACAGTCGAAGCATTGCTACATGCACAGGCTGATGTTAACGCCCCAGGAGGAAAATTTGGCAATGCTCTCCAAGCGGCATCCAACTTCGGTCATGAAGAGGTGGTCCGCTTGTTGTTGCAGAAGGGGGCGAACGTCAATGGGGGAGGAGGATTTTTTGGTAATGCCCTTCAAGCGGCCTCAGATTCTGGATATGAACAGGTCGTTCAATTATTATTGCAGAATGGAGCCAATGTCAACGCCAGAGGAGGATTCTACGGAACAGCACTTCAAGC
>Ga0302325_10005289_pt1 | contig 29407 bp, 26 predicted proteins | sample Palsa_T0_2_FD_201948 | JGI IMG/M metagenome (GOLD analysis project Ga0302325, IMG submission 201948) | Peat permafrost microbial communities from Stordalen Mire near Abisko, Sweden - Palsa_T0_2 | ecosystem: Environmental > Terrestrial > Soil > Palsa > Peat permafrost | place: Sweden: Abisko...
CGCGGCGCGTAGCGCCGGACCCAGTTCGTCGAAGTGCCGGTTTCTGGCCTCGGGGGTGAGCGCCGCGCGCTCGCAGGCGAATGCGGACTCGCGCCCCGGTTTCCGCGCACCCTCGCCGTTTGACTTCCGATCGTCGCTGCGCTGCGCCAGGCATGGGCACGCGATTCCGATCGCCAGCGCGAAAAGCAGGAATTTCAAGTTCTGACCTCTACTCTGCGGGCGGCAGAACGGCCCACAATCAGATCGTACATCTTCAAGTCGACTTTAAGGCAAGCGTTAATTTACGAGTGTTTCCTTACTCTTGCGCAAAGGCGTCGACGCCGGCGTCCTATAATCGACGGATGGGACTATTGCCGATATCGGAAGTCGCACGGCGGGCTGGGCTGCGTCCCTCCGCCATTCGCTACTACGAACAAATCGGCATATTGCCTCCCGCTCGGCGCGTGAGCGGCCAGCGCCGATACGCTGGCGGAACCGACCACCGGCTCGCCGTCGTGCGGCGGGCACAGGAAGTCGGATTCACGCTCGATGAAGTCCGGGAGCTTTTTTGCGGTCTGGGCCGCCGCAAATCTATCTCGGAGCTGTGGCGGAAAATGGCCGAGCGAAAACTCACGGAACTCGATGCTGCGATGGAACGAATCCGGAGCATGAAAGAGGTGCTCCATCGCCTGCGGACCAGTTGCCGGTGCGACACCGTGGACCAATGCGGCGCCGCGATTCTGCACAGCCTGCTTCCGGCGCCCGGCGCCGGAACACCGCCATTGAGCACCAGATCGCCGCACTCACGCAGTATATCTGGCTAGGGTGGCTTCAAACACCGGTGCTGTACTTGCGTTGAAGCAGCAAGTGCTTGCCGTACACTGACTTCGGCTCCGGCAATCGCCGCAGTCATTAAGAAACAAAAATAATACTTGCACTCCCGGCACTGACTAAGCTAGAATTTAATTGCGTGAGACCAGTTATCCATTTCGGTACTAAACCGCAAGCCATGCGGCAGGGGCGCGTCAATACGGACGCGTGGGAGGCTACCTAACCGGAACTTGGAATAACATTCCGATTTTCGGAAAAAGGGGGTGGCCACCAGGTGGTCACCCCCTTTTTAGTTTTTCGGGGACTTGGGAAACGGCTTAACCCGCTTGCCCTGGAAGCAAGAGACTCCCGGTTCGAATCCGGGGTCCCCGACCAGTTCTTTGACAACTTGACTTGAGTTCCGAGCGGGCGTGGTATATAGGGTGTGCCCTGGGCCTCCAACCCAGAGAAGAGATTTCGATTATCTCCGTCCGCTCCAATAGCTTCGCGGGTGTGGCTCATTGGTTGAGCGCCGGATTGCCAGTCCGGCCAACGGAGTTCGATTCTCCGCACTCGCTCCAGCCGGAGTAGTTCAATGGGAAGAACGGGGCGCTCGTAACGCCCAGACCGCAGTTCGAATCCGCGCTTCGGCTCCAGCCGGTGTAGCTCAATGGCAGAGCAGCCGATGGTAGGCGGCCGATCCTGGGTTCGATTCCCGATGCTGGCTCCAAGTGTGTCCGCCGGGTAAGCATGCGGCGGCGATGCGCCGGTTTTGTAAACCGAAGAAGTCAGTTCGACTCTGACACCCGGCTCCATTCCGGCAAGGCCGGAAGCAATTTTGACGAGTTTCGATGCGGAGTAGACTGGAGACGGTTCCAGCTTGGTCTCATAAGCCAAAGACGTGCGGTCGAATCGCACCTCCGCAACCATTTTGTAAGCGTGTGTCAAGACGGGCAAGTCGTTCAACGGGAGGATTACTGGCCTGCACCCAGTAGATGAGGGTTCAATTCCCTTCTTGTCCACCATGTCAGCGCAAGTTACTGGCGGGATAGCCTAGGTGGTCACGGCGTCTGGCTGAAGCCCAGATCATCTCCGTTCGATTCGGAGTCCCGCCACCAGTTATGTTGGCCGTGGCCGAGTGGCTCAGGCGCAGGGCTGTGACCCCTGCCACGAGAGTTCGATTCTCTCCGGTCAACCCAGTTTGCGTGTGGTGTTATTGGGAGGTCGGTTAGTGGCAAGCCGTCAGTCTTTGAAGCTGACTTCGGGCCTTCGGTTCGCTTTCTCCCAGCCACAGCCGGGTCGCGGGGTGCCCTCTGGGCCGGGCAGGACGCTGCTCTCTGACAGCAGATGTCGATGGTTCGAGGCCATCCCCGGTGCCAAATTTTAGGCGGGTATCGTTCAAGGGACAGGATCGAACGCTACGAACGTTCAGATTGCCGTTCGAGTCGGCATACCCGTACCAATCCGGCTTTCGTTCAATGCGGAGAGGACGCAGCGCTCCGAACGCTGAAATTCCGGTTCGAATCCGGAGGGCTGGACCAAGATTGTGGGGCAGGATGGCATCCTGCGCGCCGATTGGCAATCGGCGCTGGGCCGATTAACAAGTTAGAAAGCGGTGGTGGCCGAGCGGCAAAGGAGCCCGATTGTCTATCGGGACCAGAAGGTTCGACTCCCTTCCATCGCGCCATAAATGGGGCAGACGATGGTCTTCTGTCGTCTGCCTTATGCTGCGGCCGGAGTGGCAGACCACAAAGAGCGATGGTCTGCCCCACGGAGTGGCTTACCAGTTTTCTTGCGAGCGGTTCGCCTTCTTTGTGGGCCGGCGATGCCGGGCGCGGGCGGAGAAACAGCTCGAATGATCCACTGTGGAGTATACTGTGGAGTAGGATCCACATATGGAAACGATCCAGGTCGTCCTCGATTCCAAGCTATTGCGCGCCACGGAAGTGGCGGCGCGACGAACGAAGTTGAATCGCTCCGCGCTGATTCGGGAGGCCCTTCGAGCGCACCTGAAGCGCCTCGAAATCGGGGAACGGGAACTACGCGACCGCAAGGGCTATGAAGCCGGCCCGAGAGACGCAGGGGAACTGTCCGGCTGGGAAGCGGAGGCAATTTGGCCGGAGGAATAGCCAGGGGCGACATTCGGCTTTACCGTTTTGCTCCTCCGGACAAGGCCAGACCAGTCGTAGTGCTGACCCGCGACAGCGCCATTCGATACTTGTCTACGGCGGCGGTCGCGCCGATCACGTCCAGCGTGCGTGGGGTTCCCTCGGAAGTGAGGTTGGACGAGGAAGATGGGATGAAGAGCCCTTGCGCGGTGAATCTCCACAACGCGATAACCGTGTCGCAACAACGCTTGGGTAGGCGCCTCGCTCACCTCGCTCCACCACGAATGAAGGAGATATGCGCCGCTTTGCGTTTTACCCTGGGCTGCGACGAGGACTAACGGCCCGCCCACCCTCTCTCCGGGAGTGAAGTCGACCGGCCTATCGTTCCTAATCTCGCTCAACTCCTCGAACGCCGCTTCGGGTCAGCCACGCGGGATTGCTGGTGGCAAGGGCTGTTTTCAACATTTTATCCACCCGCACGGGATCATCCGGTCGAGCGGGGAGGTCGCCGTTGTAGATTTTGGGGGAAACCGTGGAGGATTTGAACGCCATCATCGGGCCAGATTGTAAGCGCAAGAAGGGCGTGACAAGAAAGAGAGTTTGCATAAACTTGGAAAAAATGCAGCTCTTTTCTGCTGGGGCTCAGAGCGAACGCATGAGCACCGCGACGATCTTCTTTCCATGGCAATCAGACAGGCCAACCCGCGAGGGACGTAATGCATCGAAAAGGCTCTTGAAGCTGCCGTCAAACGCATTTCCGCGGGCTTCATTGTCGAGGAGTCATTCCGCGAACTCCGCGTAGACACAGATACGAAGGATGTGCCGTGTTTGCCGCCCATCTTTCACACCATCCTTAAAAAGATCGATCGCGCGACCGGGTTTGTTCCGGACCTGACGTTCGTTTCGCAGCGGCCTCCGTCTCATTGCTGAGGGCGATCCGGAGCGCAAGGGCGAAACAGGAAGCGATCTGATCCGGACAATTTTCGGGAAAGACGCAATTGCCGAAGATCCGATGCTCTAATCTTTCTAGGCAGGTTTGGGATTCGGATCGAATAGACTACTCGTGCCAATGAACAAGCCGGGAGGCCTGTTCTACTGCTTATACACAACCCCCGCCTTCATCACAAACCGGACGTGCTGCAGAGTACGCACGTCGCTTAGCGGATCGCCATCCACGGCGATTACATCGGCCCATTTGCCGGGTTCCAGTGCGCCGGTGCGGTCGGACCAGCCCATCAGGTCGGCCGCGTTGATCGTCCCGGTTTGTAACGCGGCCAGCGGCGTCATGCCCAGCTTGGTCACGTAGACTTCCACTTCGTGCGCGTTCAAACCGTGCGGATATACGGCGGCGTCCGTACCCAGCGCGACCTTCACGCCCGCGGCGATGGCTTTCCTCTGGTTCTGTACCACGGCGGCGCTGACGTCAATCATTTTCTTCTGGAACATGGCGGGCAAATGGCCGTTCTCGCGCATCCAATCGATGAGGTATAGCGTCGGGACCAGCCAAGTGCCGCGCTGCTTCATGGCGGCGATATCGTCTTCGTCGATGTAGGTGCCGTGCTCGATGGAGTCGACGCCCGCTTGGGTGGCAAACAGGATGCCCTCCGCGCCATGCGCGTGCGCCGCAACCTTGCGGCCCAGGCGGTGCGCATCGGCCACCAGGGCCTTCAATTCTTCGAGACTGTATTGGCTGGCTTTGGGATCGTCGCCCTTCGATAGTACGCCGCCAGTGGCGCAGACCTTGATCAAATCGACGCCGTATTTGATGTTCTGGCGCACGTGCTGCTGCACGGCGGCGATGCCGTCGGCGACTCCCTCGGTGGTGGCGTGATACTCCGCCGGCAGGAAGTTGTTGTCGCAGTGGCCGCCGGTGATGCCCAGCGGAGGTCCACTGACTTGCATGTGAGGACCAGGGATGTGACCCGCGTCGATGTAGTCGCGCAAAGCTACGTCCGAGTAGCCGGATGCGCCGACGTTGCGCACGCTGGTGAATCCGGCTTCCAGCGTGATCTTGGCGAAGCGAACACCGTTGAGCGCTTCGCGCACGGCGTCGGTCGAGAGACGCGTGTAGGGGTCGAAGTCGGTGGAGAAGGTGAGATGCGTGTGCACGTCGATCAGGCCGGGGAGCACGGTCATGGAGCGCAAATCGATTTCGCGGTCGCCGGCTTCGGCGGGTGTGGATGCGGTGGCGGCAATCGAGGTGATTCGGTCGCCGGTCACGACGATGGTTTGATCGGCTGGCTCCTGGCCGGTGCGCACGTTGACGACGTGGCCGGCACGGATCAGGATTCTGGGTTGCTGGGCGGTGGCGGTGGCGGCGGCGAGGGCTAATGCCAGCGCTAGTGGGCGGGTGAGTGACATTTTGGGAGTATAACATTGGGCGGGTGGCCGATTGACAATCGGCCTGCAGGTTGGCAACCCGTTGGCAACCTGCCCCACAGAAAACGGTAAGCTGGGGGGAGTGACCGATCGCCTCTACTACGCCGATTCCTATTTGCGCGAATTCCGCGCGCGGGTGACGGGGCGCTCCGACGACGGGCGGCGCATCTACCTGGACCGCACGGCGTTCTATCCGACTTCCGGCGGGCAGCCGCACGACACAGGCGTCATCGCGGGCGTTCCGTTGGTGGATGTGGAAGACGAAGGCGGGCGCATCGCGCATATCCTGGCCGCGCCGATTCCCGAGCGCGGAACTGACGACGTGGACTGCCGTATCGACTGGGACCGCCGTTTCGATCACATGCAGCAGCATAGCGGACAACATCTGCTTTCGGCCGTCTTCGTGGAGCGGTTCGGCATCGCCACGGTCAGCTTCCACCTGGGGCAGGAGAGTTCCACAATCGACTTGGACACGGCCACGCTGGAGCTCGCGCGCGTGCTGGAAGCCGAGCGGCGCGCCAACCAAGAGGTCTTCGAGAATCGGCCGCTGCTTGTTTCGTTCGAGGACGCCGCCGAGACGCGCGACCTGCGCAAGCCATCCGCGCGCGAAGGCACGCTGCGCATCGTCTCCATCGATGGCCTCGACCGCAGCGCTTGCGGCGGCACGCACGTCGCGCGCACAGGCGAGATCGGGCCGATCCTGCTGCGCAAGCTGGATCGCATTCGCAGTACCATGCGGCTCGAATTCCTGTGCGGCGGACGGGCCGTGGGCCGCGCGCGCGCCGATTTCGACGCGCTCTCCCGCGTGGCGCAAATGGTGTCGGGATCGCTCGACGAAGCGCCGGGGCTGGTGGCCGCGCAGTTCGAAGCGGCCCGCAATGCCGACAAGCTGCGCCGCAAACTGGAAGCGGATCTGGCGCAGTATCGGGGCAGCGAACTGTACGCCGCCACCGCGCCGGACGAAGCCGGTGTGCGGCGGGTGCTGCGGCGCTTGCCATCCGGCGGCTCCGGCAAGATGGAAGATATGCGCGCCATCGCCCAGAGTTTCACAGCGCAGGCGAAGGCCGTCTTCGTTGCCGTACTGGACGATCCGCCCGCAGTCTTGCTGGCCGTATCGGCCGATGGCGGTATCGATGCAGGCAAGCTACTGAAAGCCGCGCTCACGCAAGCCGGCGGACGGGGCGGCGGCAACCCGCGCATGGCGCAAGGCAGCCTTCTCAGCCGCGAAGCGCTGGAGCAAGTGCTGAGCTACATCAGAACAGCTTGACCCGCAGGAATTTCTGCGGATCTGCGCGCAACTCCTTCACAGTCGATTGCAGTTCCCGCAGCGCGCCGTTCAGCGACTCATATGTCTGCGCGTTCGAAAGCATCTGCCCCATGGCGCCCTCGCCGGAATTCAGGGCGTCCACGTTCTCGATCCAGGATGCCACCAGCCGGTTCCACTCGACATATGCCGAGTCACTGCCGATCAACTGGCCGCCGGCGCCTTTGCCCGCGTGGAGATCCGCCAGCGTATGCCGCACCTGCGCGAGCTGGCCGCGGATTTGATCGTACTGCGTGGTATCCCGCAGCATGCCGTTCGCCTGCAATTGCGCGAGCCGGTCATCCAGTTGGCGCAGCGACGCGCTCATCTTGTCGTACATCGCGGAGCTATACAAGGCTTGTCCCAATTGAGACTGCGATCCGGTGGCGGCGTGCAGCTCCTTTTCCACCTTGGCAACCCCATCGCGAAACTGGCGGTACAGATCGTCGGTCATCACGAATTCGCCGAGCGGGCCTTTGCCGGCCTGGATGTCCTGGATAACTTGGTCGATGGTCCGCAACTGCGCGTCGAATTGCCGCAAATCGATGTTTTGCATCATGTTGGACGGCGGCGGGAAGCGCAACTCGCCGTCCGCCAGCACGTGCTCCGGACTTCGCCCCATGTTGATGTTGATGTACTTGTCGCCCAGCAGATTGGCGCTGTCGATGGTGGTGACGGAGTCGTCGGGAATGTAAGGCAGGAAGACCTCCTCGATTCTCAACCGCACTGCCACCACGCGATTGGGATCCTTCGAAGGGGTTAGGCGGACGGACGCAACCAGGCCGACCTTCACGCCGTTCAGCAGGACATCGGCATCCGGTTCGAGTCCCGTCGAATCGGGGATATAGGTGGTGACGTTTACCTTGGCTTTGAGCCAGGTTCCGCCGCTCAGCAAATAGGTAAGCACCGACAGCACGGCAAGGGCGGACACCGCCACGATGGCGATGCGGATCTTGGCCCAGCGGAGTCTGTGGGACTTGGGCATGCTTCTTCTCGATTGTAGCGTGCCGCGGGCGCTGTGCCACGGGAGGCAGCGAAACTTGGAGGGGCTGCGCCCGATGGCATGGTGTTCGACCCGTTGTGGTAACGGTCTCGCACTACCGCACCGTGCAGAAGCTCGGCGGTGGGATGAGTGGGGGTTATAAGCCCGAGGACGCCAAGCTCCGCCGCTTGGTCGCGCTCAAGTTCCGGCCCGAATATCTGCACCGTCTACGATGTCGACGAGCACGAAGGCCGCCCGTTCATCGCCATGGAATTGCTGGAACGGCAGACGCTGCAGCACCGCTTTGCCTCCAAGCCGATGAAGCTCGACGAGTTGGATCTGGGCATCCGGATCCGCCGACCCGCTGGAAGCCGCGCACGCCAAGGACATCGTACATCGCGACATCAAGCCGGCGAATATTTTCTCAAGTTCGATTATTGACAGCCTCCCGGCGCTACGGTTAGACTTACCTCATCCGCACTTGAATTGGAGGCAAGACTGCAGATGCCGCACATCGCATTGCCGGAAGGGTTACCCGGAATCACGAGCGCTTTCGCCTTTCGCCCTGAAACAGCCGAACCCCTGCGGGAGTTAGCCGAAATTCTGCTGCGCGGCCCAGGCTCGCTGACGAGCGCGGAACGCGAGACGATTGCGGCATTCGTGTCCACGCGAAACGACTGCTATTTTTGCCAGACCAGCCATCGCGCCGCCGCCGCCCATCACCCCGGAGGCAGTTACGAATTGGTCGACGCCGTGCGTTTCGATTTTTGGAATGCGCCCGTCAGCCTCAAGCTGAAGACCCTTCTCGCGATCGCCGGAAAAGTCCAGCAGGGCGGCAAGAATGTGACCTCGGAAGATATCCAGCGGGCGCGCCAGGAAGGCGCTACCGATCTCGAAATCCACGACACGGTCCTAATCGCGGCGGCTTTTTGCATGTACAACCGATATGTCGATGGGCTCGCCACTTACACTCCCGTGGATAACCCCGAGTTGTACGACGAGATGGGCGAACGCATGGCCCATGAAGGTTATACCAAGCCTGCCGGAGAGACTGCCAGCGCGGCGGGCGGGTAGCTGCGACGAAGAGGAGCACGACGAACGATGCCACACATAGCGCTTCCCGAAGGAGTGCCCGGTATTTTGGGACCCATGGCTTTTCGTCCCGAGACGGCGAAACCATTGAACGAGCTGGCGGAAATCCTGCTGCGCGGCCCAAGTACACTGTCGCCAGGCGAGCGGGAGCTGATTGCCACTTACGTTTCCTCGCGGAACGATTGTGTTTTCTGTCAGTCTATTCATGGCGCGGTTGCCGCTTATCATCTCGGCGGTAATGTACAGCTTGTCCTGGATGTCAAGCAGAGCGCGGAGTGCGCGGCGGTTTCGGACAAGCTCAAAGCGTTGCTGGCGATCGCAGGCGAGGTGCAGCGCGGCGGCAAGCACGTCACGACCGGCGAGATCGAACGGGCCCGGCGGGCCGGCGCCACCGACGTGGAGATCCACGACACCGTGCTCATCGCCGCGGCCTTCTGCATGTACAACCGGTATGTGGACGGCCTGGCCACGTGGGCGCCGCGCGAGCCGGAGGCGTATCGGGAGCCGGCCGCGAAGCTGGCTCGCGAGGGGTACGTAGAATCCACCATGCGGTTGGCCGCCACGCCCCCGAGTGCCGCCGCCTAGGCTGGCGAGTTTCTGGACGTCCTCACGGAGCGTCCAGCCATGTTTCTTGGAAGGGCCAGGAATTGAAGACTGATCGCGCCAGCAGGTCCCTTGAGCGAGAGCGGTACGAAGTCGTGCGACTGATTTGGCTCGCACTTTGTTCACGTGGCCGCGAGGCAGGCGTTCCGATGAATTGGGACGCGGCCACCCATTACTCATTACCCACAACCAATCGCCATCACCCCATCGCTAATCCGGAAGCGTAAACAGATACGCGACCAGGTTGTCCATCTCACGGGAGGAAAACCGGTAGGGCGGCATGAAGCTGCCGGGCGAAAGCGCTTCGGGATTGGCGAAGTGCTGCGCTACCCAGGTCTTGGTGCGGCGGCGCACCAGGCCGTTCAACGGCGGACCCATCTTCATGCCCACGCCGTTGATCTGGTGGCAGCTTCCACAATTCCCGGTCTGATACGTAAGCGCGGCCTGCACCGCGAAATCCGGCGCGTTGGCCAGCGCCTCGGCGTTGCGCGCCGTCAGCTTGAGCAGGAATGCCGCCAGCGCGTTCAGTTGCGCATCGCTTAACTGAATCGCGGGCATGGAACTGCCGGGCACCATGGCGGCGGGATGCTTGAAGTGCTCGATCATCCAGGCCGCCGTTTTCTTGATGGGCACACTCGCCAGATCTGGGCCGATGCGTGGCTTGCCTTGCAGGCTGTGGCAACTGGCGCAATTCTCTTTGCGAAAGTATCCGATGCCGGCCAGTTCTTGCGGCGAAAGCTTGATCCAATCCGTGGGCGCGCCGTAGTCGATGGCCACGGTATTGTCTGGCTTGGGCGTGGTGACGATGGCGGCCACGGTCAAGCCAGTCCAGCCCAGCAGCGCCAGCGCCACTACTCCGAAGGCCACGGTCCGGCGGGTTACACGCATCACCTGCCCGCGGTCCACGAACGGCACGAGTAACAGGGCCAGCACCGCGAGCGAGGGTAGAATCACGCTGCCGACTATCGCCAGCGGACCATCGAAAAACTTCAGGGTTTGAAACAGAAACAGGAAATACCAATCCGGGCGCGGGATGTAGGTGGCATCCGTGGGATCGGCCAGGCGCTCCAGCGGCACGCGCACCGTCACGGCCATCACGAACAGAACCACGAACGCGCAGAAGATCGCGACGGTGTCTTTGAACGCCTGGTGCGGGTAGAACTTCTTCTTGGATTTGGCTTCGTCGCCGGGCGCCGGGGCGACGCCGTGCTTGCGCACCAGGTAGATGTGTATGGCAATCAGCAGGCCGGTAGCGGGCGGCAGGAGCAACACGTGCAGACCGTAGAAGCGCGCAAATGTGACGACACCCACGGCATTGTCTCCGCCCAACAGGCGGCTCATGTACGTGCCTACGAGCGGAATGTGGGAGGCGATCTGCGTCGAGACCACGGTGCCCCAGTAGGCGCGGTTGTCCCACGGAAGCAGGTATCCGGTCAGGCCGTAGGCCATGGTCAGCAGCAGCAGGATCACGCCCACCATCCAGGTGGCCTCGCGCGGCTTCTTGTATGCGCCGTAGAGGAACACCTGGGTCATGTGCAGCACCACCACCACGATGAGCATGCTGGCGCCCCAATGGTGCAGGCCGCGGATCAGGTGGCCGCCGGTCACTTCGGTGAGGATGTAGCGCAGGCTGTTATAGGCGTCGCCGGGCGTCGGCGCGTAGTTGAATGCCAGCAGCGCGCCGGTGAACGCCTGCACTAGAAACAGGAACACGGCGATGCTGCCGAAAGCTTGATGCCAGCCGCTGGAAGCCGGAATCTCCTCGTAGAGAAAGTTCTGGATGGCAGTCTCAATGCCAGTGCGATGATCCAGCCAGCTCACGCTTTTTCCTTCGACTGGCGGAGGGGGCCAAGCAGCAGTTTGCCGTTCTCCACTTTGGCCTCGTAGCGGTCGAGCGGCCGCGGCGCGGGACCCGAAACAACCGCGCCATCGACGGCGAAGATGGACGTGTGGCAGGGGCACAGAAAGTAGTTGCGGTTGTCGTCCCAATGATAGGCGCAGCCAAGGTGCGTGCACTGCGGCCCGTAGGCGACGACTTGTGAATCGGCGAGTTTCACCACCCAGGTAGTAGTTTTTTCGCTCTGGATTTTCCATCCATCGACGCGGTTCTGGCGGAAGACCATCTCGACCGGCATGCGTGGCTCCAGGTTGGACACGTCGCCCGCCTCGACCCACTCCGGCATCTTGCGGAGCTTGGGCGGAATGAGAAGATAGATCGCGGCCGGGATGGAGAGCGCCGCGGCAATGATGCTCCACAAGCCGTAGATCATGGCGATGTAGAATTTCCTGCGCGTGACGTCGGCTTGGTCGGTGACCGGCATGCTTTCACCATACGTCAGACGGGCGCGCCGGAGTGTCGCCATTTTGTAAAGTTTTGGAAACTTCGGAGCGGGCGAGCGCTATAATCAAGGCGACATCAGGAGGGTTCGGATGGCTGGAAAAGCATTTCGATTTTTGGCCTCGGGCGTACTTGCCGCCTGCCTGGCGATTCCTTCTCCGAGCCGTTCGCCGGTCGTAGAGCACAGCGCAGTGGCGAACGGCCTCACGGTACACGAGTGGGGCACATTCACCTCCGTCGCAGGTCCCGACGGGCAGGCTGTCGCGTGGGCGCCATTGGCAGCGTCGGCTGACTTGCCGGCCTTCGTCGAGCATTTCCGCGACGAAAACCTCAAATGCAGCCTGAGCGGAACGGTACGCATGGAGACGCCGGTACTGTATTTCTACAGTCCGCGCGAAATAACTGTTTCGGTGCAGGTATCGTTCGCGAAAGGCATCATTACCGAGTGGTATCCGCACGCCAGCGCGGTGGGGCCGGTGGTTCCTGCGCAGGACGATGGCGACGGCAGCATTCGATGGGATGCAGTGCGCCTGGTGCCGGGCACGCATGCGGCGTTCCCGGCGGGCAGTAACGATAACCACTACTACGCAGCGCGGAACACCGCGGCCACGCCGGTGCGCGTGAACGCGCCGGGCGGCGGCCAGAACGAGAAATTCCTGTTCTATCGCGGCGTGTCTTCAGCAGCGCTGCCCATCGCGGCACGCCTGACTCCGGAAGGCAAGGTGCTGGTGCAGAACCTCGGGACCGAAGAGATTCCCAGCGTGATCTTAATCGAGAGCCGCGGCGGAAGGTTGGGTTATCGCGTGGCTGGCGGGTTGTACGATCGCGCGCTGGTGGAACCGCCCGCGCTGACGGCCGCCACGGTTTCCATGAACTCCATGCTGAAGGACTTGGAGGGCCTTCTGGTGGCAAGCGGTCTGTACGTGGATGAGGCGCACGCCGTGATCGCGACTTGGCGGAATTCCTGGTTCGAAGAAGGCAGCCGGCTTTTGTACATACTGCCTGCGCAAGCGTTGAACGCCCTATTGCCTCTGGCGGTTCATCCGGCGCCGGTGAATACAACGAGGGTGTTTGTGGGACGCATGGAACTGGTTACGCCCGCAACCGAGAAGGCTGTCGGGCAGGCGTTTGCGGGGCACGACGGGCCGGCGCTCGAAAAGTACAGGCGCTTTCTGGTCCCCATTTTGAACGCGATGATTGCGAACGCGCAAGCGGATCCGGCGCAAGCGCGGGAGCTGCGGAGCTACGTGAATACGGCTTATTCCTACGCTTGCCGGCCGCCGCGGTCTGAGGGGCGGTAGAAATCAGCTATCCTGTCATGTTATGCCCGAAGAAGACCTGAAAGCTGAACTGGAACGTTTGCGCGCCGAGAACGAGGCGCTGAAGAAGCCGGGACGGGGCCAGATTTCCGTCCGTGTGAGCGAAAAAGGCGGGGTGTCCGTCTATGGACTGGGGCGCTTCCCGGTGACCCTGTATAAGGAGCAGTGGGACAGACTGCTGACCGCGGCGGAACAGATCAAGACGTTCATCAAGGACAACGATCATCTGCTGAAGAAGAAAGAGGCGTGATCGTCTTGGGCAGCAGGCGTCCCGATGAGTCGGGACGCGGCACGCATCAGTGCGTGCGCCACGCAGGCTTTCGGGTACAATCCGGGAATGCACTTCGCGCATTCCCAAAAGGTCCAGGAGCTGCAGCAGAAGCTCAGCGCTTTCATGGACCGGCACATCTATCCGAACGAGGCGCTGTACTACCGGCAGATCGCCGAAGGGGACCGCTGGCAGCCGGTCCCCATCATTGAAGAGTTGAAGCTCAAGGCCCGCGCCGAAGGGTTGTGGAACCTGTTTCTGCCGGATCACGAATGGGGCGCCGGCCTGACCAACCTGGAGTATGCACCCTTGTGCGAGATCATGGGGCGTGTGGGGATGGCGGGCGAGGTGTTCAACTGCTCCGCGCCGGACACCGGGAACATGGAAGTGCTGGCGCGCTACGGCACGCCGGAACAGAAAGAGCAGTGGCTGGTGCCTTTGCTGGAGGGCCGCATGCGCTCCTGCTATTGCATGACGGAGCCGGCCGTGGCGTCGTCGGACGCCACCAACATTTGCGCCAGCATCGTGCGCGACGGCGGCGAGTATGTGCTGAACGGGCGCAAGTGGTGGTCCTCCGGCGCGGGCGATCCGCGCTGCAAGATCGCCATCTTCATGGGCAAGACGGATCCGCAGGCGCCGCGGCACAAGCAGCAAGCCATGATCCTAGCGCCCTTGGATACGCCGGGGATCACGATCAAGCGCATGCTGCCGGTGTTTGGCTACGACGATGCCCCGCACGGCCATGGCGAAGTGGTCTTCGACAACGTGCGTGTGCCCGTTTCCAACATGCTGCTCGGCGAAGGGCGCGGCTTCGAGATCGCGCAGGGACGGCTGGGACCGGGACGCATCCACCATTGCATGCGGCTGATCGGCTTGGCCGAACGGGCACTGGAAGCGCTGTGCCGGCGGGCGGAATCGCGCGTGGCGTTCGGACGGAAGCTGGCGGAATTCGGCACACTGCGCGCCGAGATCGCCGATTCGCGCATGGAGATCGAGCAGGCGCGGCTGCTGACGTTGAAGGCCGCTTACATGATGGATGTGGCGGGCAACAAAGCCGCCAAAGCGGAGATCGCCATGATCAAGGTGGTGGCGCCCAACATGGCGTTGCGAGTGCTCGACCGCGCCATACAGGCGCATGGCGGCGCGGGTGTGTGCGACGATTTCTTCCTGGCGCATGCCTGGGCGGGCGCGCGCACGCTGCGGCTGGCGGACGGCCCGGACGAGGTGCATCGCGAAGCCGTGGCCAAGATCGAGCTGCAGAAATACGATGCGGGCAAAGCATGAATCTCACCGGTAAAGTCGTGGTGGTGACGGGCGGAGCCAGCGGCATTGGGCGCGCCCTGTGCCGGCGGTTCGCGGCGGAGGGCGCGCGGGGCGTCGTGGTGGCGGATGTGGATGACGACGGCGCAGGACAAGTCGCGCGCGAAATTGGCGGGCTGGCGGTGCGCACGGCCGTCAGCCGCGAGGGCGATATCGTCCAACTAGTGGAGCGCGCCACAGAGGCGTTCGGCGCGATCGATTTGTTTTGCTCCAATGCGGGTATCGGCGTTCAGGGCGGCGTGGAGACGTCCGACAGCGACTGGCAGCGCATCTGGAGCGTCAATCTCATGGCGCATGTGTACGCCGCGCGGGCGGTGCTGCCGGGCATGCTGGCGCGCGGCGAAGGGTATCTTCTGCAGACCGCGTCGGCGGCCGGATTGTTGACGCAGGTCGGTTCGGCGCCGTACGCCGTGACCAAGCACGCGGCTGTGTCGCTGGCCGAATGGCTGTCGGTGACCTACGGCGACCGGGGCATCCGCGTGTCATGCCTGTGCCCGCAGGGCGTGCGCACCAACATGCTGGCAGAGGCGGAACAGGGGCCGGGCCGCTTCTTGCTGGAGGGCGCGCTGGAACCCGAGCAGGTGGCCGAGTCAGTGGTGGCGGGTTTGGCCGACGAACGCTTTCTGATCCTGCCTCATCCGGAGGTGGGCGAGTACCTGCGGCGGAAGGCGAATGATTACGATCGCTGGCTGCGCGGCATGCGGCGGATGCAGGCTAAGCTGTAGTGCGGGCGAAGATCGGGTCCAGGGGGACCCGCGCAGACCAGGGGGTCTGCCCCACCAATGCGTCAGTCGTTACTATTGGATCCACTGGTAACTGACGAAGGCCAGGCGGCGGCCGTCTGGCGACCACGGGTGACCCATAGTGCCTTTCCCTCCGACGACTTTCGCCAGCACTCGTACCTTGCCTTCCTTGAGTGACAGGACGCGCAGCATGACATCTTTGTCTCCGGCGGAAGACAGAAATGCGATTTGTTGCCCGTCGGGCGAGAGGCTTGGGGAGTAGTTGTGTAATCCGTCCGATGGCAGGTCTTTGCCGGTTGCGGCCGGACCGGAAAATGTGATTCCAAATTGGGATAGGTCCTCCGGCTCGCCGCCCGCCGCCGGTATCCTCTTGATGCGATCCCCACTATGAAATACGATCGCAGCGCCGTCGGAGGTCCACACTGGGTCAGACAGAAAACCCGAAGTGACATACACGACGCGCCGGTCGCCGTTGAGCGGAACGGTCTCCAGGGTGCTATACAATTTTGGCGAGGCTTCGGTTGGCGGACCGCTTGTCAGATCGACGTTGGAGAACACGGCTTTCTCCACCACATCTTTGTTGTGCGAGCAGACGCCCAGGCCCACGTAGAAGGGATCGTGCAAGGGAACGCGCATCGATCCTCCGGAGAATTGCAAGTCTTCACCGCTCCCTGACGGTCGCGGCTCGGTAACAGTCCACATGTAGAAGTAGTCGCCGCGCTTGGCGATGCGGACGCGGGTGGGCGCCTTCGTGGCGGACTGGACTTCAGTTGTGTTGACGCCCTTTTCGTCGCGGGCTTGCAAGGAGGTTAGGCCGTCGCCATGGCGCGCCACGTCGGCATATGGCGAATCCGCGTCCAGGCTTTGGCGGATCATCAGGACGGCTTTGCGGTGCGCTTCGGCTCCGGCGCCGATGAACGAAATGTCCGCGGTCAGCGTCACATCGCCGGAGACTTTCTTCCATACGAACTGAAAGGCGTCGGCGCCGAACCACATATTATCGCCGCTGCCGGCGATGGCGTAGGTCCGCTTGGCTGCATTATATTCGACGGAGCCGGTGTGCAGGACCGTGCCGACGTCCGCGTGATCTTCGAAGACCCCGAGTGATCCCGCGATTGGCGCGGCATGGATTGGGAACAAGAGACAGGCCAGCGCCAGGATTACATAGTTAGTGCGCATCGTGTACCTCAATATTATCTCGCTTGAGTTTCCTGGCTGAATAGGCAGATCCACTTACCTTTGCGTTCCACCCAGATTGACGAAACATAGACCTTAGCCTTGAATTGCTTGCCGTGGGACGTGCCCGACTCCGTTAGCTTATAAGAGATCAGGCCGGACTTGGATGAAAGCGGCACGGATTTCACGTCTTCGATGGTGTAGTCGTCGAGGCGGAACTCCGACGTATTCTTGACGACCTGCGCCTTGTCCGCGGGGCCGTGCGCATCGACGAATACTGCGTCGTCGGCTGTTAGCGCGGCAAACTCCGCGAGGTTGCCGGTCTTCAGGGAATCCAACCCTTGGCGCTCTTTGGCTAGTATCTTAGTTTGCAGCGCATCTTGTTGAGGGAACGCTGCTATCGCCGTTAATAGAAACAGCCCCATTTTTGCCATACTCGCTCCTTAACTAAGAGCGGGTCCTGGGGGACCCGCGCGGACCAGGGGGGTCCGCCCCACAGTTTAGCGCGATACCCACTCGCGGGTTCGCGCACCGGCATTCCCCTTCTGGAACTGCTTAATATAGCCCGGCGCTGTGTCTACTGCCGCGCTCCATCGCATTGACGACCGCTTGGGCACCGGGATCCGCCAGAGGCCTGGGCGAGAACGCTCGGAACCGTCCGTCCCCGCGTCCACCGGGTGGAAATTGGCTTTCGTTTTGACATTTGTTGAAAACAAAGGATCAGATTGGGTTCGTCTCGTTTTTTGGCTTTGGCTTCGTCCCGGCTGGGCCGGGAATTTTCGGAAGATGCAACGTCGAGCCGTTTTTTTGATTTTGTGTTGCATTGTGTCGCTTTTTGTCGCATCGGGGCGGGTGGACTGCGCCCTTTTTTGAGACAGTCGCGAGATGCAACACGCGCTGTTCGCTGCCAAATCCATTTGATGAAAAGTGTTGCATCTCTGGCTGTCTCATTTTAGGGGCGCAGTCCAGGCCATCCCGGATCGAGGATAGCATGGCTGCTGCGGGAACTGGGCGGATCGATTGGTGTTGGGGGGTTTGTTTTCAGCTCATAGGAGGCGGCCCGAAACGCGTGATCGCCGGTTATGGCACGACGCGGGCGCAGGGCTAAGCCGGCCACGGGCACGGCACTCTCGCCACCCGAGAAGCTGTGCAGGACATTCTCGGCCCAGGCGCCGCCCAGTGCGGCTGGTGGCGTAAGCTCGAATACCGTACCGCAACCCGTTTACAGAGTGGTCGGGCACGCCGCGCGAGGGGTACTTCCGCCAAACTGCGTCGCGCCTCCTCGTGCCATAGAGGGTTCGGTAGTGGGTTCCGTGTTTGCCTACCACCTCTGTAAAGCACGGGCTCGGTCCATGTCCCACCCGCCGATATGAAACGTTTGTGCCGGAAGCGAACCTCCTGCTCGCCGAACACCTGCGCGGGCAAGACCAAGCGCATGGCGGACGAGATGGCCCTGCATGAACTGCGCGCTGTGCGGCTCGCGCATCTCGGCGAAAAGGGGGGCGTTGCGGGATTCTAACGCCGCACGGAGGGCAACCCCGGCACGCTGAGAGCCCAATGCCGCATAGTTTTCCAAGGCTCAGAGCCCTTTTCCAAGGCTTTCGGCGATCGCGAGAGGCCGACGGGGCGTCGGCCGCGGTCCAGGGGGACCGCCCCACAATCTATGCACGTGTTCGGGCCGCCCTCCACTTACGGGAGATCTACTTCTAGGGCGTAGATATCGGAATTGGTGTAGATGACGGTGGCGATGGGCGCATCGTCGGGGCTCAGACCCGCCAGCGCGTAGCCGATGGAATTGGACTGCGGGATTTGTTTCGAACTGACGGTCCGCTCCTTCTTCTCCTTGTTCGCGCCGCCGATAGCCACGCGGAACATGGGCTGCTCCGGAGCCAGCGCTTCCTGGCAATAGATGTACTTGCCGTCCCGGGACCAAAAGGGAGGGCCGAGACCGTCGCCGGAGGCCAGCGGGGTCCACTGGCGCGTATCGAGATTCAGCAGCAGGAGCTGGGTCCCGGCCTGGTTTGTGGCGGCGATGTAGCGCCCGTCAGGCGACCAAGCGGGTTGGGCAAGAGTTTCCGATCCCGGCAGAAGGGTTGCGTTCTTGGTCTTCCGGTCCATCAAATAAAGGCCGGTTTGGCGGGCAAACACGAGAGAGGTTCCGTCCGCGGACCAACTGGCGTCACTATCGATTTGCGGCGCATCCGTAAGCGGCTCGGGGGCGCCACCTGCGGATGGAACCACATATATCCGGCTGGCATGGCCGGCGGGTCCGCCGCCGAATACGATGTGCGTTCCATCCGGAGACCAGCGCGGCTGGGAGGCGCGCATGGGAGGGGAGGTCAGTTGCAAGCGCTGGCTGCCATCCGGCCGGCTGCGCCAGAGGATATCGTCGGGAGCGGTCAAATAGGCTATCCATTGGCCGTCTTTCGAGAAACTGACCCAACGCGCTTGCACTCCGGGAAGGAACTGCGCAAATTGATTGTGGCGCGCATCATAGCGCACCAACTCCAGGCGTTGCTGCCCGGCGGCGAAGAAAACGCGCTTGCCGTCGGGTTGCGGAGCCAACGAACTAAACTCCATAGGCGTGGAATAGATCAGCACCGGGGGGCCTTCAAAGGCGCGTGGGAAGCGGCGAAACGCGCGCATGGCATAGACGCTGGAGACGCGTCCGCGGAGCGCGCGGAACAGATAATACTTTCCATTGGCGGCCCAATTTCCGTTGTCGTCGCCGTCCGGCTCGGCGGCGCCGGAGTTCCAGTCGGGCAAAAAGGAATGCAGGCCCGTGCCGCTGGAGGAGACTTCCCACAAGGTGCGCGGCCCCAGTCCGGGGCCGATCATGGAAAAGCGCAGCACATCCCCCCTGGTAGGGGGCGCCCAACGAATATCGTAAGGTATGCCGGGCGTGTCGAGAAGCTTGCGGGAATCGGTACCGTCGCTCGAGACCAGAAACAACGCGGAGCCGCGGGCGAAGACGATACGGTTTCCGTCGCGCGACCAAGCCCCCGCGTGGCCGGCTACGTCCCCCACGCGCCGCGGCGATCCGCCCACCGTGGAGACCACCCAAAGAGGACGCTCGGCTTCGCCGCTCGCGCCGGCGCCGCTTGCAATCAGCAGATTCGAGCGGTCCGGCGATATGTCGAGTATGTCCGGATTGGACAAAGGCTGCTCGAGCGGCAGGGGCAGGGGCAGGGGTGTCCCACCTTCAGCGGAGACCTGGGCCAAGGACCAGCGCCCGCCATCGCGCTCGGTGAAATAAACGCGCGTGCCATCGGTGGCCACGCCACTGCCGAGTTCAATCTGGCCGGTTTGGGTAAGCTGCACCACCTGCACGAGGCGTGTCGGGCGCACCTGGGTGGACAGCCAGTAGATCCGGACGGCGAAGAACAGGACGACGATCAAGAAAACCACGCGGCCGTAGATGCCGCGGCGGCGTGGCGGAGCGGGGGCAGGGGCCGGTGGTGCGATGGCTGCGACGATTGGGATGTTGGGGACAAGCTGCGGCTCCGTTGTTTGAACGTTGCGGGCTTGGACCGGGGCGATGAAGCGGTATCCGCGCCGCGGCAGGGTCTCTACGTAGCGCGGGGTGGCGGCATCGTCATCCAGCGCCTCGCGTATTTTCTTGGCGGCGATGTTGAGACCGTTGTCGAAATCGACCAGCGTGTCGTTCCAAAGCCGGCGGACCAATTCCTCGCGCGTGACGACTTGGCCGGGCCGCTCCAACAGTGCCGCCAGAAGCTGGAAGGGGCGCTCCTGCAGCTTTATTTTTTGGCCGTGCTTGCGCAGTTCGCCCTGCGCCAGGTCGACTTCGAAAACGCCGAATTGGAGGATTTGCGGGGGGCGGTCGTTCGGGTCCACGGATCATTTCACCTGGATCGGGCCATATGCGAGTTTAGCATTCCATTCGGAAGGGGGCGGGCCTGGAGGCCCGCTTGGAGGCGTGGACGCCTGCCCCACATAGCGGCGAGCCGCAAAACAGCGGGTCCTGGAGGAACCGCGCAAGGCTTTCGGCAATCGCGAGGGGCCGACGAGGGCGTCGGCCGCGGTCCAGGGGGGACCGCCCCACAATTTATGCAGGTGTTCGGCCTTGGAATAGGTAGGTGACATTGGGCAGTTCGGCCAGAGCCGGCTAAAAGCCGGCTGCGGCCAGGATTGGCCGCCCTCCAACCTGGTCCGCGGGGCCATCCCGACAGACCTGGAGGTCCGTCCCACAACAAGTGCTAGAGTGCATCATGGCTACTGTTAACTGGGGCGAGATTCGCGACGAGTTTCCGGCGCTGGCGGAGTGGACCTATTTAAATACAGCGACGTTCGGGCAGATGCCGCGGTGCGCTGCGGAGGCGGTGGCGCGGCACTTCGCCCGGCGCGACGAATTGGCCTGCACCGATTTCATGCGCTGGTTCGACGATTGCGATCGGATTCGCGCGCGCATCGCGGAGTTCATTCGCTGCCAGGCCGCGGATATTGCGTTCATTCACAATGCGTCGGCGGCCTTGTCGCTGCTGCTGGGCGGTCTGGATTGGAAGGCCGGCGACCAGATCGTCACGCTGGAAGACGAATTTCCGAATCACTATTACTATCCGTCGCACTTGCGCGGCTGCGGCGTGGAGTTCGTGGAGACAGCGTGGGGGCGATTCTACGATCGACTGACTCCGCGCACGCGCCTGGTGGCGATCAGCACGGTGAATTATGCGACGGGGTTCCGGCCGCCGCTGGAGGAGATTTCGGCAGAGTTGCGGCGGCGCGGGATATTGCTGTACCTCGATGGGACGCAAAGCCTGGGCGCATTGCAGTTCAATGTATCGCGTATCAGGCCGGATCTGTTCGCGGTGGATGCTTATAAGTGGCTGCTCTCACCTAATGGCGCGGGATTTATGTATGTCAGTCCGGAGTTACGGGCGAGGCTGGGGCCGGCAGTCATCGGCTGGCGCAGTCACTGGGACTGGCGCAATCACGAGAACCTGCATCATGGCGCGCCGCAATTCGCGGCCGAAGCGGAGAAGTACGAAGGCGGGATGCTGCCGTTCGCGCTGTTGTACGCCATGGATGCGGTGATCGGGATGATGCAGGCAATCGGGCCGGAGCAGATCGAGCGGCGGGTGCTGGACTTGGCTGGCAAGACGCGCGATGTGCTGCGCGGGGCGGGCGCGGTGTTGTTGGCGGACAGCAGCGCGCACTACGATTCGCAGATTGTGACGGCGCGGTTCGCTGGCCGCCCAGCGCCGGCGATCGCGCGGGAGTTACAGGCGCGCAAGGTGCTGGTAGCGGCGCGGCATGGCAATCTACGCGTGTCGCCGCATTTTTACAATGATGAAGCGGATGTGGCGCGGCTGGCGGAGGCGCTTTATTATCCGCCAAGAGTTGGGCAGGTTAAGAGGGGCGATTATGATTGATGAAACGAGTTCGACGACGGATACGAACAGCAGCGTTTTTACACGGCGGCAACTGATTACCGGCGGGGCGCTCGGTGTGGCCGTAGCTGCCGCCCGAGTCAGCGCTGCGAAACCGGGGACCATCCTTATGGCCAAGGCCATTCATCAGGAAGAAGACTTCAAGTGCGGCGCCCAGCGGATCTACGAGGCGCTCCTGGATGCTGGCCAGTTCCGTGCGTTCTCGGGCGGGCGCGCGGCCGAGATCCACCGCGAAGCTGGGGGCGCGTTTTCCCTTTTCGATGGCCACATCGTGGGACGAAATGTGGAGTTGGTTTCGAATCGCCGGATTGTGCAGGCATGGCGGTCTGCTTCGTGGCCCGAGGGCGTCTATTCGATTGCCAGGTTTGAACTATTGGAGCAGCCCGGCGGTACACGGGTCATTTTGGACCATACTGGCTTCCCACCTGAAAATGCGGAGAGTCTGAGGAGCGGGTGGAACGAAAACTATTGGGCGGCGCTGCATAAGTTCCTGGGGTAGCGTAGCTCATGGCTTTTCCCACCTGAGTAAACAGTGTTCGCAATAGCTATAGGGAGCGCGATTAGGGGGTCGCGCGCGGACGCGGGCGTCCGCCCCACTCTGAAGGATTCCTTTTCCGCCAGCATAGCATCAGATCGCGGTGAACGTTGCCAGCCCCGTGGGCCCGCGTCTTTCACCGGCAGGCAGACCAGAAAAGGCGATGGTCTGCTCCACAAAGTGAACAGTATTGGCCTTCACCGGATCGTGCCCTCCGGTCCCCACTCGGTGGGAGGGTGTTGCGAGCAGGCGATTACAATGATGGATTGCCGATTCTGCCCTCCATTCTGTTCGGCGCCTGTTTCACTCTGGTGGTGGCGTGGATGCTCGGCAACATTTGTCTGCACTGGCTGCCCGTTCCGCGGACCGTCGCGCTGGCCGTGGGGGCGGCGGCGGAAAGCAGCATTGTGTTCCTGATGCTGGTTTGTGGTGTGGGCAATCGTGCCGGCTTTATCTTGTTGGGCGCGGTTTGCCTGGCGGCTTATTGGTGGAAGGGACGCGCCGCCGCGCGGCTCGCGGATCCCGCCATGGCGAGAGCGGATCGCGCCGGTGTTTACTTGGCGTGCGCGGCGCTGGCATGTTACGCGGCGCTGTACCTGATCAACGCGCTGGCGCCGGAGACAGAGCCGGATGCGATGGCGTATCACCTGGGACTGACGTCCGAATACGTGCGCCTGGGCGGTTTTCCCAGCCGGGTGGGATTCTATGAAATGCTGCCGCAGGGTTTGGAGATGCTGTTTGTACCGGCGTTCGCGTTCGGACAGCACTCGGCGGCAAAGCTGGTGCATTTCGCATTTCTTCTCGCGACCGTGCCTTTGATGTTGCGGATCGGGCGGCGGCTCGAACTGCCGGCAGGCATCGCGCTGGCGGCGGCGGTGCTATACTTTTGCGCGCCGGTGACGGGGATCACCGGCACGTCCGCCTATACCGACGCGGGCGGAGTCTTCTTCACGCTGGCCACATTCTATTTGCTGCTAGTGTGGCGCGACACGCGCGACGTGCGCTATCTGGCGCCGGCTGGAATCGCGGCGGGGTCCTGCTACGCCATCAAGTTTCCGGGCGGTCTGGTGGCGGTACTGGCAGTGGCGTTCGTAGTGGCGGTAGAGCCCGGTGTGCGCGTTCGCCAGTTGGCGCTGCTGACGGGCGCGGCGCTGGCGATGGCGGCGCCTTGGATATTGCGGGACGTCATCATGACCGGCAATCCGGTTGCGCCGCTGTTCAACCGGCTCTTCCCCAACCCTTATTTCCATGCGTCGATGGAGAAGCAACTGGCGGCCGCGTTAGGCTCCTGGCTGGGCATACCGCCCTGGCGGGTTCCATACGAGCTGACAGCGGGCGGGGCCTTTGCCGGCACCTTGGGCCCGGTATTCTTCGCGCTGCCGCTGGGATTGCTGGCGCTCAGTAAGCGGGCGGGCCGTTTGTGCTGGATGGCGGCGGCGCTGCTGGCTGTGCCATGGTTTTGGAACTCGGGTGCGCGTTTTCTAATGCCCGCGCTGCCCTTTCTGGCGCTGGCTCTGGCGCTGGCTTTGGCGATGTATCTGCCCCGGCAAGCGCTGTGGCTTTGCGTGGCGGTGCAGGCGGTGGCCTGCTGGCCGCAGATTTTCGGGCTTTACCATCGCGAATTCAGTTGGCGCCTGAAGGGGATCCCGTGGCGCGCGGCGTTACGCATCGAACCGGAGCGGGATTATCTGGAAAGCCTGTACGGTTATCGGGTGGCGTGCATGGTGCAGGACCACACGCCGCCCGGCGCGCGGCTGTTCTCGCTGATTTCGGTGCCGGCGGCGTATATGGATCGCGAGGCGCTGGAGTTCTGGCATTCGGCGCAGGCGGACGAATTGAGCGATGCGTTGCGCGTAGCGGCGAGGCCTAAGGACGTGCTCAGCGACTTCAGGGCGGATTGGACTCCGCGCACGTTGCTGGGTCTGCGCATCCGCATGCCGCAGGCGTCGCCGGCGGAGTGGATGATTCACGATATCAAACTCTTTTCGGGCGACGATCAAATCTTTGGCGGTGCGCAATGGCAACTGCACGCATGGCCCAATGTATGGGACCTGCCGCTGGCCTTCGACGAAAACCGCGCCACGCGCTGGCGCACCTGGGAGCCGATCCGTGCCGGCATGTACGTGGAGGTTGATTTCGACCGCGCGCAGTCGCTGAGCGGCGCGCTGATGACTTCGCCATATTCTCTGCCCTTCGAATTCTACGGGCGCGAACGCGATGGATGGCGCCTGCTGACGAGCCGGCCGGTACTGACGCCAAGAGTGGTGGGAGACGTGAGAATATCCGCCACGAAGGCGATTCGCGACGCCGGCTTCGGTTACATCCTGGCGAACAACGGCAACGAAGGGAATGGCGTGCTGGGCGCCGCCATGGCGGGGCACGAGGTGGAGTGGGGCCTGGAAAAGACGACGGATCTCGGCCCGGTGGTGCTGTTCCGGATAAAGTAGACAGTTGCAGCCACTTGCAGCAAGGAGTTCTTATGGACTGGCATTCGACGGTACGATTTCCAGGCGAGAGCGCGAGTTATCGCGCGGCGCGGGACGAGCTTCTGGCAGCCGAGCGCGAGCTTCGCAAGCAAGTGGAGCAAGTAGCCCAGTTGCGGCGCAAGCTGCCGCTGAGCGGAGCGTTGCAGGAGGATTATGCGTTCGAGGAGGGGCGGGCGGCCTGGCAGATACCACGGACGTGGTGTCCGTAAAGCTTTCTGATCTGTTTCGCGAAGGCCTCGACACGCTGGCGCTCTATCACTTCATGTATGGCCCGGAGATGAAGCAGGCGTGCCCGATGTGCACATCGTTATTGGACAGCCTGAACGGCGCGGCTGCGCATGCCGGACAGCGGCTCAACCTGGCGGTGGTGGCGAAGTCGCCGATCGGGCGCATTCGCGAATTTGCGCGCGGGCGGGGGTGGCATAATCTGCGGCTGCTCTCGTCGGCGCGGAACACCTACAATCGCGACTATCATGGAGAGAGTGCCGCCGGCGGTCAACTGCCGGCGGTCAACTGCCGGCGCTTAACGTATTTGTGCGGCGCGGATTGGTATCCGCGCCTCAGTTATTAGCAGGTGGATGCAGAATGCGTGGGGCAGCCCCCCCCTTTGGTTCGAAAAACCAAGGCTTTCGACAATCGCGAGAGGCCGACGAGGGCGTCGGCCGCGGTCCAGGGGGACCGCCCCACAATTTATTTATGAAGGCCCCAATGCCAGTTGAAGAAATGACGCCGGGCGTGGCGCGGCTGCGCACGTGGATTGCGAACATGTACTTAGTGGGAAGTCCCGGAGGACCGTGGGTGCTGGTGGATACGGGCACGCGGGGCAACGCGGCGGGCATACGGGATGCGGTCGTGCAGCGTTTTGGCCGGGGCGCGCGTCCCGAGGCGATTCTGCTGACGCACGGGCATCGGGATCACGCCGGTTCCGCGCTGGAACTGGCCGGATATTGGGACGTGCCGATCTATGCGCACCGGCTGGAACGGCCGTTCCTCAGCGGCAAGTCCACTTATCCGCCGAAAGATCCCATGGCGGGTGGCGCCTTTTCGTTCCTGAGCCGGTTCTTTCCAAGTGCGACGGTGGATCTTGGGGCGCGCCTGCGCGATCTTCCCGAGGGCGGCGAGGTTCCGGGACCGGCGGGTTGGCGCTGGCACTTCACGCCGGGACATGCGCCGGGGCATGTCGCATTCTTCCACAGTGACGAGTCCGTGCTGCTGGCGGGAGATGCATGCGCCACGATGGATCTGGATTCGGCGATGGGAATGGTGGCGCAGGAGCCGCGGATCTCGCGCCCGCCGGCGCCATTCACTTATGATTGGGACCAGGCGCAGCGGTCGGTCGAACTGCTGGCCGACTTGCGGCCTACAGTGATAGGCGCGGGTCACGGCGAGCCGATGAGCGGGCGCGCGGTGGCGGTGGGGCTGGCGGATCTGGCGCGCGACTTTCCTGAGCCGCGCGGCCGGTACCGTAGCGAGCCGGCGCGCACGGACGAAACCGGCGTCACGTTCCTACCGCCACCGGCGCCCGATCCGGCGCCGAAGATTGCGGCGGCGGTGGGATTGGCGGCGGCGGGAGTTGCAGCAGTGGTGGCGCTAAGCCGGAATAAGAAGTCGGGAGTCAGGATTCAGAATACAGAATAAAGAAGTCACTCCACTACGCCGTGGATTCTTAGTTGGACTAGCTGGTCTCTGGAGAGGTTCTTGTAGCCGGCGGTTTGCAGCTTCTGAATCATGGCGGCGGTTACGCCGTGGATGCGCAGTTTGACGAGATCTTCAAGCGGCACGTTCATATGCGAGCTCGTGCGCCAGCAAGGCCTCCAAGGCGCGCCAGTCCAGGCCGGCTAGGGCGGCGGGCATGAGAATTACGGGACGCAGCCATCCGATCACGCAGGGCGACTGTGTCAGGCGATGGATGGAGAGGCGCACCGGGATGGATACGGCGGCGCGGCGCATCAAGTCTCGCAAGGCGCGTTCCCAGTCCGGCGGAACGGGGAGCGAGGCGGCGCGGCGGAGGCGATGCAAACATGCCCAGGCACCGATCCAGCGCATGGATAGCAGGAGGACGCCGGCGATCCAAAGGGCCACGATCCAAGGGAGGAAGGGCGTGAGGGAGTCGTGAAGGCTGAGGCGCGGGAGGGCTGGCGCGGCGGGCGCCGTGACGAGGGGCGCGGCTGCTGGTATCCAAACTGGTGAGTGGGGCGGGGGACCGAGCGCGTGAACGAGGGAAGCGGTGAAGGTTACGACGGGCAGCGCGAGGAGCCCATCAGGAAGTTGCAGGCGGCCAGGACCAGGGCCGCCAGCGTTCCTCCAGAGGAAATGCAGCAAGGCCCAACCGAGGGCCCAGCGGGCCGGTTGCGCCAAGAGATTTTGGATGTGTGTCACGGCTGCGGATCCTTTCCCTTTTCAACGTCTGCAAGCATTTGACGCATTTGGACAATCTCTTCTTTGGACGCCTTGCGGCCGGACAGCGCTTGCATCATGAGCTTGGCGGCCGAGCCGCCAAAGGCGCGGTCCAGAAGATGACCCACCATTTGCCGCTGGGTTTGCTCCCGCGCCACCTTTGCCCGATAGACGTGGGCGCGGGCGGTTTCGTCCCGATCAACGAGGCCTTTAACGGCCATAATCTGCATGAGTTTCAAGATCGTGGTGTAGCCGATTTCGCGATGCAGCTCAAGGGTAGAGTGGACGTCGCGAACGGTGCTGGGACCCAGGTCCCACAGGACGCGGAGGATTTCGAGTTCGGCGTCGGTGGGGCGCGGAAGATCGGTGCGGGCATCTGGGGTTGAGGATGCTACGAAGGTTTCGTATTGTCAACGACAATCTTCGTAGATGCATTGACTATCGACGATTTTGTACAAATTGGAGGGCGGCCAATCTTGGCCCCAGCCGTCTTTTTTGGGCGGCCATAGCCGACTGCGGGCAGGATTGCCCAATGTCACTTACTGATTCCATGGCCGAACACCTGTATAAATTGTGGGGCGGTCCCCCTGGCCCGCGGGCCGACGCCCTCGTCGGCCCCTCGCGATTGCCGAAAGCCTTGGTTTTTTCGAACAAAAGAGCGGGTCCAGGGGGACCCGCGCAGACCGGGGGGTCTGCCCCACAAATTATGCAGGATTGCGAGATTGGGAAAACTAAGTGGCATTGGGCAAGATTGCCCGCCCTCCAAAGACGGTTTTCGACGGTGCCCAACAAATGTATGTTACTTCCCCACCACGATAATGGAAAATGAATCCGGCGCCATCGGGCCGCGCCGCTGTCCAGGCGCAGGCGGAGCGAACTCCCCCGTGATCAGGAAGATCTGGTTCGTCTTGGTATCCACCGTCATCGTCCGCGCACCGGGCTTCGTCTGAACGGTCTGCTCCACCTCGAAGCTGGTCGGACTGCTCTCCTTGATGACCGTCAGCGTGCCGTCGCCCTGCGAGCTGAACACCTCCATCGTATGCGGATTGAATCCGGCGCCGTCCACTCCTTGGCCGATCGGCAGTGCCGTAACGATCTTGCCGTCATCGGCATCCAGGATCACCATGGTGGCCGGTTCGTGGCACGCGGCGAACAGAATATGATGCTTCTCGTCCAACGCCAGCCCGCCAGGCCCACCGCCTTTGCCGGCCAGATCGTAGTGCGCCGTTACCTTGAGCGTCCGGGCGTCCACGGCGGCGATGTTGTCCTTGTCTTCAATGTCCACCCACAGATGCCCCTTGCCGTCGGTGACGGCCTGCTCGGGCGCGCCGCCTAGATCGACCGTACCGGCAATCGATCCGTCCTTCGCATCGATCACGGTGGCGTTCGGCGCGCGGTGGCTGAAGACCCATACGCGTTCGTTGAACGGATCGAACAGAATGCCGTCGGGGCCGCCGGCGACATCAATGGTTTTGATGGTGGCTAGCGTTTTGGTGTCCCACATGACCATCGGTTTGCTGCTTCCGAAACCGTGATGCGACTTGGGATCGACGGCCACGCCCCGCGCGTTGGCATTCGAGATCTCGCCCACGGAGGCCAGCGAATCCAGATCGAAGACCGTGATTCTGGCGCCTGTGGCTGCCGGGCGCGGGATGTACAACCGCCGCCCGTCGACGTCCGCGTAGACATAGTCGAACCCACCCGCGCCGCCAACCTTGACCGTCTTCACTAACTTGTAAGGACCGGTGCCCGGCGTCTGTTGCGCCAGTCCGGCCAACGCCAAGGCCGCTATTCCTATGGAGACCGCCAGGCAGGTTCGCCGCATAAATGTGGGCCCTCCGGACCCTCTCGCACCTTATCACAACGCTTAGGCAAGCGCACAGGCAGGTTGTGGGGCGGTCCCCCTGGACTGCAGCCGACGCCCTCGTCGGCTCGCCACGACGGTCAAGGAATTGATTCTTCGAGCAAAGAGCGGGTCCAGGGGGACCCGCGCAGACCAGGGGGTCTGCCCCACAATTTATCCAGGATTACGAGATTGAGAAAACTAAGTGACATTGATCGGCATAGGGGCGGCGGTCACCCGCCGACCCCTGCCACACCACCGTGCGTACGGGTCCGTACACGGCGGTTCGAGACGGTTACGCTAACAGTCCTCGAACAA
>Ga0302325_10005293_pt1 | contig 29390 bp, 24 predicted proteins | sample Palsa_T0_2_FD_201948 | JGI IMG/M metagenome (GOLD analysis project Ga0302325, IMG submission 201948) | Peat permafrost microbial communities from Stordalen Mire near Abisko, Sweden - Palsa_T0_2 | ecosystem: Environmental > Terrestrial > Soil > Palsa > Peat permafrost | place: Sweden: Abisko...
CGTGACGCACAACGCCTTCAGCGTTGCCGGGACCTCGTTTACAGCGGGATGTTGCCGTGCCTGCCCCGGCTGGCCGGCACAGCCGCGATCGCGCGCGCGATCGCCTGCCGCGTATCGGCCGGCTCGACGATCTCGTCCACGACGCCGAGTGCGATGGCGCGGCTCAGGCCGCCCGCCTCGCGCTCGTGCTCGGCCGCCAGCTCCGTCTCGGCCTCGTGCCGCAGCCCGGCCGGCACCTCGGCGAGCGCGCGGCGGTGCAGGATCCGCACGGCCGCGACCGAGCCCATCACCGCCAGCTCGGCACCCGGCCAGGCGAAGACCCGCGTCGCGCCGAGCGAGCGCGAGTTCATCGCGATGTAGGCGCCGCCGTAGGCCTTGCGGGTGACCAGCGTCACGCGGGGGACCGTCGCCCCGGCGAACGCGTGCAGGAGCTTGGCGCCCCGGCGGACGACGCCGTCCCATTCCTGCCCGACGCCGGGCAGGTACCCCGGCACGTCCACCACGACGACAAGCGGCACGCCGAACGCGTCGCACATGCGCACGAAGCGGGCCGCCTTCTCGGCCGATGTCGCGTCCAGGCAGCCGCCGAGCCGCAGCGGGTTGTTCGCGATCACGCCGACCGTCCGCCCTGCCAGCCGGCCGAGGGTGGTGACCACGTTCGGCGCCCACCGGGGGTGCAGCTCGATGCCGGGCTCGTCGAGCAGCCCGCTGATCAGCGGATGCACGTCATAGGCGCGTCGCGGGGACTCGGGCAGCAGAGCGGCGAGGTCGCTGCTGCCAAGCAGCTCATAGGCCCGGTCGCCGGCCGCCGGCATGGTGCCCTGCCTGCCGAGCAGCAGGGCCAGCTGACGTGCGGCGGCGAGCGCCTCGGCGTCGGTCGCGGTGACCAGGTGCACGACGCCGGACCGGCGGCTGTGCGGCTCCGGCCCGCCAAGCCGCTCCATGTCGACGTCCTCGCCGGTCACACTGCGGACGACGTCCGGACCGGTGACGAAGATCCGGCCGCGGTCCGACAGGATGACCAGGTCGGTGAGCGCCGGGCCGTAGGCGGCGCCGCCGGCCGCCGCGCCGAGCACCACGGAGATCTGCGGCACCACGCCGGAGGCCCGCGTCATCGCCGCGAAGACCGTGCCCACCGCGTGCAGGCTCTCCACGCCCTCGCGCAGCCGGGCGCCGCCGGAGTGCCAGAGGCCGATGACCGGCGCGCCGGTCATCATGGCGTAGTCGTACGCGGTGACGATCGCCTCGCACCCGGCGGTGCCCATGGCGCCGCCCTGGATCCGGGGATCGCTGGCGAACGCGACCGCTGTCATGCCGTCGATCGTTCCGGTGCCGGTCAGCACGCCGCTGGCGTCGGCTGGCGTCAGCAGGGCCAGCGAGCCGGGGTCGAACAGCGCCTCCAGCCTGACCGCGGGATCACGGGAACCGCCGGAAGCGCGGGCCCCGGCCGCGGGCGCCGACCCGGCCGGTGCGGGCGCCTGCCCGGTCACCCGCGCCTGCCCGGTCACGGGCATCCGGTTGTCGAGTACGGTCACGTCGGTCTCCTTGGGTGCGGCGGGCAAGCTCGGCTCAGGCGGCGGTAAAGGCGAGCGCGACATTGTGGCCGCCGAAGCCGAATGAGTTGTTCAGCACGGCCATCGGGGCCTTGTCCCGCGGCCGCAGCTCCCTGGGCTCGGTGGCGATGTCGACGCCAAGCTCGTCGGCGGGGTCATCGAGGTTGATGGTGGGCGGCGCAACCCGCTCGCGGAGGGCCAGGATCGCGGCGACTGACTCCAGCGCGCCCGCGCCGCCGAGCAGATGCCCGGTCATCGACTTGGTGGCCGACACGACCACGCTGCCGGCGGCCGGGCCCAGGGCCGCGGCGATCGCGTGGGCCTCGACCTCGTCGCCGGCCGGCGTCGACGTGGCGTGAGCGTTGACATGGACGACCTGCTCGGCGGTCAGGCCGGCGTCGGCGAGCACCCGGCCGATGGCGAGGATCGCGCCCTTGCCATCCGGGTCGGGCTGGGCGATATGGTGCGCATCGGCGGAGTAGCCGACGCCCGCGGCGACGGCGTGCACATTGGCTCCCCGGCGGGCCGCGTGCTCGGCCGACTCCAGCACGACCATGCCCGCGCCCTCGCCGAGCACGAAGCCGTCGCGGCCCTTGTCGAACGGGCGGGACGCCCGCTGCGGCTCGTCGTTACGCGTGGACAGCGCGCGCATCGCCGCGAACGCCGCGATATTCAGCTGAATGATCGCGGCCTCGGTACCGCCGGCCACGACGATGTCGGCGCGCCCGGACCTGATCATGTCGATCGCGTAGCCGATCGCCTCGGCCCCGGACGCGCACGCGCTGACGGTCGTATGGACCCCGGCGCGGGCGCCGAGCTCCAGACTGATCCAGCCCGCCGACCCGTTCGGCATGAGCATCGGCACGGTGAACGGGGAGAGCCGCTGCCAGCCTTTCTCCCTGAGCGTGTCGTAAGCCGACAGGGTCGACGCGATGCCGCCGATGCCGCTCGACACCACGACGCCGAGCCGCTCCTGATCGACCTCAGGGGCGCCCGCGTCGGCCCATGCCTCGCGCGCCGCGATGATCGCGAACTGCTCGCAGCGGTCGAGGCGCCGGGCCTGCACGCGGTCCATCAGCGTGCCCGGCTCGACCGCCGCCCACGCCGCGATCCGCGCCGGCAGCTCGCGTGCCCAGTCGTCGGTCAGCGCGCGGACGCCGCTCCGCCCGGCCAGCAGCCCGTCCCAGGTCGACGGGACGTCGGCGCCCAGCGGCGTGATCGCGCCCAGCCCGGTAACGACCACCTGTGTCCGGTCTGTGCCCATTGCGGCATCCTCCTCAGGTCGGGTAACGCGGCGCCGCGGCAGGCCGGGACGGCGCCGCGATGCTTCCCCGGGTCAGGCCGACACGCCAGCGCGCCGGACGTAGTCGACGACGTCCTGAACGGTCTTAAGGTCCTTCAGCTGGTCGTCAGGAATCTCGACGCCGAACTTGTCCTGGGCCGCCACCGCGATCTCGACCATCGACAGCGAGTCGATGTCCAGGTCGTCAACGAACGTCTTGTCCGGGGTGACCTGGTCGGCGGGGACGCCCGCAACCTCGTCGATGATCTCGCCGAGGCCCGCCAGAATTTCCTGCTCCGTCATCGCCATGTGCTCGTTCTCTCCTTCGGTTCGTTTCTTTCCTCGGTGATGGTCGCCCCGCGGGCACCGGCCTGCGCGGCAGGAAGCGGTCAGGGCAAGATGATCACCTGAGCCGCGTAGCAGATACCCGCGCCGAAGCCGATCAGCAGGACCGGTGCCCCGGAGCCGACCTCGCCGCGCTCGATCATCCGGGACAGCGCCAGCGGAATCGACGCGGATGAGGTGTTACCCGCCGTGACGATATCGTCGGCTACCTTCGCCTGCGGGGCGCCGATCTTGCGCGCGATGGCCTCGATGATCCGCAGGTTGGCCTGATGCGGGACAAACGCGGCCAGCTCGGCGGGATCGACGCCGGCCACCTCGCAGGCCTTCCTGGCGATCGGATGAAGCGCGGTGGTCGCCCACCGGAAGACGGCCTGTCCCTCCTGCACGATGAACGAGTTCCGGTCCTTGATGTAGATCTTGTCGGCCATTTCGCCGGCGCTGCCCCAGACCACCGGCCCGATGCCCGGCCCGTCAGCCGGCTCGGCGACCGGGCCGACGACCGCGGCGCCCGCCCCGTCGGCGAAGATGATCGCGGTCGAGCGGTCGGTCCAGTCCACCCACTGGGATAGCTTCTCCGCGCCGATCACCAGCACGTGCGTGGCCGTCCCCGTGCGCACCGCGTCGCTCGCACTGGCGAGCGCGTAGCAGAAGCCCGCGCAGGCCGCGTTCATGTCGTAGGCGCCAGGCGCGGCGATGCCGAGCCTGCGGGCCACCGTGGCCGCCGTGTTCGGGATCTGGACCTCGGGAGTGCAGGTGGCCACGATCACCAGGTCGATGTCGGCGGGGGACAGCCCGCTGCCGGCCAGCGCCTTGCCGCCCGCGGCCACCGCCATGTCCGCCACGGTCTCGTCCGGGGCGGCGATCCGCCGGCTGGCGATGCCGACCCGGCTGCGGATCCACTCGTCGCTGGTGTCCATCGTGGCCGCGATCTCGTCATTGGTTACCACCCTGGCCGGCTGGTAACCGCCGAATGCCAGGATCCGTGCCCCCGCCGAGCCCTCGCTGAGTCGCATCCGGATCCTGCCTTTCGATGCCGGGCCAGCGGCGCGGGCCGCTGGAGTGCTGGGGTTCACTCGCTGCCTTCGGGCTGCAGCCGGACGAGCGGCTGCCCGGCGCTGACCGGGTCGCCGTCCTCGACCAGCCATTCGATGATCGTCGCCGGGAACCCGGGAGTGACAAGGTGGCTGTCGCCGCGCATCTCCACGTGCCCGAGCTCGGCTCCGCTGCCCACTGCGGCACCCGCCGCCTCGCCCGCCTCGCGCGCCCTGAAGGTGCCTGCCAGCGGAGCGACCAGCAGCCGCCATCCGGGCGCGTGGCTGTCCGCGTCGGCCTGGTGGTGCTCGGCGATCAGCGCGCGAGCGGGCGCCAGGTCGTCCGGGGTCTTGAGGGCAGCGAGCTGCACGCCGGGCAGCCCGCGACGCGCCAGGCCGGTCAGCGTCCCGGCCGGCGGCAGCTCGATCAGGGCGCTGACCCCGAGGCCGGTCATCGACTGCATGCACTTGTCCCACCGGACCGGCGCGCTGACCTGGGTGATGATCCGCTCCATCCAGTCGGTGCCATCGCGCACCACGGCGCCGTCCCGGTTGGACAGCAGCGCCATATATGGATCGCTGACCGCTACTCCCTCGGCTGCCGCCCGGAGCGCGGCAGCGGCGGGCGCCATGTGCCGGGTATGAAAGGCCCCGGCCACCTGCAGCGGGATGAGCCTCGCGCGGGCCGGCGGGTCGGCGGCGAACGCGGCGAGTTCCGCGGTGGTGCCGGCCGCGACGATCTGGCCGGCGCCGTTGACGTTCGCCGGGGTAAGCCCGTGCTTCTCGATGGCGGCGAGCACGGCCGTCTCGTCGCCGCCGAGCACGGCGGTCATCCCGGTGGGCTCGGCCGCCGCGGCGCGTGCCATGGCCTGGCCGCGCACCCGGACCAGCCGGATGGCGTCCGCAGGGCTGATCACGCCCGCGACGGCGCCGGCGGCCAGCTCGCCGACGCTGTGGCCGGCCACAGCGCCCGCCTGCCTGCCCGCCTGGCCGAGGCCGCCGAAGAGCTCGTCGGCCGCGGCGATGGCGGCGGCGACAAGCAGCGGCTGGGCGACGGCGGTGTCCCTGATCTGCTCAGCGCTGGCTGTGGTTCCGTATCGGATGAGGTCACATTCCGCCAGATCCGACCAGGCGGCTATGCGGTCGGCGAAACCGGGCAGCTCCAGCCAGGGGGCCAGGAAGCCAGCAGCCTGGGCACCCTGGCCGGGCGCCGCGATCAAGAGCATCCACTAAGCCTGCACTGTAGAACTTCGCCATACGAATGCCGAACCGTACGAACTTTTGGCCGTGTCATATGTGGGAAGTCTACAAGCTACGGTTCCTTATCCGCGAGACGGCCGAGCACGACGGCCAGCCAGAGGCCGAATGCTCCCCGGCCCTCGCTGGGAACCAGCCCGGTGAGCTCGCTCACCCGGCGCAGCCGGTAACGGACCGTGTTCGGGTGCACGAACATCAGCCGGGCGGTCGCCTCCAGCGAGCTGCCCTGCTCAAGGTAGGTGGTGACGGTATCGACGAGCGCGGGCCCGCCGCTCATCAGCGGCTCGTAGACCTCCTCGATGAGCTGCGCGCGCGCTGACTCGTCGCCGTCCAGCGCCCGCTCGGGCAGCAGGTCGGCCGCCTCCACCGGCCGCGGCGCCTCCGGCCAGGCCGCCGCCGCGCGCAGGCCGGCCAGTGCCGCGCCTGCCGAGACCACGGCCGACCGCAGGTCAGGCACCGGCGGGCCGACCACGACGGGACCGGGGCCGAACCGGCCGGCCAGATGAGTCGCGGCCCGCAGCGGATCGGCGGTGCCGCCGATGACCACGACAAGCTGATGCCCGTGCACCCCGGCCAGCAGGTCGAGCCTGGATCGCCTGGCGATGACGCGGAGCTCGTCGATCAGGCTCTCGGGCTCGCTGCCGTCGGCGATGCCCGCGATGACGGCGACCGGGGCCGCCGACCAGTTCAGCGCTGACGCCCAGGATTGCAGGCCCTCGTCGACCTCGCCGCGGACCAGCGAGTCCACCACCAGCGCCTCCAGGCGGGCGTCCCAGGCGCCCCTGGCCTCCGCCGTGCGCGCGTAGACCTGGGCGGCGCCGAAGGCGATCTCCCGCGTGTAGCGCAGCACGGCCTCTCGCAGCTCGGCCTCGTGGCCGGGCGCCGCCAGCTCGTCGACCTGCGCCTCCACCACGTCGATGATGACCCGCATCATCTCCACCGCCTGCTGCAGGCTGACCGCCCTGGCCAGCTCGCGCGGCGCGGTGCCGAACACCTCGCCGGCGACCGCCGGGCGGTCGCGTTCCGGGTGCTTGATCCAGTCGACGAACGCGGCGACGCCCGCCTGGGCCACCAGGCCGATCCAGGACCTGTTCTCCGCCGACATCCGGCGGAACCACGGCAGGCGCCGGTCCATCGACGCCATGGCGGCCGTGCCCAGCGAGCTCATCGACCCCTCAAGGCGGCGTACCGTGTCCGCGCTGACGTGCCTCCTGGCAGGCACGCCAGGAGGGTGCGCACTGTCGGCGGGCCCTGGCTCCGGTTCGGCGATCACGCGTTCAGCCTGTCATGCCGCCGGACCGGTGGCCGACCGCGGCTCGCCCGGCTGGCTGGCCCCGTGAGTCGGCCTCAGCCGGCCGGGCCCGACTGGCCGCTGAGCCCGAGGGCCCCGCCAGCCGGGTCCCGTCGGCTGGGTCCCGTCGGCTGGGCCCCGTCGGCTGGGCCCCGTCGGCTGGGCCCCGTCGGCTAGGCCCGCGAGCCGGCCTCGGCCCGTTGGCCGCCGGTGGCGCCGGTCAGCGCAGGCCGAGGCGGGGCGACAAGAAATCGGTGGCCAGCCGCCGCGGCGGCACCGGCACACCCGGTCCCGCCCGCACCAGGCGGCCACAGCGCTCCCGAAGCCGCAGCAGACATCCGGGCAGGCCCCGCATACCGCGGGCGCCCCGGGTGCGGCGCCACCCTGGCCGGTCCCGCGCCGCGTGACCGCGCCGGGTGGCCGCGCCGGGTGGCCGCGCTGCATCGTCCGTCGCCCATGCGTGGCCCATTCTCAATAGCCACGCCATTGAACGTCAGGGGCTTGAGCGCCTTCGGCGCCCCGGCAGCCACTTGAAGCTCACCGGCACCAGGAGCCATCCGCGCTGGGACGGCCAGCCAGGGCCCAGCGGCCCCACGGCCGCAAGTCCACTGGCAGACGGGCGCCGGCAACCGCACACGCCCTGCCACTCCAACCGAGGTACCCCAGGCGCCAGCGGGCTTCGGCCGGGCGGGTCTCGGCCGGGCGGGTCTCAGCCGGGCGGGCCTCAGCCGGGCGGGCCTCAGCCGGGCGGGCCCGGCTCGCCGCCGAGCCTCAGGGCCGCGGCGATCCTGGCGGCGACTTCGGGTAGGTCCGCGGGCTGAGCACCGCCGCCCTGGGCGAATGTTGCGCTGCCGCCGCCGCGCCCGCCGGTCACGGCGAGTACCTGCTGCAGTACCGCCCTGGCGTCGAGCTGTCCGGCCGCACTGGTAGCTGCAGCCGCGGTCTCGGGCACGCTGACGCCGACGCGCAGCGAGCCTGACTCCGGGTCGGGCAGCAGTAGCACGGCCGCCGCGTCAAGCTCGCGGCTGAGCCGCCGCGCCTCCCTGGCCAGGCTGGCCAGCTCGATGCCGGGATCGGAGATGATCACGTAACGCTGCCCGGACGGCGCCACCCGGACCGCGTCGGCCAGCGAGGCGGCGTCGATTCTGGCGCGCCCGCGGCCGGCTGACCTCGCGGTCAGCGCCTCGATGCGCCGCGGCAGCTGATCGACGGAGACCCGCAGCCGGGCAGCCAGGTCCCTGAGCAGCCTGTCGCGCTCCAGCGTGTACGCGACGGCGGCCTCTCCGGTCAGTGCCTCGATCCGGCGGACGCCCGAGGCGATGCTGCTCTCGCCGGTGATCCGGAACAGGCCGACCTCCGCCGTGGCGTGCACGTGGGTGCCGCCGCAGAGCTCGGCGGAGAAATCTCCGAACGAGACCACCCGGACGTCGTCGCCGTACTTGTCGCCGAAGAACGCGATCGCGCCGCTGCCGATCGCCTCAGCGAACGGCCTGACCTGCGTGGTGCGGCGGATGTTCGCCAGCACCTCGGCGTTCACCAGCCGCTCGACCTGATCGGTCTCGCCTTCGGTCAGTGCCCGGGGGTGCTGGAAGTCGAACCTGAGCCGGTCAGGGGCAACCAGTGACCCGGCCTGCCGGACGTGCTCGCCGAGCACCTGGCGCAGCGCGGCGTGCAGCAGGTGGGTCGCCGAGTGGTTCCGCATGATCGACTGCCGCCGGCCGGCGTCCACGGCCAGCGCGACGGTGTCGCCCGGCTGCAGGGCGCCGCTGGTGACCTCGATGGCGTGCACGAAGCAGCCCCCGGAGTTCTGCGTGTCCAGCACGCTGGCCGCCAGGCCGGGCGCGGTGACCTGGCCGGTATCGCCGACCTGGCCGCCGCCCTCGGCGTAGCAGGGCGTCTGGTCGAACACGGCGAGGCCGCGCTCGCCCGCCGTCAGCCTGCTGGCCAGCCCGTACGGCCCTGCCAGCGCGAGCACCCTGGCGTCGGCCGCAAGCTCCTGGTAGCCGAGAAAGCGGGTCGGCCCGCCGCCCGCCGCCGCGATGAGCTCAAGGTCGACGGCGGCCTGGCCGCCCTGACCCGGGCCGGTCCCCGCCCTGGCCCGGGGGGCGCGGGACAGCTCCCGGTGCCCGGCGAAGAGCTCGGCGAACCGCCGCTCGTCGAATGAGCCGCCCCGGCTGGCGGCGAAATCGCGGATCAGGTCCACCGGCATCCCGTGCGTGGCGAAGAGCGCGAAGACGTCCTCGCCGCTGATCTCGAAACCAGGGCTGCCGGCCAGCGCGGACAGCTGGTCCAGGCCGCGGCGGACCACCTGGCCGAAGTCGCGCTGCTCGCGGGCGAGCAGCGCGAGCGCCCGGTCGCGGTTCGCGCCGAGCCGAGGGTAGCCGCGGCTCAGCTGGTCGAGGGCGGCGCTGGCCACCTGGCCGAGGTCGAAGGAGTCGGCGCCCGCCTGGATCGCGGTGGCGATCGCGGTGCGCAGCAGCCGGCGCGGGATGTAGCCCCGGCCCTCGTTCGATGGCTCGACGCCCTCGCCGAGTATGAACGCCGACGCCCGTACGTGGTCGGCGACCAGGCGGATGTCCCGCTGGCTCGCGGTCGTCCCGGCGAGGGCGGACTCGACCGCCGCCACGATCGGCGCGAAGAGATCCGTCTCGTACACCGAGTCGCGGCCCTGCAGCACCATCGACATGCGTTCCAGTCCGGAGCCGGTGTCCACGCTGGCGAATCGCAGCGGCTCAAGGGAGCCGCCGGGGAGGCGGTTGAACACCATGAAGACCCCGGCGTTCCAGATCTCGATGTACCGGCCGGCGCTGTCGAACTCGCCACCTGGCCGGTACTGCGGGCCATGCCCGGCGCCGGTGTCGTAGAAGACCTCGGTGCACGGGCCGCACGGGCCGGTGTCACCCGCTGACCAGAAGTTGTCCTCATCGCCGAGGTAGACGACGTGATCGTTGCTGATCCCCGCGCGCTCCCAGGCCGCCGCCGAGACGTCATCGGGAGGCAGGCCGAGTGCCGGGTTGCCGCGGTACACAGTCACATACAGCCGGTCGGCGCTGAACCCGAAGCCGTCGGTGAGCAACTCGTACGCCAGCTCGATCGCGCGATCCTTGAAGTAGTGCCCGATCGACCAGCTGCCGAGCATCTCGAAGAACGTCAGGTGGTGCCGGTCGCCGACCTCGGCGATGTCGATGGTGCGCACGCAGGGCTGCACGTTGCACAGGTCGGGAGCCGGGGGCACTGCCTCGCCGAGGAAGTACGCCTTGAGCGGGGCCATGCCGGCGTTGATGAAGAGCAGCGACGGGTCGTTCACGGGGATGACGGAGGCAGCCTCGATCCGCTGGTGCCCTCGCGTCGTGAAGAACTCAAGGAACGTGTCGCGGATCTCGTCGCTGCTGATCGGCCGGCTCATCCGGCAAGTAAATCCGCCCCCGCCGCCCAGCGCGAAACCTTTTCAGCCGGGGCGGGCCCTGATTGTTCAGCGGGAGCGGTCCCTGCCCGCGGCCGGGCAGGGCCGCTACGGCCGCGCGGGGATGAGCTTCGCCAGCAGCTGCCGGACCCGCCCATCGATCTGGTCGCGGATCAGCCGTACCTGTTCGACTGGCTGGCCGGCCGGATCGGGCAGGTCCCAGTCGAGGTAGCGCTTGCCAGGGTAGACAGGGCAGGCGTCCCCGCAGCCCATCGTGATCACCACGTCGGCGGCCCGGACTGAGCCGGCCGTCAGGGGCTTGGGATATTCCCCGGTTAGGTCCAGCCCGACCTCGCTCATCGCCGCGATAACGGCGGGATTGATCTGCGCCGCCGGGACTGACCCGGCCGAGCGCACCCGCACCCGGCCGGCCGCATGGTGACGGAGCAGGGCGGCGGCCATCTGGGAACGCCCGGCGTTGTGCACGCAGACGAAGAGCACCTCAGGCACTTGAGAGACCCCAGATACCTCGGGCACCTGGGAGCTCTCGGGAATCTCGGGCGGTACTGGCGCGGTCATCGGGCGCCGGCCAGCGCGGGAGCCGACAGGAGACCTGACACGCGCTCCAGCGCCGACGGCACCAGCCAGTAGTAGACCCAGGTGCCGCGCCGCTGGCAGTCGATCAGCCCGGCCTCGCGGAGCGTCTTCAGATGGTGGCTGATCGTTGGCTGGGTCAGCTCGAAGGCCGCGGTCAGGTCGCAGACGCATACCTCGCCGCCCTCGCGCGCGCCGATCAGCGAGAGCAGCCGGAGCCTGGCCGGGTCGGCGAGCGCTTTGAATACCCGGGCGAGATCCACGGCTGTCGGCTCGTCGATCGGCTGCCGGGCCTGCCGGGCGCCGCAGTCGCCGGCCACCGCGGAGTATGACCCGCTCGCACAGCACCCGTCATCCGCGGCTGCCCTGGCGCCTGCGGCTTCCCCGGCGTCCGTGGCTTCCCGGGCGGTCTCAACGTTCTGAATAGACATACGTCTATATTGGCAGTAGTCAATACAAGACGCAAGGTGGCGTCAGGCACATGGTCCAGCGGCAGGAAGGTGATGACGATGAGTGACACAGTCGAGCAGGAGGAACTCCGCGAGCGGGTCCGGGCCCGGTACGCACAGGCAGCCATTGCGGCGATATCTGGCGCGCGGGAGCCGTGCTGCGTCAGCGGCTGCGGCTGCGATAGCAGCGCGGCCGGGGAGTTCGGCGGCGGCCACCGCGATCATGACGCGGCCGAGAACTTCGGCGGCGGGCTGTACTCGGCCGGCGAGCGGGCTGAGCTGCCGGGGGAGGCCCTTGCCGCGAGCCTGGGCTGCGGCAACCCGGTGGCGGTGTCCGACCTGCGCGACGGGGAGACGGTGCTCGACCTGGGGTCCGGCGGCGGGATCGATGTCCTGCTGTCCGCCCGGCGGGTCGGCCCGTCCGGCAAGGCGTACGGCCTGGATATGACCGCCGAGATGCTGGACCTGGCCCGGGCCAGCGCGGCGAGAGCGGGCGCACGCAATGTGGAGTTCCTGGCCGGGCATATCGAGGCGATCCCGCTGCCCGCTGACAGCGTGGACGTCGTGATCTCCAACTGCGTGATCAACCTGTCGGCCGACAAGGCCGTCGTGTTCGCGGAGGCATTCCGTGTGCTGCGGCCTGGCGGACGGCTCGGCGTCTCGGACGTGGTCGCCGACGACCAGCTGTCGGCGGCCGACCGGGCATCGCGCGGAGACCACGTCGGGTGCATCGCCGGGGCACTGTCGTTCGCCGAGTACTCCGGCGGCCTCGCGGCGGCCGGATTCGATGACGTCACGATAAGCCCCACTCATGAGGTCGCCGACGGCATGCACTCAGCGATCATCCGCGCCGTCAAGCCGGCAGCTTGGCCGCCCTGGGCGTAGCGGTCCTGCCCCGGCTCGCCCCGAAGCTGAGCAGCGCTTGAATTCCGGCCCCGGCCCTGGATGGGCGGGGCTGGGCTGGATGGGCGGGCTGGGGCTGGGGCGGGTGAGGGCTGGGGTCAGAGGGCGTCGCTGACCGGCAGGTCGAGGCGGTACTTGGTGATGGCCTGGCCGAGCACCTCGGGCTTGACCTCGCCCTGGCGGGCGAGCTGGCTGAGCACCGCGAGCGTGATCGACGCGGCGTCGATGTGGAAGAACCTGCGGGCGGCCGGCCTGGTGTCGGAGAACCCCCAGCCGTCCGTGCCGAGTGAGGTGTAGGGATCCGGGACCCAGCGGGCGATCTGGTCAGGCACTGCGCGGATCCAGTCGCTCACCGCGACGACCGGGCCGGGATGGCCCTCCAGCGCCTGGGTCACCTGCGGCACCCGGTGCTCGCCGTCGGGATGCAGCAGGTTCCACTCGTCGCAGCGCAGCGCCTCGCGGCGCAGCTCCGTCCAGGAGGTGGCCGACCATGCCTCGGCGGCAACGCCCCAGTCGTCGGCGAGCAGCCGCTGCGCGTCCAGCGCCAGGCGGAGCGCCACCCCCGAGGCGAGGATCTTCGCCCGCGGCCGCTCGCCGCGGGGGTCGGCAGGCCCGGGCTGTCCGTCCGGCGCCGCGGCGTAGCGGTACAGGCCCCGCAGGATGCCCTGCTCTAGGGCGGCCTGGCCGCCCGGGTAGTCGGCCGGCTCGGCCGGCTGGCGGTAGGGCTCGTTGTAGACCGTGAGGTAGTAGAAGATGTCCTCGCCCTCCGGGTGCCCGGGGGAGGACCCGAACATCCGCCGGAGCGCATCCCGCACGATGTAGGCCAGCTCGTACGCCCAGGCGGCGTCATAGGCGACGCAGGCCGGGCTGACCGAGGACAGCAGCACCGAGTGGCCGTCGTTGTGCTGCAGCCCCTCGCCGGTCAGCGTGGTCCGGCCGGCCGTTGCGCCGAGCAGGAAGCCCCGGCCGAGCTGGTCGCCCAGCAGCCACATCTGATCCCCGGTCCGCTGGAAGCCGAACATCGAGTAGAAGATGTAGACGGGGATCATCGGCGTGCCGTGGGTCGCGTACGCCGTGGCCGCGGCAGCCATCGAGCCCATCGCGCCGGCCTCGCTGATGCCCTCGTGCAGGATCTGGCCCTTCGTCGACTCCTTGTAGGACAGCAGCAGGTTGCGGTCGACAGCCTCGTAGCCCTGACCGTGCGGGGAGTAGATCATCGCCGTCGGGAACAGCGAGTCCATGCCGAAGGTGCGCGCCTCGTCCGGGATGATCGGCACGAAGCGGTCGCCGATCTCCGAGTGCCGCATCAGGTCCTTGAGCAGCCGGACGAACGCCATTGTGGTGGCGACGGCCTGCTTGCCCGAGCCCTTCCGCAGCTCGGCGTAGGCTGCCTCGGACGGCAGCGCGAGCGGCCTGGCGCGCACCACCCTCCTGGGCAGGTAGCCGCCGAGCGCGGCCCGGCGCTCCTTCATGTACTGGATCTCGTCCGACTTCTCGCCCGGGTGGTAGTACGGCGGCAGATCCGCCTCCAGGGCGGAGTCCGGGATGTCCAGGTACAGCCGGTCGCGGAACTCCTTCAGCTCGGCGGTCGTCAGGTGCTTCATCTGGTGGGTGGCGTTGCGTGCCTCGAAGTCAGGCCCCAGCGTCCAGCCCTTGATGGTGTGCGCGAGGATCACGGTCGGCTGCCCGACGTGCTCGGTCGCCGCCTTGAACGCGGCGTAGACCTTGCGGTAGTCATGGCCGCCGCGGGACAGGTTCCGCAGGTCGGCATCCGACAGGTGCTCGACCATCGCGCGCAGCCGCGGGTCGCCGCCGAAGAAGTTCTCCCTGATGTAGGCGCCGGACTCGACCCCGTAGGTCTGGAACTGGCCGTCCGGCGTGGTGTTCATCTTGTTGACGAGGACGCCGTCCACGTCCTGCGCGAGCAGCGGGTCCCACTCACGGCCCCAGATCACCTTGATGACGTTCCAGCCCGCGCCGCGGAACGACGCCTCGAGCTCCTGGATGATCTTCCCGTTGCCGCGCACCGGACCGTCGAGCCGCTGCAGGTTGCAGTTGATGACGAAGGTGAGGTTGTCGAGTTCCTCGCGGGCCGCCAGGCCGATCGACCCGAGCACCTCGGGCTCGTCCGTCTCGCCGTCGCCGAGGAACGCCCATACGTGCGATCTGCTGGTGTCCTTGATCTCCCTGGCCAGCAGGTACCTGTTGAACCTGGCCTGGTACACGGCGTTGATCGCGCCGAGTCCCATGGAAACCGTCGGGAACTCCCAGAAGTCCGGCATCAGCCGCGGGTGCGGGTACGAGGGAAGGCCGCCGCCTGGGTGCGACAGTTCCTGCCGGAATCCGTTCAGCTGATGTTCGGTGAGCCTGCCCTCGAGGAATGCGCGCGCATAGATGCCCGGCGCCGCGTGCCCCTGGAAGAACACCTGATCGCCCGACTCGCCGTGCTCCTTGCCGCGGAAGAAGTGGTTGTAGCCGACCTCGTACAGGCTGGCGGCGGACGCGTAGGTGGCGATGTGCCCGCCGACGCTCATGCCCGGGCGGTTGGCGCGGGAGACCATCACGGCGGCGTTCCACCGGATGTAGGCGCGGATGCGCCGTTCCACGTACTCGTCACCGGGGAACCACGGCTCGAGCTCGGGCGGGATCGTGTTGATGTAGTCGGTGCTGCGCAGCCCCGGCACGCCGACCTGCTGCTCCCTGGCCCGCTCGAGCAGGCGCAGCATGACGTACCTGGCGCGGGACCGGCCGCGAGTGCGGACAACCGTGTCGAAGGACTCGATCCATTCCCTGGTCTCGTCGGGGTCAATATCCGGCAGCTGAGTGGGCAGGCCGTCGCTGATGATCGAGAAGCGCTGGCTTCCGGAGGCCACGGGGTGTCCTCGCCTTCCGCGGTGGCCGGCGACCCCGGCCCCCGAACTCGTGGTGGGGCGGCGTCGCCGCCGCCGTTCTGCGTTCGCAGTTGTCAAGGCCAATCCTCGTACGGGACGGCCGCCGGCGCATCTCTACCGGTTAGTAACCAGGGTAGCCCGGTCCGTAGCCAGGGTTACCCTGGAGCGCCGCCGGGGGCACCGCGCGGCGGGCAGAAGATCAAATCCGGGACGCTGTTTTTATATTCGCGGTAATTGTGACTTGCGCACCGCGCCCGCCCAGTGTGGACTGTCCCATCAAGAAGTGCCGATGCCGCGAACGCCGCGTCTGGCCCGTTTCCGGCCGTGCCGGTGCGCGGGACGGCCGCAGGCGGGCCGCGCTAAGGGATCCAGGGAGGACGTCAGTGAGCGCGACCGCGGGCCAGGCGCAGGACCATCGCGACCTGGCCGGACGGCTCGGAATCAAGCCGGGCCAGGTGGTGCAGGAGATTGGCTACGACGACGACGTCGACGAGGAGTTGCGAGACGCGATCGCCGGGGGGAAGGACGTCGAGCTCGTCGACGAGGACTACGACGATGTGGTGGACGTGGTCCTGCTGTGGTGGCGGGACGGCGACGGTGACCTCGTCGACGCCCTGGTGGACGCGCTGACGCCGCTGGCCGACGGCGGCTACATCTGGCTGCTCACGCCCAAGGCGGGCCGGGAGGGCCACGTGGAGCCCAGCGAGATCGGCGAGGCAGCGCCGACCGCCGGACTGTCGCAGACCTCCAGCGTCAGCGCGGCACGTGACTGGTCGGGCAGCCGTCTGGTCGCGCCCAAGGCCCGCCGCTGATCGGATTCGGCTGAGCAGATTCGGCTGAGCAGACTCGCGGGATCGCCCGCCTGCCGCCCCGGCGCTGCGGGATGGCTCACAAGCCGCGCCTGGTTCGCAATGTCGCGTTGCCCTCTTGTTGCCGGCGGCGTCGCGCCGCGGTTGCCGCAATGTCGCGGTGAGGTGGCACACTGAACTCGTCCCGGCGGGACCCTTCGGAATCTCGGCCCGGGCGGGACCCCTGCGAAAGGAATGATCATGACGGTGGAGGTCGGCCAGCAGGCCCCGGATTTCGAGCTGAAGGATCAGCATGGCACTCCGGTGCGGCTGTCGAGCTTCCGCGGCAAGAAGAACGTGGTGCTGGTGTTCTACCCGCTGGCATTCAGCGGGACCTGCACGGCGGAACTGTGCGCCATGCGCGACGAGTTCCCCGAGGTGACGCGCGACGACGTGGAGTTGCTGACCGTGTCCGTCGACTCGGGATACGTGCAGCGAGCCTGGTCCGAGGCCCAGCACTTCAAGTTCCCGATGCTGTCTGACTTCTGGCCGCACGGTGACGTCGCCAGGGCCTACGGGGTGTTCAACGACACCAGGGGCGTCGCCACCCGTGGCACGTTCATCATCGACAAGGATGGGGTGGTCCGGTGGAAGGTAGTGCACCCCATTCCGCAGGCGCGTGACATCGCCGAGTACCAGAAAGCGCTGGCCAGCCTGTAGCGCGGGAGCGCTCGGGGGCGGTTAGACAGATCGGACAGCTGGATGCCCTGCTATCGCTGCGGGACGCGGCAGGTAGACCCGGACCGGGGGCAGAGCCCCTGGAAGCGCGGGGTCCGGGCGGACCGGCAGGTGCTCATCTGCCCGGGCTGCCAGGAGTCGTCGGACTGGATGGCCGACCTTGACAGGTGCGCGGTCTGCGATGGCGTGCACCTCGTCCGGCGGCTCGGCGAGGTCGAGTGCAAGGACTGCGGGCACGTTCGTGAACCCGCGGCGGCCCCGGACGACGGCCGCGGTCTCGGCCAGGATGCGATCGGTCCCGGCGGCGGGCAGGCCGGGCAGGTGGTCGGCCCTTATGACGCCGCGCCGGGCAGCAGCGACACCCCGGGCCTGGCCGAGGATGTGGAGCGGGCGCTGGCGCGGGTCCTTGGCCGCGCCGGGCGGACGGCCGGCATCGGCTAGCGGCTGCCCGTGTCGGCTCCAGTTATGGGCTAGCGGCTGCCCGTGTCGGCTGCCGTTATCGGCTAGCGGCTGGCGGCCGGCCGGGACAGCTCGCCGCACCCGGTCAGGTGGCCGCGCCCGGATCAGGTCGGGGCCGGATCAGGTCGGGCCGGATCAGGTCAGGGAAAGCCGCCAGGTCTGGCCGACGACTTCCGGGCCGAAGCTGCGGTGGCGTTCCTCCCCCTCGAGCCGGAATCCGGCCCGTTCGTAGATGCGGCGAGCCGCGACCAGCACGTCGTGGGTCCAGAGCACGAGCTCGGAGTACCCGGCCCGGCGGGCGAAGCCGACGCATTCGGCGACCAGACGCGCGCCAATGCCCAAGCCGCGGGCGGCTGGATCGACGAACAGCAGGCGGAGCTGCCCGGTGGAGTCGCTCTTGCGCACGCAGAACACCGAGCCGGCCGGCTCGCCGCTCACCTCGGCGATCCAGGCCGCTTCCCGCCCGGGGTCGTGGCGCTCCGCGTAGTCGGCGACGATCCTGGCGACCAGTGCCTCGAAGGACCCGCCCCATCGGTACTCGTCCGCGTAGACGGCTCCATGCTGGCGAACGACCCAGCCGAGGTCCCCCGGCAGTGGCGCCCTGAGCACGAACCCGGCCGGCCGGGGCGGGCCCTCGATGACCTCGCGCACGGTGACCATGGCGCTGGTCAGCCTCCGCTGGTCGGCGCCGGATAGCCGTTCAAGCAGCTCGCGGATCTGGCTGACGGAGCGCATGTCCAGCATCCTGAAGGCGCTCTGCCCCTGCTTGGTCAGGCCGATCGACAGGCGCCGCCCGTCATCGGGAGATCGCTGCCTGGAGATGAGCTGGCCAGCTTCGAGCTTGCCCAGGACCCTGCTGAGGTAACCGGCGTCGATGTCGAGTATGCGGCCCAGTTCGGTGGCGTCCGCGTGGCGCCGTCCGGCGAGTTCGAAGATCACTCTTGCCTCGGTCAGCGAGTAGGAGGTCTGCAGCAGGCCTTCCTGCAGTAGGCCGATGACGTTCGTATAGAACCGGTTAAACGAGCGCACCGCCGCGACCCGGTCATCGATACCGCCGGAATTGATTGCCTGGAGCATTGATCTAGTTGCCATAGGCAACAGTATGACCCGCAAGCCTGGCCATGGTCCATCGCATCGGGCCCAATGGCGAGACACGCCGCCTGCGCAGGCACCGGCTGCCGCGCCGGCCCGCCGGGAGGTACGCTATGCCGGGTTGCCGCCCGGGATCCTGCGGGCTCTCAGTGGTTGCACGGGTGCATAGCTCAGCGGTAGAGCACTCGCCTTACAAGCGAGGGGTCACTGGTTCGATACCAGTTGCGCCCACCAGGCAAAACTCTCTTCGTGATCATGGTCTGAGAGCCTGGGGGAGCCAAATAGGGAGCCAAACGGGTTAGGCTCTTGTGATGGTTTCTTCAGAACCAGCCGTCGCGGGCACGGCGAGGACTCGATCTATTTCGATGCCGAGAAGAACAGGTATGTCGGTGCGGTCTCGCTCGGCCATGCCGGCGACAGGACGCGGGTCCGCCGCAAGGTCTACGGCAAGACCAAGCAGGGCGTGCGGCTGAGGCTCAAGACCCTGCGTTCCGACGTAGAGGCGGGCGTCCGTGCGCCGGCCAGCTACATGGTCCAGGCGGCGGTAGATGACTGGCTGGCCGAGGGGTTATCAGGACGGTCGAAGCGGACTCTTACGCTGTACCGCGATGGAGTGAAGCCGCTGACCGACAGGATCGGAGCCCGCAGCTGCGCAAGCTCACCGCGGCTGAGGTCCGGTTGGCACTGGCCGGGCTGAGCGGCGAGTTGTCGACCCGGTCGCTGCAGATCGCGCGCAACTGCCTGGTGCGGGCCATCCGGCAGGCCCAGGCCGACGACATCGTCGCGCGCATCCTGGGTGCCCGTCCGTTCCGCAGTCAGCTGCTCTGCGAGCAAGCCGTCGGCCGCGGCCTGCGCCGGCGGAACTACGCGGTGAACCGCGGATTAGGCGGCCCAGCGCAGTCCGGCGTGCCTGCTCCCGCAGGAAGTTCACCACGGTTGCCCGGCGCAATTAGCCGGTCATCGGCTGATCGGCTGCTGTGCGGCTCGCTACGGTGACCGGGTGCTGGGACCGGACGGGACTGTGCTGGTGGCCCTGGCGGCCGCATTCGCCATCGCGGTGCTGGCGACGCCGGCGGGGATCTCGGGTGCGGTGCTGCTGCTGCCCTTCCAGGTCAGTGTGCTGGGGACGCCGAGTCCGGCGGTTACCCCGACCAACCTGCTGTACAACGTGGTGGCCACTCCGGGTGCGCTGTACCGGTACTGGCGGCAGGGACAGTCCGGCGGCCGGCTTGCCCTGGTCCTCATCGTCGGGACGCTGCCCGGCGTCGTCGCCGGGTCGGTGATTCGGGTGGAGCTGCTGCCCGGCGCGCTCGTCTTTGACGTCGTCGTCGGTGCGGTGCTGCTGCCGCTCGGAGCATGGCTGGCGCTGACCAGGCCAGCCCTCCCGGGAGGGAGTTCGGGACCGGCCCGGGCAGTTCCGCCGGCCGCGCTGATCCTGCTCGCCGCGGTGGTGGGCTGCGTCGGCGGCATCTACGGTATCGGCGGCGGCTCGATCCTGGCTCCCATCCTGGTCGGCACCGGGCGGTCGCCGAGGGAGGTGGCCCCGGCCGCGCTGGCGTCTACGTTCGTCACGTCGGCGGCGGGGGTGGTCACGTTCCTGATCTTGTCGGTTCATCATCGCGGGGCGGTGGCTCCCGACTGGCCGACCGGCATCGCGCTGGGCCTCGGTGGCCTGGCGGGCGCCTACGCCGGCGCCCGGATCCAGGGGCGGCTCCCGGACGTCCTGATCCGGCGGGTGATGGGGGTCCTGGTCGTCGCCATCGGTGCCCGCTACCTGTGGCTGGGCCTGAGCTGAGGTCCATGTTCATGACCTGGTGAAGCGGCGACTGCCCGGCTGGCGGCTACTGGGGAGCTGCGAGCTCGATGTACTCAAGTCCGCGTACGTCGAGCCAGGCGCGGCCGGGCGCGCGGGCCAGGCGCAGGAGCGCTTTCCCGCAGGCGGGGCAGCGCAGGACGAGGCCGGGGGAGTGGCTGAAGACGCGGCCCTCGGCGAGCGGGCCGGTGTTGCCGCATCCGGCGCAGCGGCCGGTGGCCGCGGTCATGTCGACGCTGAAGACGTCGCTGAGGGTCCCGCCGATGCTGTTGCCATCAGTCCATGTCTCGGTCATGGCGTGCCTCCGCTGGGTCCGAACCGCTCGGTCCTGATCTGCCGCGCCTCGATGCCCTGGTCGACGAGCAGGCGGGCGGCGTTTTCCACGAATCCTGTCGGCCCGCAGATGAAGTGCTGCTGGCCGGCCGCCGGTGATCCCGCGAGGCCAAGGAGGCGCGGGGCGTCCAGGCGCCCGACCTGGCCGGCCCACCCGTCCGGCGCCTCACGGGTGTAGACGATGTCGATGCCCAGGCCGGTGCCGGAGGGTGCGAGCCGCTGCAGCTCGGCGGCGTAGAGCAGGGTGGCCGGGCTGCGGGTCGAATAGATCAGCCGCATCGGGGCGGTGCTGCCGGTGGCGGCCCGGGTGCGGGCCATGGCCATCAGCGGCACGACGCCTGAGCCGCCGCCGATCAGCAGGACGGGCCGCGGGTCGCCGGGGTGCCAGGCGAAGTAGCCGCCGATCGGGCCGCGCAGCTCCAGGGGGTTGCCGGGGCTGAGGACCTCGGTCAGGTACGGGGAGACCTCGCCGTCGTCGAGCCGCTGGATGGTCAGCTCGATCCGGGTGCCGCCGGGGGCCGAGGCGATGGAGTAGCTGCGCTCTGTGGAGTAGCCGTCCTCGGCGGTGAGCCGGACGTCGACGTGCTGGCCGGGCAGGTGCCCGGCCCAGCCGGGCACGTCCAGGACCAGGGTCCGGGCGGTGGCGCTTTCCTCGCGGACGACGGCCAGCTGGCCGACCAGCCAGGTCAGTCGCCCCAGTACCGCTGCTCGCGCCATGGGTCTCCGTAGTTGTGGTAGCCGAGGGTTTCCCAGAAGCCGGGCTCGTCGTGGTCGAGCAGCTCGATGCCGCGGACCCACTTCGCGGACTTCCACAGGTACAGGTGCGGCACCAGGAGCCGGGCCGGGCCGCCGTGCTCGGGTTCCAGGTCGGCGTCGTCGTAGCGGAACGCGATCCACGCCTTGCCGTCGAGGAGGTCCTCCAGCGGCAAGTTGGTGGTGTAATCGCCGACGGCGCGGGCCACCGCGTACTCCGCGGCGGTCGTCACGCCGGTCATCAGGGTGTCCAGGGACACGCCTCGCCACCGGGTCCCCAGTTTTGACCATTTCGTGACGCAGTGCAGGTCCACGGTGATGTCCTCGGCCGGGAGGGCTTGGAACGCGGCCCAGTCCCAGGCATGCACCTGCCCGGACTCGGTGGTGATCGTGAAATCCCAGCCCCGCAGCCCGTCCCGCGGCGTCGGCCCGGCCGACAGCACGGGAAAGTCATGAACCAGGTACTGCCCCGGCGGCAGCTTCTCCCTGGTCCGGCGGTGCCCGGAAAAGCCGGGCGAGACGATGCCCATCGCGTCCGCTCCTCAGTCTAGCCATCCGATGCGGCTCTCCCCGGGGAGAGCCGTTCCCATAGTGCCCGCTCCGGCAACGCGTGGCGAGGCCAGCGGCTCGCCGTCATCCGCGCCGGAGGAGACAGTAATTGATTACAGTGTTACATTCCTGCGATGAGCGAGCCGCCGATGCTATACGACTGGGCCCAGGGCCGTCCGGCCATCACGCGGCTGATCGACTGCTTCTACGACCGGGTGGAGGGCGATGACCTGCTCAGCCCGTCCTTCCCGGGCGGGTCAGCGCGGAGCACCGGGAGCGCGTGACCACCTTGTGGTGCGGTGCTCGGCGGGCCGGCCGGCTACACCGAGCGGCTCGGCGGCTACCCGGCCATGCAGGCACCCGTCTCGCACTGGGGCTGGGGCGTAACCCCGCCCTACCAGCCGTAGCGGCGATTCCCTGGGCTCGCCGCGATGAGTCTGCGGGCTGTTTGCCGTCAGAATGTCGGCGGGCTGTGACATCTTCTGCTTACCGGCTACTGGCCAGGTCAGGCGGGTGATCATGGTCGGCCGGGTCCGGGCGCGCGGGCGCCTGACGGGCAGACGGGAGCGGCGATGACCGGCGTACGGGTGCTGGCGGGGACGCGCAAGGGCGCGTTCATCCTGACCTCCGATGGCGGGCGGGACCGGTGGGAGGTCAGCGGCCCGCATTTCGCGGGCTGGGAGATCTACCACGTGAAGGGGTCGCCGGCGGACCCGGACCGGCTGTTCGCCTCGCAGTCCAGCGGCTGGTCCGGGCAGGTGATCCAGCGGTCGGACGACGGCGGGCAGACGTGGGTGCCGGTAGGTAACCAGTTTGCCTACGACGGTACGCCCGGGACGCACCAGTGGTACGACGGGACGCCGCACCCGTGGGAGTTCGAGCGCGTGTGGCATCTCGAGCCCTCCCTGGATGACCCGGACACGGTCTGGGCCGGCGTGGAGGACGCCGGGCTGTTCCGGTCGCGCGACGGCGGGCAGTCCTGGCAGGAGATGCCTGCGCTGCGCGGCCATAAGTCGGGGCCGTCGTGGCAGCCGGGCGCGGGCGGGATGTGCTTGCACACGATCCTGCTCGACCAGTCCGCGCCGGGCCGGATGTTCGCCGCGATCTCGGCGGCGGGTGCGTTCCGGTCCGACGACGACGGCCAGAGCTGGCGGCCGATCAACCGGGGCCTGCAGTCCGAGGGCATCCCCGACCCGGACGCCGAGGTCGGGCACTGCGTGCACCGGCTCGCGATGCACCCGGAGCGGCCGGGCGTGTTGTTCATGCAGAAGCACTGGGACGTCATGCGCTCCGACGACGCCGGCGAGTCCTGGCGGGAGGTCTCCGGGAACCTGCCGACCGACTTCGGGTTCCCCATTGACGTGCATGCCCACGAGCCCGACACGGTTTACGTGGTCCCGATCACCAGCGACGCCGAGCACTTCCCGCCTGAGGGGAAGCTGCGGGTCTACCGCAGCCGGACCGGCGGTGACGACTGGGAGCCGCTGACCAGGGGCCTGCCGCAGGAGCACTGCTACGTCAACGTGCTCCGCGACGCGATGGCCGTGGACACGATGGACTCCTGCGGGGTGTACTTCGGCACTACCGGCGGCCAGGTCTACGCCTCAGCCAACGCCGGGGACACCTGGGCGCCGATCGTCCGCGACCTCCCGGCCGTGCTGTCGGTCGAGGTGCAGACACTGTCATGATCCGGGTCGTCCTGCCCGCCCATCTGCGCACGCTCGCCCGCATCGACGGCGAGATCCGGCTGGACATCGCCGGGCCGGTCACGCAGCGGTCCGTTCTGGACGCGCTGGAAGCCAGCTATCCGGTACTGCGCGGCACCATCCGCGACCATGACAGCGGCCCGCGGCGGGCGTTCATCCGGTTCTTCGCCTGCGAGCAGGACCTGTCCCATGAGCCGCCCGACGCCCTGCTGCCCGGGCCCGTCGCCGTCGGCACCGAGCCGTATCTCATCGTCGGCGCCATGGCCGGCGGCTAGCCAGGTTCCCGCCCGGCAGCACAGTCTCGAACGGGTAGGCCTTGTTGTCGGCATTGGTGAACGTCGCGTGGTCGAAGGTCACCGAGTGGTGGCGCCCAGCGGCAGATAACCGGCCTCGACGAGGTTCGCCGGGGCGCAGCAGAGCCACCTCGGCGACGTACGGGCTGACATTCGCTATCTGATTGTCGCCCTCGCCGTTACTGGTGGTCTGGTCGAAGACCAGGGTGTTCCAGATGTTGCCTGGCGAGCGGGAGATCGTCACCTTGATCTTGATGCCAGCTGCCGGTCAGGCTTTGGAAGTTGTTGACGGCTCCCGAACGCCGCGAATGCCTGGCGGGTCACCGAGCCAGAGCGTGATCAACCGGACAGTGGGGTCGAGCCTGCGGAGATGGCCGCCACAGCCAGGTCCGGCCGGCCTGCCTGCGCCTGCCTGGCAGCGAACGGCAAAGCAACCGTCCCAGCGTATGGTAGGAACGTTATCCTACCGTGCAGCCTGCGGACAGGCTGAGGTGCCGTGCGATGCGCGGCAGTCGCCAGAGCGGCCTGGTCATCCTGGCCGTATCCGTGCCTGCTCACGCCTGGCCAGGTACTGCGTCGTATTGCGGCGGGCCGTGGTCACGGCCGATACTAGGAGCGCCTTGGCGGGCTTTCGGCCGCCGGATAACCGCGTTGCGCGTCCGGGCCCGGGTCGGGGAGGAGAGCGACGGTTGGCTTGCTGGTAGGGGAGGCCTCGTGAGCGGTGAGGTGCCAGTGCAAGCCGGCGGCGGGGTGGCCGCGGGATCGCGGGTGGCAGGGTATCTGCTGGAGAAGCAGGTTGGCGCGGGCGCGATGGCGGTGGTGTTCCGGGCGCGTGATGAGCGGCTGGGTCGGCTGGTGGCGCTGAAGGTGCTGGCGCCGGCGCTGGCGGCCGATGTGGAGTTCCGGCAGCGGTTCCTGCGGGAGTCGCGGGCGGCGGCGGCGGTCGATGACCCGCACATTATCCCGGTGTATGAGGCCGGCGAGGCGGGCGGGGTGCTGTTCCTCGCTATGCGGTACGTGCCTGGCAGTGATCTGCGCACGCTGCTGCGGCAGGAGGGCTCGCTGTCGGCCGGGCGGGCGGCCGCGATCATCTCGGCGGTGGCGTTGGCGCTGGACGCCGCGCACGCGGCCGGGCTGGTGCACCGTGACGTTAAGCCTGCCAACATGCTGATGGACTCGCGGGCCGGGCGGCCCGATCACGTGTACCTGTCGGATTTCGGGCTGAGCAAGGCTGCGCTGGCGGCTACCGGCCTGACCCGCACGGGCCAGTTCCTGGGCACGCTGGACTACGTCGCCCCGGAGCAGCTCGGGGGGGCGCCGGTAGACGGGCGGGCGGATCAGTATGCGCTGGCGTGCGCCGCGTTCGAGCTGCTGGCCGGTTCGCCACCGTTCCATCGGGAGGACGCGATGGCGGTGATGTACGCGCGCATCTCGCAGCAGCCGCCGTTGCTGACCTCACAGCGACCGGATCTTCCGGCGGCGGCGGACCAGGTGCTGGCCCGGGCGCTGGCCAATGCGCCCGCCGACCGGTATGCGACCTGCTGCGAGTTCGCCGACGCGCTGTGCGGGTCGCTGGGGCTGCCGCCGTGTGCGCAGGTTCCCGGTGAGGTCGGCGCACAGTCTGGCCAGGCTGGTCGCCCGGCGGGCACCCAGACCGTCATCCGGTCCGGCCCGGAGGCCGGGGAGGGCGGCGAAAGCGGCGCTGCCCGGCCGGATACCGGCCGGGGGCAGAGTGGTCCCGGCGTGGCCGCGACGGTGGCGGTGCTGCCCACCGGGACTCTGACAATGCTGTTCAGCGACATCGAGGGGTCGACGGTGCTGGTCAGGCGACTGGGGGAGCGGTACGGCGAGGCGCTGTCGGCGCAGCGGACGCTGCTGCGGACCGCGTTCCGCAGTTTCGGCGGCCGGGAGCTGAGTACCGAGGGGGACAGCTTTTTCGTGGTCTTCGAGTCGGCCATCGCCGCGGTCGGCTGCTGCGTGGCCGGGCAGCGGGCATTGGCCGGGCATGATTGGCCCGATGGTGCGGCGGTCCGGGTGCGGATGGGCCTGCACTCGGGTGAGCCGACCCGGTACGAGGACAACTATGTCGGGCTGGACGTGCACCGGGCGGCACGGGTCGCGGCGGCCGCGCACGGCGGGCAGGTCGTGCTGTCCGATGCGACGCGTCACCTGGTGGAATCGCGGCTGGCCGCTGATGTGTCGCTGCGCGACCTGGGCTGGCACCGGCTGAAGGACATAGAGGCGCCGGAGCGTATCTACCAGCTGGTCGTCGCCGGGCTGCCGGATCGGTTCCCGTCGCTGAAGAGCCTGGGCGCGCAGAGCAGGCTGCCGGTGCCGATGACGCCGCTGGTCGGCCGGGAGCGCGACCTGGAGCAGGTCATCGCCACGCTCATCGGACCGGGGATCCGGCTGGTGACGCTGACCGGCACCGGCGGCGTCGGCAAGACACGGCTATCGCTGGCCGCTGCCGCAGCGCTGGATCAGGACTTCCCGCAGGGCGTGTTTTTCATCCCCCTGGCGGCCGTCCGTGATGCCGGGGTGATGTGGAAGACCATCGCCGACGGCCTGGATGTGGCCGGCGACGTGCCCGCCGCCGACGCCGTGGCCGGCTACCTGCGTGACCGGCGGGCGCTGCTGGTGCTAGACAACCTTGAGCAGCTGGAAGGCGCCGCCGGGGTGGTGACCGGGCTGCTCGCGACCGCCCCCGGCCTGGTCGTGCTGGCGACCTCCCGACGGCCGCTGCACCTGCCAGGTGAGCGGGAGCTGCCGGTGCCGCCGCTGCAGGTGCCCCGCGAGGCGTCCGTCGAGGAGGTGTCCGCGTGCGGTGCGGCGCGGCTGTTCGTCCAGCAGGCGAGCATGTCCCGGCCGGGCTTCACCCTCACCGCGGCCAACGCCGCCGACATCGCGGCCGTCTGCGAGCGCCTGGACGGGCTGCCGCTGGCCATCGAGCTGGCCGCGGCCCGGATCCGGCTGCTGGCCCCCCGGGCACTGCTGGCCCGCCTGGGTCACAGCATCGACCTGGCCGCCGCCGACGTCGGGCAGTCGTCGCGGCAGCAGACCCTGCGGAACGCCATCGCCTGGAGCTACGACCTGCTGACCCCCGACCTGGCCGAGGCGTTCCGCCGCGTCGGGGTGTTCGCCGGCGGCTGCGACCTGGACGCGCTGGCCGCGGTTTCTGCGCCAGAGCACGGCCCAGGCGCCCAGGGGGTCGGGGTCGATCCTCTGGATTTGGCCGCCGGGCTGCTGGACGTCAGCCTGGTCACGGTGACCGACGGCATCGACGGCGAGCCCCGCGTCGGCATGCTGGAGACAATCCGCGAGTACGCGCTTGAGCGCCTGGAGCGGGCCGGGGACGCCGACGACACCCGGCGCCGCCACGCTGACTACTATGCCGGACTCGCCGAGCGGGCGGACGAGCAGCTGCGCGGCGGGGGCCCGGCGCACCTCGCCGCCCTGGACCGGCTGGAGGCCGAGCATGACAACCTGCGCGCCGCCCTGAACTGGTCGCTGCAAACCCCCGCCGCGGGCCCGGCGCCCGCCGACGGCGAGCGGGCCACCACCGGCCTGCGGCTGGCCCAGGCGCTGGCCTATTTCTGGTACCGGCGTGGCCACGCCGCCGAAGCGCGGCGGTGGCTGGAGCGGGCCATCGACCTGACCGCCGAGGATGGCGGAGCGCCGCTGGCCCAGCTGGCGCACTGGCTCGGGGTGCTGCTGCAGCAGCAGGGCGAGCCGCAGGCCGCGCGGCAGCTGCTGGAGCGCAGCCTGGCGATCTGGCGTGACCTCGGCGACCGGGACCAGCAGGCACGAGAACTCAACAGCCTCGGCATCACCCACCATCACCTCGACGACTTCGACACCGCGCGATTCCTGCTGGAGGACAGCGCTGCCATCTGCCGCGAGACCGGCAGTGACATGCGGCTCGCCGCGGCCCTGACGAACCTCGGCCAGCTGGAAAGCGATGCGGGCAACTTCGATCGCGCCACGCAGGTGCTGCAGGAGGCGCTCGCGATCGACCGCAAGCAGGGGGACATGCTGGGCGTGGCCATGGACCAGCAATCGCTGGCCGGGGTCGCTCTCCGGTCCGGCCAGGCCCGGGAGGCCCGCGACCTGCTGGCCGACATGGCCGAGTATGTCGTCAGCTGCGGTGACCCGGAGCTGCTGGCCACCACCCTGGAAATGTGCGCCGCCAACGCCGCGCAGCTTGGCGAGGCCCTGCGGGCGGCCCGCATCGCCGGCGCCGCGGAAGCCGTCCGGCAGAAGTCCGGCATCCCGATAAAGAAACCCGAAATGCCCGAGGAGTTCCTGGCTCCCGCTCGCGCGACCATCGCACCCGAGGCCTGGGATGCCGCGCTGGCCGCCGGACGCGCGCTCACCCAGCAGCAGACGGGCGCGCTCCTCCTGGCACAGGATTAGCACACGACACACCTCAGTGACCCGCCCACGGTAGGCAGGAAAGAAGGGATCCTACGCTCGTTCCGTGCCAGGCTCGCCGGATAAGATCCGGGGCAGGAGGGGCTGATGAGTAGTCGGGCTGGTGCAGGCGAAGACAGCACCGAGGCAGCGTCTGGTCCTGCGGTACCGGTGCAGAGCGAGTCGCCCGCGCTGACCCCCGAGTTGCGCGACCGCCTGCTCTATTACGCCTGGCGCGCGCCGTCGCCTCATAACGCGCAGGGCTGGCGCATCGAGGTGGACGGTCGGAGCTTCCGCGTCTCGCGCGATCCGGCCCATCAGGTGCTAGGGGAACTCGATCCCGGCGGACGCGAGGGCGACCTGGCCTGCGGCGCCGTCGTCACCAACTTGTGCGTGAGCGCCAGGGCGTTCGGCTTTGACGTCGAGGTCCGCTGGCGGCCGGCCGGCGATGTCGCGGCTGACGTGACGTTGCTGTCCGGGCCTGCGCCGCCGGACGAGGTGGCCAAGGGCCGGTTGCGCGCTTTGCGCCGCCGCGAGATGAATCGCTCCCGCTACCGCGCCGATCCCGTCGCCGGCTCGGTGACCGACGGCCTGCAGGCCACCGCGGGGCGCCTTGGGTTCATCCTGTCGGTGCTCACCGATCGGGCCGGGATTGACCGGGTGGCCGCGATCGCCGCCCGCGCCGCGGCGATGAAGCTGATGCACGGGCCCACCCAGGCCGAGCTGTACTCGCTGATGCGCTTTAGCGCCAAGACGGCCGCACAGCACCGGGATGGCCTCGACCTGGAGCTGTTCTTCACGCCGGCCGTGGCGGCGCGGTTCGCCGTTGCCGCCATGCATCCGCGCGTGCTCGTGGCGCTGGCGCCGTTCGGCATGGCACAGGGCGTGGCGGAGATGCTCGCCCGCGACGCCGAGGAGGGTCCGCTGCGCAGCGCACCCGCGCTGTGCCTGCTGCAGGCCGGCTCGCTGGAGGCTGAGACATTCCTGCGCGGAGGGGCCTGCTTCGAGGAGATCGCGCTCGACGTCACCGAGGCCGGGCTGGCCATGGCATTGCACAGCGCGCCGATCGAGGTCGGCCTGTCGCATCCCGGTCGCCTGCACCCGTCGGTGCCCGGAGAGTGGCACGCCAGCATCGCTGAGGTGCGCCGCGAGCTGCTGGCGGCGTTCGGCGCCTCACCGCAGGCCGTGCCGATCGCCTTCTTCCGGCTGGGGTCGCCGACCCGCGAGCCCGGGCGCCGGAGCCTGCGGCGCGGGCCCCGCGAGCCGCGGCCCGAGACCGCTCACTACCGGGAGATGACCCGGCGCAACCAGCCGTCGCTCAGCCGGAAGCAGCAGAGCGCGCTGCGCGCCGTGCGGATCCTGGTTGCGGGCTGCGGCAGCATCGGCGGGGCGACGGTCGTGCCGCTGGTGCGGCTGGGCGCGGAGCGCTTCGTCCTGTGCGAGCCAGGTGACTACGA